>Ga0164243_10003746_pt1 | contig 24204 bp, 24 predicted proteins | sample OricompcompostOP_FD_108781 | JGI IMG/M metagenome (GOLD analysis project Ga0164243, IMG submission 108781) | Organic Plus compost microbial communities from Emeryville, California, USA - Original compost - Organic plus compost (OP) | ecosystem: Engineered > Solid waste > Mixed feedstock >...
ACATCCGGGTGGGAGGACGGCCGAGGGCGAGGCAGCGGGAGCTCGGTGGTGAACCGGCACCGCGGCGCGCTACAGGTCTCCCATGAAGGGGATGCTGTTGGCCGTCGTCGTCATCCAGTGGCGCAGGGCGTGCGTCGCGCGGACGTCGTCCTCGTTGTAGCGCAACAGGCGGTCCCGTTGGGTGGGGTCCGGTGTCGTGCCGTCCATGCCGACCGCCTGGCGGTACCAGCGCATCGACGCCTCACCGCCGGCCTCCGGGTCGCACCACTGGAAACCGGCCACCGGGGCGACCACCTTCAGACCCTTGCCGCGCGAGCACAGGAACTGGTCGGACACGCTGCGGAACAGGTCCACCCACTCGTCCGAATCCACAAAGGACTGGATCTCGCTCTTCGGGGGGATGCCGGGGTGGCCCGGGAAGCGCTCCACGGAACCGAACAGCCACCGGTTCTCGGCCATCGCGTTGTAGCAGTACGCGCGGAACGTCAGGCCGGCCGCCTCGGTGCGGGACCGCACCTCCCGCAGCCACGACCAGAACTCCGCGAACGAACGGGCCTCGTCGCCGGTCGGCAGCGGGTCCCACGTGACGAACGCGCGGTAGCCCTGCTCCAGCCCGATGTCGGCACCGCTGAGCAGGCAGCCCCACAGGTACGCGCCCGACTCCCCGAAGGACTCCATGTCGATGTCGACCTCGACGTCGGCGCGCGGGACCTCGACGCGCTCGACGCGGCGCACCACCGTGAGGTCCGCCAGCCACGCCCTGGCCAACGCCACCGCGTCGGCGAACGGGCCGGACGTCCACACGATCGGCGGCTCGTCGTCCGGGTCGAGCGCCGCCAGCTTGTCCACAGTGGAAACGCCGGCGCGACGCAGCTCCATCGCATCTTCGCCGCGCACCACCAGGCTCACGTCACGCGCCGCGGTGAGCTCGACCTCGCACGTCGGCCACCACGGGCACCCGCGGCACTCCAGCACCCGCGACGGCTCGGCCAGCGCCGGGCCACCGGTGCGCGCCGCCTCGGCGACCGCCAGCCGGTCGGCGAAGCGCGCGTCGTACTCGGTGAGCGCGGTGCGCCCGCCCGGCCACGTGCCCGCACCCAGGTCGTGCCACACCACCACGTCGGCGTCCAGTCCGATCACCCCGCCGACCAGCCTGGGCGCCGCCAGCCCGTGGGACTCCAGCATCCGCCGCAGGTGCGCCAGGCGCATCACGTCACGCGGGTGCGACCGCACCTTGCGCGCCGGGTCGGGGATCGCGTGGGCCGGGTCGAGGTCGTTCGGCAGCGTGGTGACCGCACCCGCGCCGGGATCGGTGATGCGGTGGCGCACCACCAGCACCGGCAGGTACCCGTCGCCGTCGCGCACCAGCAGCTCGGCCCCGCCGCGGCGGTGGCCGGACCGGTCGGCGGGCAGCAGCGCCCCCCAGATGTAGTCGGCCGACCGCTCGACGGCGCCCAGCGTGGCCGCCGTCCGCTCGGACGCCGGCAGCTCCCGCTCGACGACCGCCCAGCTCGCGCCGGGTTTGGCCGCCATCAGCCGGTCGCGGATCTCGGCCCGGTGGGCCGCCGCATCGGCCATGCGCTGCTCGGCCGACGGGTCGGGCGGCGCCAGCTCGACCCCGCGCATCGCCGGGTCGTGCTCGAGGTGCACCCGGCGGCGGCAGCGGCTGACCGCACCCGCCTCGAGCAGCACCTCAGGTTCCATGCCCCCACTCTAGAGAGCCCCTCCGACAGTTCTACGCCGACTGTGACCACCGCATTACGTGTCGGACATGCCTCCGCTCGTGCGTGCCGCTACATTCAGCCCATGGCTCGCAAGAAGACCAAGGCGCCTGCCGAGACGGGTATCACGCCGAAGAAGGCCAAGAACGCGGTCGCCGTGGCGAAGGTCGTGGTCCCCGCGGTCGCACCGGCGCTGGCCCCGCTCGCGGTCAAGGCGGCGAGCGCGGTCCGCGACGCCTACGACCACTACCAGGCACGACGCCTCGGCGTGCCGGTGGACAAGCTGTCCGAGTTCACCGGCCGCGGTGCGCACCTCCTCGCGCGCATCGCGGGCACGTCGGAGGCGCTGATCGAGGTGCGCCAGGCCGAACGCGCGACCGACGAGGACGTCGAGTTCGTGAAGAAGTCCCAGGCCACGCTGGAGCAGCTGACCGCGGCGGTCCGCGCGGCCGAGCGGATGCCCTCCGCTCGCCGCAAGGCGGCCCACCAGGCCGTCACCAAGGAGCTCGAGCAGATCGAAGCCGGCCTGCTCGAGCGCCTCGGCGTCTGAATCCGGGCGGCGCCGCCAGTTACTTGATGAAGCCCTTCGACACCATCCAGTCCCTGGCCACCTCACCGGCGTCCCGGCCGTCGACGTCGACCTGCTTGCACAGCTCGATCATCTGCTGGTTGTCCAGTGCCTTGGCGATCGGCTCGATCACCTCGCGGACAGCCGGGTGAGCGTCGAGGAACTCCGTTTTCATCGTCGCGGCCGCGTTGTACTGCGGGAAGAACCGCTTGTCGTCGGCCATCACGCGCAGGTTCAGGCCCGCGATGCGACCGTCGGTCGTGAAGATCTCACCGAAGTTGCAGGTGCCGCTCGCCAACGCGGCGTAGATCGCGCCGGTGCCGAACGTCTTGACGTCCGTGGCCGGGAACCCGTAGGTCCGCTGCACCCCGGGGAACCCGTCCTGTCGGCTGGCGAACTCCGTCTCCACGCAGAAGACCGCCTGCTCCGGGTTCTGCTCGAGGAACTCCGTCATGTCCGAATTGGACCGCAGGTTGTGCTGCTGCGCGTACGCCTCGGTGGTGGCGAAGGCGTAGGTGTTGTTCAACGGCGAGTAGTCCAGCCACGCGATGCCGAAGTCCCGCTCGTCGGCCGTCTTCGCCGCGTCGTACTGTTCCTGCTCGTCCGGGATCGGATCGGTGTTGCCCTGGTAGGAGATCCACGCGGTGCCGGTGTACTCCCACGAGATGTCGATCTGGCCGTTGATCAGCGCCTGCCGCGCGGAGTTCGACCCGGCGATGTTGGACAGGTCGGTGACGTCGGCACCCGCCGCCGACAACGCCAGTTCCGTCATGTAGGCGAGGATGATGCTCTCGGTGAAGTCCTTGGACCCCACCGCGATGTCCACGCCCGCCAGGCTCGGCACCGGTTTGATCGTGCCGGGTTCCACGTCGTAGGGCAGCGACGCGTTGACGTCCAGTCCGCACGCGGTCAGCGACGCGGTCAGCAGCGCGGCCCCGAAAACCGCCTTCAGCCGGTGCTTCACGACAGTCCCCTCGGTCCGAAGATGCGTTCCATGATCGCGCCCAGCCAGTCGATCAGCAGCGCGAGGCCGACCGCCAGGATCGCCCCGGTGACCAGGACCGGCATGCGGTTGAGCTTGTAGCCGGTGTCGATCAGCTCGCCGAGTCCCCCGCCGTCGACGAAGAAGCCCAGCGTGGCCGTGCCCACCGCCAGGACCAGCGACGTGCGCAGCCCGGCGAGGATCAGCGGAACCGCGAGCGGCATCTCGATGCGGAACAGCACCGCGCGGCCCGACATGCCGATGCCGCGGCCCGCGTCGATGAGCGCCGGGTCGACCGCGTTGATGCCGACGATCGTGTTCCGCAGCACGGGCAGCAGCGAGTAGAACGCGATCGGCAGGACCGCCGCCCACATCCCGGACCACTCGGTCCACAGGAAGAACAGCACGATCACACCGAGCGCGGGCGCGGCCTGACCGATGTTGGCGATCGCCAGGAACACCGGCGCCACCGGGCGGGCCCAGGTGCGCGTCAGCATCGCGCCGAGCGGAACCGCCACGACCACCACGATCGCGGCGACGGCAACGGTCATCAACAGGTGCTGCCAGGTGGCCGTCAGCAACCGGGACGCGTTCAGGTTCTCCGCCTCGATGGCATCGTTGTTCCTGGTCAGCGCCCAGATCACGACGGCGGCCACGACCACCACGACGATCGCGGGCTGCACCAGCAGCCGCAACCGTTCGGCCCGGCCGGAGCCGGATTCGGTGGTGAAGCCCTTGTCGACGGCGGTGGTGGTCACGACGCGTCCCCGTCGTCGGAGTGTTCCTCGCGCAGGCGCTGGATCGTCGCCATCACGGTGTCCAGCTCGATCATCCCGGCGAACTCGCCACGGGACCCGGTGACCGGCACACCGCCGCCCTCGACGAGCATCGCCTCCAGCGCGTCCTGCAGCGTGGACTGCAGGCTCACGAAATCGCCGATCGGCTTGCCGACGTTCTCCAGCGAGGACGCCGCCGCGAGGTCGCGCACGTGCACCCAGCGCGCCGGGCGACGACGCCGGTCGAGCACCAGCGCGAACGTGCGGCGCTGCTCGGTCAGCTTCTGCCGCAGGTCGGCGGGCGAATCGGTCATCGAAGCGGTGACCGTGTCCTGCCGCAGCTCGACGTCGCGCACTCGCAGCAGAGTGAGCTGCTTGAGCGAGGCGCCTGCGCCGACGAACCCGGCGACGGTGTCGTCGGCGGGGTTGGCCAGGATCGCGTCCGGCGTGTCGTACTGCAGGATCTTCGACTGGTTGCCGAGCACCGCGATCTTGTCGCCGAGCTTGACGGCCTCGTCGAAGTCGTGGGTGACGAACACGATCGTCTTACCCAGCTCGGACTGCAGGCGCAACAGCTCGTCCTGCAGGTTGCCGCGGGTGATCGGGTCGACCGCGCCGAACGGCTCGTCCATCAGCAGCACCGGCGGGTCCGCGGCCAGCGCGCGGGCCACACCCACGCGCTGCTGCTGACCACCGGAGAGCTGGCGCGGGTAGCGGCCGTGGAACTGCGCCGGGTCGAGCCCGACCAGGTCGAGCATCTCCTCGACGCGGTTGCCGATCTTCTTCTTGTCCCAGCCGAGCAGCCCGGGCACGACACCGATGTTCTGCGCCACCGTGAAGTGCGGGAACAGGCCGGCCTGCTGGATCGCGTAGCCGACCTTGCGCCGCAGGCGGTCCGGGTTCAGGCTCAGCGCGTCCTCACCGCCGATGGTGATCCGGCCCGAGGTGGGCTCGATCAGGCGGTTGATCATGCGCATCGTCGTGGTCTTCCCGCAGCCGGACGGACCGACCAGGATCACGATCTTCCCGGCGGGGATCGTCATCGTGACGCCGTCGACCGCGGGTGACTTCGAGCCGGGGTAGCGCTTGGTGACGTTCTCCAGCTGGATTTCGACCCCGGACACCGCGCCGGAGTCCGTCGTCGCGGGAGATTCGATGGTTTCAGACACGGACACCCCTCGGAACGGTGAAGCGGGCGATGAGGACGTAGATGCCGTCGAGGATCAGCGCGAGGATGACCACGCCGATCGTGCCGGTGAGGGCCTGGTTCATGGAGTTGGTGCTGCCTGCGTTGGTCAGCCCGGCGAACACCTCGGACCCCAGGCCGGGCCCCTTCGCGTAGGCGGCGATCACCGCGATGCCCATCAGCATCTGGGTGGCCACCCGCATGCCGGCGAGGATCGCGGGCCAGGCCAGCCGCAGCTCGACGCGGGTGAGCACGCCGAAGCGGCTCATGCCGATGCCCTTGGCCGCGTCGGTGACAGCGGGGTCGACGCCGGCGAGCCCGACGATGGTGTTGCGCACGATCGGCAGCAGCGCGTACAGCACCAGCGGGATGACACTGGGCGCCACGCCGAGACCGACCAGCGGGATCAGCAGCCCGATCAGCGCGAACGACGGGATGGTCAGCACGGTGCTGGCCAACGCGGTGGCGAGAGCCGACCCGATGGGGCTGCGGTAGACGGCTACGCCGATCAGCACGCCGATCACGGCGGCGATGATGGTGCACTGCACCACCGCGCTCACGTGGAGCCAGGCCTGCAGCCCGAGCCTGCTCCAGCGATCGGCCACGTACTCGAAGAGGTTCATCCCGTGCGGCCGCCTCCTCCCGATCTCTGTTCACTCGTTCGGCTCAGCGTGACGGGCCCAGCGGTACCGCAGGTGACGACTCCGGCCCGGCCCCCTGGGCCGAAAGCGTTGCCCCGATGGCTCGCCCACCGTTGCGGAAAAACGTCCGGGACTCAACTACCGACACCTCCTGGCCTGTCGGATCAGCCCCGCAGGAATGCCCCGTGAGCTGGGCAGATAACCATTCGTCAGCTATTTTCCGGCCGGCCGCCGCCACGTTGGATTCACCACACGGGACACCGTCGCGAAGATCACCCCGGGTCTCCTACGCTGAGTCGGTGACAAGGCGACGGGAACAGCACAACGCGTTACGCGGTGTGCGCGGTGTCCTGCTCGCCCTGTGCTCCGGCGGCCTGGCCGTGTCCGCGCACGCGCTCGCCCACGGCGGCGTCCCGGACACCGCGATCACGCTGCTGCTCGTCGCGCTCGTCGGCTGGACCGGCACCGCGCTCGCCGACCGCACGCGCGGACCGCTCGGCGTGCTCGCCGTCCTCGGCCCGGCGCAGCTGTTGATGCACATCGTTCTCGGCGAACTGATGTCGCACGCGTCGTCGCCACCGTTGCCGATGACGGCAGCCCACGCGGGCGCGACCCTCGTGACCGCGCTGGTGCTCGCGCACGCCGAGGCGGCCTTGCGGATCGCGGCGGCCCGCCTCGCCCTCCTGCTCCCGGTTCTGTTCGGACCGGTCCGAACAGAACCGCCACCGCTCGCGGCGCCCGCTCCGGCGCCCGGCGTGGCGCTGTTGTCAGTTCTGGTGAGCCGCATGCACGGCAGGCGTGGTCCGCCCGTGCCCGCCGCACGGCCGACCCTTCACCTCAGCGCAGCGCGCTGACCCCATCTCTTTTCAGGAGCATCCACACTATGACGAACAACGCCGTCATCCGGCGCGGCCTCGTGCTGGCCGGCACCCTCGGGATCGCCGGCCTGCTCGGCACGGGCGTCGCGTCCGCGCACGTCACCGCCAACGTCAACGGCTCGGCCCCGGAGCAGGGCGGGTACGGGGCGATCACCCTCCGCGTGCCGAACGAGGAGGAGGACGCCGCCACCGTCAAGCTGGAGATCGACTTCAAGCCGGAGTACGCCATCAGCACCGTGCGCTACCGGCCGCTGCCCGGCTGGACCGCGGAGGTCACCAAGGCACCGCTGCCCCAGCCGGTGAAGAACGGCAAGGACCTGGATGTCACCGAAGCCGTCACCAAGATCGTCTTCACCGCCGAGCCGGGCACGAAGATCGGTCCCGGCGAGACGCAGTACCAGGACTTCGAGATCACCGCGGGCGCGCTGCCGAAGGCCGACGAGCTGGTACTGCCCGCCACCCAGACCTACGACAACGGCAAGGTCGTGGCGTGGGACCAGGTCCAGGAGGGCGCGGCGGAGCCGGAGCACCCCGCGCCCACCGTGTCCCTGACCGCGGCGTCGGCATCGGGTTCGGGTCACTCGCACGGCGCGGTGACCACCACCGCCACCGGCGCGGACGAGGGTTCCGCCGACACCAGCGACACCAGCGACACCGACGACACCGCCCGCTGGCTCGGCGGCGCCGGCCTGGTCCTCGGCGCGGCGGGCCTCGGCTTCGGCGCGGGCGCGGTGCTGCGCGGCCGGAAGGCGGCGAAGTGATGCGCCGCGTGCTCGGCGCGGTCGCGGCCGCACTGGTGGCGATGGTCGTCACCGCGACCCCCGCGATGGCCCACAACGTGCTCGTCTCGTCCGACCCGGCCAAGGACGCGGCGCTGGAGACCGGACCGTCGAAGGTCACGCTGACGTTCGACGCACCGGTGCAGGGCGGCGACGTCAACCAGGTCTCGGTGCTCGGCCCCGGCGACACGCAGTGGGCCGAGGGCGAGATCGAGATCAGCAGCAACGTCGTGTCCGTACCGGTGCGGCCGCTCGGCCCGGCCGGGCAGTACCGGATCGGCTACCGCATCCTGTCCGCCGACGGGCACCCGGTGACCGGGGAGATTCCGTTCACGCTCACCGCGGAGGGCACCGGCACGCCCGCGTCGGCGAGCGCCGCGACCAGTCCGGACGCGGCCCAGCCCGCCGAGGAGTCCGGTGGCGGGGTGCCGGTGTGGGTGTGGATCGTCGGCGCGGTGGTGCTGCTGGCGATCGGGCTGACGATCGCGCTGCGAACGGGCAGGGAGAAGGCGTGAGATGACAACAGCGGCCGAGCCCACCTCGGGTACCCGATACCAGGCGATCGTCGCTCTCGTGACGGCCGCGCTGGCCGGTTCGCTGATCGGCGTCGCGCTGACCACGACCACCCCGGTGCCGGGCGTGGCGGAGGTCAGCGAGGTGGTCTTGGTCGCCATCCCGATCGTCCGCGTCCTGCTCGACCTGTCCGCGGTGACGGCGATCGGGCTCGCGCTGCTGTCCGTGCTGGCCGGCTACGACCGGCCGAAGCTGACCGAACCGGTGATGCGGCGGGCGCGCCCGATCGCGCTCGCCGCCTCACTGGTGTGGATGACCGCGGCGCTGGTCACGCTGGTATTGCAGACCGCCGAGTACCGGCCGCAGGTGTCCACGGTCGGCTTCGCCGACATCGCGGACTACGTCGTGCAGGTGGGCGCGGGCAAGGCGTTGCTGGTCACTGCCGCACTCGCGCTGCTGCAGGTCGTGCTGGGCGTGCTGACGCTGCGGCACGGCGAGAAGGTGCCCGCCGAGGTGCGCGTCGGTCTCGGGCTGTTCGCCCTGCTCCCGCTGCCGGTCACCGGGCACGCGGCGAACTGGGATTACCACGACTACACGATGATCTCGATGGAGCTGCACGTCATGGGCGCGGTCGCGTGGACCGGAGGGCTCGCCGCGATGGTCGTGCTGCTCGCGAGCAACCGGACGCTGCTCGCCCACGCGCTGCCGCGGTTCTCCAAGCTCGCCACGCTCTGCCTCGTTCTGGTGGCGGCGACCGGCCTGTTCAACGGGATCGTGGAGATTCTGCTCAACCCGACGATCAGCCTGGTCGACGCGCTGTTCACGACGCCGTACGGCAGGCTCGTCCTGCTCAAGGCGGTGTGCGCGGCCGGCATCGCGGTGCTCGGCGCGGTGGTCCGCTGGAAGCTGATGCCGCGGATCGCCCGGCACGAGCGGACGGCACTCGCTTCCTGGGCGACGCTGGAGCTCACGGTGATGGGCCTCGCGTTCGGCTTCGCCGTGGTGCTCACCCGAGCACCGGTGGGTTGACTCACTGTAGCTGCAAGTTGCACTCGTGGGGGAACGATTAATCCTCACGAGGTGACTAGCTGGACCGAATTTCCTACCGTCCGCATGCACCTGCGCGCATACGACGAGCGGTCACCAGCGGTCGGTGAAAGTTCCCCGGGTTCCCAGGATGTGGGAAGGCGGTTCTGACTACCGGTAGCGGGCCCAGCCGGTGTCCGCGCGGCCCGAACGGAGGTCGCCGAGACGCCTGCGCAGCTCGCCGCGAACCTGGGGATGGCTGCGCAGGATCGGCAACACGCTGGTCACGAGCTTGAGCTCGCGCGCGGCGCGCAGCACGGCGAAGCCGTCCCAGGCGGCGACGTCGAAGCCGTAGACGTCGGCGAGCATGCGGTACCGGCCCGCCGGATCCCCGAACCGTTCGCGGCCGACGGCCAGCGGCGTCAGGTCCCACTCCGGTGGGCCGACGCAGGCGGAGTCGAAGTCGCACAGCACCGGACCGTCCGGGCCGACGATGACGTTGCCGGGGTGGGCGTCACCGTGGATCAGGCAGCGTTCCAACGAGAAGTCCAGCTCCCCGATGGCGGCCTCGACCTCGGCGCAGCGGCGCAGCAGGAAACGGCGGTCGTCCGGGTCCAGCTCCTCGGCGTCGGCCACGCGAGCGCGGACGTCCGCCAGCGGTGCCCACTCGCCGACACCCTCCCGCGCGGGCAGAGTGTGCACCTTGCGCAGCAGTTTGCCCAGGTCGGCGGCGGTTGCCCGGCGGCCCCCGTCCGGCACGCGCACCCACGCGGTGAGGACGTGCCCGCCGGCGTGGATCGGCTGCTCGACGCCGGGCAGCAGGCGGATGGCGGGCACGTCGTGGTCGGCGAAGTGCCGCGCCACCCGGACCACCTTGGCGACCCGGTGGCGCAGCGCCCGCGACCCGACGATCCGCAGCACCACCGGCGCGTCCGCCAGCTCGTAGACCGCGTTGTTGGTGAACCGCAGCAGCCTGGCTCCGCGGTGGTCCAGACCGAGCAGGGCGCACGCCTCCGCCAGCGCGGCGGCCAGTTTCTCCTTGGTGAACCGGCCGTCCAGCTCCTCGGCGGCGGTACGCATCGCCTGGCCCGTTGCCCCGGCTGATCCGCCGCTACGCGGCGAAGAACGAACTGATCCGTTCGTCCAGGTCACGTGCGTCGGGGTTGTTTCGGCGCTTGGCCGCCTCCTCGCGCATCGGCTGCATGCGGTCCTTGACGCGGGCCGACTTGATGCCGTCGGCCGACTCCAGCGCCAGGCGGCCGATGCGCGCGCCGTGGTCGATGTCGCCCTCGATGAGGTGGTTGGTGGCCAGCGCGGCCTGGTTGAAGACCTTGCTGCGCTGCATGTCCTCGCCGTAGGCGTCGATCGCCCTGGTCAGCGCCGGGATCGCGTACTGCGTGTGCTTCGTGTCGACACCGCGCGCCAGTACCGTGTGGACGGTGCCGATCATCGCGTAGACGTCGGTCTCGTTGAAGAACTTGACCCAGTCCTCGGCCTCGGCCACGTTGGCGCGGGCGAACTCGTCCTTGGCCAGGCCGAGCAGCTTGAGCGACTGGTCCTCGTTGCCCATCATCGCGTAGGCCCACGCCTGGTTGGCCGCGAGCACGGAGATCGCCAGCTCGGAGCCGGATTCCTGTGCCGCGATCTGGCCCAGCTGGAACAGCTTGAGCGCGTCGTTGGGCGCTTCCTGGTGCAGGTAGACACGGCCCATCCGGTACAGGATGTTGGCGACCAGGTGGTCGTTGTCGCCCTGCTTGGCCAGCTCCAGCGCGTTGGCGAAGTGCCCGCGCGCGGAGTCGACCAGTCCACTGTCGAACGACGTCCACCCGGCCAGGCTGTGCAGGTCCGCGAGCGCCACGAACAGGCGCGAGCGGACCGGGGTGGCCGCGGAGGAGTCGAGCATCTGCTGCCCCCAGGACAGCTGCGCGACCACGGCGTCGCGGCAGAACCCGCCGCCGTACTGGTAGTCGAGCGCGCGCAGCGCCCTGGTCGCAGCCTCCACCTGACGCACGTCGGTCATCCCGATGTGCCCCGGTGCCGGCGTCCTCGCGGGGCTCGCCGCCCATGCCCTGGGCGAGGAACCCAGGATCGCCGCACCCATCGTGACCTGGGCGGCGTGCGCGAGGAAGTTCCGCCGTTTCACGGACTCGTCCTCCTCAGCCTGCTGCTCGTCGGCCGCGCCGACGACCTGAATCTCGGTGGCCTCGTCGTAGGCGAGGCCCATGTATCCACGGGGGACACCCAGTCCGTCGGCGATCCTGGCGAGCACGTCGTAGGCCATGACCTGGCGGCCCTTGAGGATCTCCGAGACCTCCGATTGGGACTGGCCGGTGAGCGCGGCGATCTGGCGCTGGGAGATGCCCTCCTTGCGCAGGTTCCGGTACACGGCACTGATGTCGCGAGCGGCCAGGGCCTCCCGCATCTCCCGCTTCTCCCAGGCATCCGAGCTGATCGGGTGTCCCTGGCGGGCCTCAGTGTTGTCACCGGCGTCCATGTGCGCCCCCTCACCGTCCTGTCGGGCGTCGATTCGCAGCGTAGGCACACCCATTCAACCCTGGGAAACGTCGTTGCGGGAGTCCTGATAGGTCGGGGCGAACTCCGACGACCGTTCACCGGCTCCCCTGAGCCGGTCGCCGCTGTGCCCGCCGTTCGCCTTCTCTTCGGCTGCGGTTCATCGCAATCTAGTTCTCGGGTTCTGCGTGACCGAACGAATACGCCCCGCGATCACGCAGAGCTACGGCGAACACGGACAGGAACACGGACAGCAAGCCCGGGAGAGCGGAGAAGACGCGGTGGAGTTCATGAACTCGATCTCGGCACCACGCGCACAGGTTCACCGGCGCTCTCTCGCGCCGGCCGGAGTTTCGCTCGCGAGCAGGCCGGGCACGCCGGCCCCGGACCCGCGCGCCTCGCAGCTGCGCCGGTACGAGGGCGGCCAGCTGGTCTGGCGGGTCCAGTGCGGCGACATGATCAACCGCGATCGCTGCGTCACCGTGCTCGTCCAGGACAACCAGGTGGTCCTCGTCGGACCTCCCGGGGAAACGGCCCGCCTCACCGCGGGCCAGCTCGGCCAGCTCCAGGCGGCGTTGCACGAAGCCGCCAAACTGGCGGAAAGGTGACGGTGAGTTTTCCGTGGATCAGATCCTTGGGCAGGTCCTCCGCAACGCTGTGTGGGAGCGCCTCGACATGCTCGCCGATCTCGCCACCAGGGCGGATGCCCAGTCGCTCGTCTCGGTGGCCCGGTCGGAACTCCCGCGGCTGACGGAGTGCTGGCGGGCGATGCTGTCCGCGCACGAGCCCGACGAGCGCGGCGACTGCCCGACGTGCTCCACCCGCTGGCACCGCTGCAAGGCGCCCTGCTCGGTGTGGCAGGTCGCTCACGAGCACCTGGTCGCGGGCGGGCTGGCGCCGCAGCAGGACCTGCGCCGCTCGTGGCGCCGGAACAGCAGTGGCGTACCGAGCCAGGGCCGCGGTACAACTACCGGTGAGTCGACGGGTCGCCACGCGCTGATACCGCAGGTCGCGAACCGCTGACCGCTCGTCGATTAATCGAAAAAATAGGGTCCCAAGCTCTGGCGCGACATCGCTGACGCCGCTATCTTGTTGATCATGGTCCTACCGGCGAAGTTGCAGAACGCAGGTTGACCGAACCCCGCCCCCGGGGCCCCGAAACTCCGCGGACCGGTGCCGTTGCACTCCCCTCCCCCGACCGGCACCGGCCCGCGGGCCCAACGCACGGAGTCGAAGGCTCCTCCGGAACTCCCGGAGGAGCCTTCGGTGCGTCAGCGAACCGACCGCACACCGGTGATGAGCAGCCCGGCCGCCAGCGTCGCCACGGCCGACGCGGTGAACAGGCCCGGATAGCCACCCGCGCCGGCGAGGATCGCGGTCGCGACGAGCGGCGCGATCACCTGCGGCAACGCGTTCGCGACGTTGATGACGCCCAGGTCCTTCGCCCGGTCCTGCGCCGCGGGCAGCACTTCGGTGAGGATCGCCAGTGCCACCGCCCAGTACGCACCGAAGCCGACGCCGAGCAACGGGGACGCCGCCAGAGCCGCCGGCCAGGTCTGCCACAGCACCAGCACGATCGCCGCCGCGGCCATCACCGCCGCCGCGCCGAAGACGAACGGTTTGCGGCGGCCGGTCCGGTCGGACAGCACCCCGACCACCAGCCCGCCGACCACCAGGGCGGCGCCGTAGAGCCCCATCATGATCAGCAGTCCGGTGTCCGGGTCCGCGAGGTGCACGGCGTCGGCCAGGAAGTAGAGCAGGAAGAACGTGCCGAGCGCGTTACCCAGGTTGATCATGAAGTGGCAGCCCCACGCCCACGCGAAGTCCGGGTGCCGCCGCGGCGACACCCACAGCTCGCGCAGCAGCGCGCCCAGCCCCGCGGGCGGCCGCCAGTCCGGCGGCAACGCGATGTCCCGCGTGCGCAGCACGAATGCCGCCGCGCCCAGCACCACGACCGCGGCGCACGCGAGGTAGCCACCGGGCAGGCTGGTGACCACGACCGTCACCAGTACCGCGCCGAACACGGTGCCCAGCATCTGGCTGATGCCGACCAGCCCGCCGATCCGGGCGCGCTGCGCGACCGGCACCCGGTCCGGCACCGCGGCGGTGAGCGTGGCGAGCATCCCGCCGAGCCCGGCCTGCACCAGGCACCAGCCGACCACCATCACCACCGCGTTCGGCGCCACGGCGAGCACCGCCAGCCCGAGCGCACCACACAGCGCACCTGCCAGCGTCCACGGGTGACGGCGACCGAACCGCGAGCGCGTGCGGTCCGAAGCCAGACCGACGAGCGGGTTGGTGAGCAACGCGACCACGGCGCCCACGCCGGTGACGACGGCGAACTCCAGCTCCTTGCTCGCCGCGTCCAGCTGCTCGGCCTGCTCGGGCAGCAACACCTGGATCGGGGCGTAGACGCCCAGCCATAACCCGGTGTTCGCGCCGAAGAGCAGTCCGATCCATCCGGGTCGGACGGGCACCGTCGGTTCGGCGAGCGCGCCCGGTGCCCCCGTTTCGGTCATGCGCGCACCAGTTTGCGGTACCAGCCGAAGGAGTCCTTCGGGGTGCGGGTCAGGGTTTCGTAGTCGACGTGCACGAGCCCGAACCGCGGCGCATAACCCCTGGACCATTCGAAATTGTCCAGCAACGACCACACGAAATACCCACGGACTTCAACTCCCGCCGTTATCGCGGAGTGGACCGAGCGGATGTGCGCGTCCAGGAACGCGATCCGCTCGGTGTCGTGGATTCCGTCGTAGCTCGCGCCGTTTTCGGTGAGGTAGACCGGCGGCAGCGCCTCACCGTAGCGGTCGCGCAGCCCCACCAGCAGCTCGTGCAACGCCGCGGGCACCACCGGCGAGTCGTTGGTGGTACGCGGAAAACCCTCGATCGGGCGAAGTTCGAAGGGCAGCGGGTTGCCCTCCCTCGGCGCCGCGACGCCCTGCGGCTCGTAATAGTTGACGCCGTAGAAATCGAGCGGCTGTGCGATGAACTCCAGGTCATCGGTGTGCGCGGCAGGCAGGTACGGGACGATTTCCGCGGGATAAGTCCCGAGTAGCACCGGGTCGGAAAAGGTCCGGTTCAACAACGCGTCCAGCCAACGCGCCGCACCGAGATCGGCGTCGCCGTGTGAAGCGGGCCAAACTGGACAATGATGGTTGGCGGTGCCGATGTTCGACGCACCCGCGGCCCGCAGTTCCCGGACCGCGAGGCCGTGTGCGAGGTGTTGATGGTGGGCGGTGGGAACGGCGTCCAGCAGGAGCGTCCGACCCGGGGCGTACTCGCCGATCGCGTACCCGTACACCGTCGTGACCATCGGTTCGTTGAGGGGGATCCACATCCGCACGCGATCGGCGAAGTGCTCGCCCAGGATCGAGGCGTACTCGGCGAAGCGGTACGCGGTGTCCCTGGCGAGCCAGCCGCCCGCGTCCTCGAGCGGTTGCGGGGTGTCCCAGTGGTAGACCGTCGCGACCGGCGCGATCCCGGCCGCGCACAGCGCGTCCAGCAGCCGGTCGTAGAACGCCAGGCCGCGCGGGTTCGGCGCCCCGGTTCCGGTCGGCTGCACCCGCGGCCACGCGAAGGAGAAGCGGTAGGCGCCCACCCCCAGGTCGGTGAGCAGCGCGACGTCCTCCGGCCACCGGTGGTAGTGGTCGCACGCGGTGTCGGCCTGCCCCGGCGCGAAAGTGTCCCAGGTTGCCGGTCCGCGCCCGTCTTCGCTGGTCGCGCCTTCGATCTGGAAGGCCGAAGTCGCCACACCCCACAGGAAGCCGGGCGGAAAGGTCAGGTGTTCCACGGGCGCCGCCCCCTCGCCAGGACTAACCTGAAAATTTCTCAAATCCTAGCCCTTCCCCGCCGCCGGGGGAAGCGGTCCGGGGGCGCTAAAGTCCCTGTTCAGAGGACCAGAAGGAGCACAACGTGTCGGAGATCCAGGCGACCACCCCGCTTCGCCGGAAACCCGTTCAGCAGCGCAGCGCGAAGCGGGTCGAGCAGATGCTCGACGCCAGTGCGGAGCTGATCGACGAGGTCGGCTACGACGCGTTGACCACCACATTGATCGCCAAGCGGGCCGGCGTCGCGGTCGGCTCGCTGTACCAGTTCTTCCCGGACAAGCGCGCGGTCGTGCGCGCGCTGACTCAGCGCAACCTGGACCGGTTCGTGCAGGCGGTGAGCGAGCGCCTGAGCCGCGAGGACCCCGGGCACTGGTGGGCCGTGGTCGATTCGGTGCTCGACATCTACCTGGAGATGCACCGGACCGTGCCGGGGTTCTCGAAGGTCCACTTCGGTGACGTGGTGGACCGCCAGCTGCTCGATGACAGCCGGGACAACAACCGGGTGATCGCCGATTCACTGGCGGACCTCGTCGGGAAGTACATCGACCTGGAGACCCCGCGCCTCGCGCTGGCGATGACGGTGGCGATCGAGGCCGCGGACGCGCTGCTCAAACTCGCGTTCCACCGCGACCCCCACGGCGACGAGGAGGTCGTGGGCGAGACCAAGCACCTCATCAAGAACTACCTGGCCTCGCGCCTGGGCGAGTGACCGCCTACACCGAGAGGTAGCGCCCCGCGTCGATGTCGGCGAGCAGGCCGGGCTGCTCCGGCTTCCAGTCGAGCAGCTCCTGGGTGCGGGCGCTCGAGGTCGGGTTGTCGACGCCGGCGAACGCCGCGAGAAAGCCGAAGTGCGCCTCGGCCTGCTCCGCGGGGATCTGCTCGGCGGGCAGGCCGAGGTTGCGGCCGATGGCCTCGGCGATCTCGCGGAAGGGCACGCCCTCGTCGCCCACCGCGTGCAGGCGCGAACCCGCCGGCGCCTTCTCCAGCGCCAGCCGGTAGACCCGCGCGGCGTCCAGCGTGTGCACCGCGGGCCAGCGGTTGGCGCCATCGCCGAGGTAGCCGGACCGGCCGGCCTTGCGCGCCGCCGCGATCAGCGTCGGGACGAACCCGTGCTTGTCCAGTGAACTGTGCACGCTCGGCGGCAGCCGGACGACCGACGACCGGATTCCGCGATCGGCGAAGCCGGCGACCAGATTCTCCGAATCGACGCGGTAGCCGCCGGGCAACACGTCGTCCTCGGTGCCCGCGCGGTCCAGCCCCAGCGCGATCAGCATCCCCGTGCCGGACGTCGCGACCAGCGGTTTGCCCGTGCCTTCCAGACCGTCGCCCAGTGCGCGCAGCGCGGCGAGGTCGGTCTCGCCCGCGGACGCGAGGTCCCCCGCCGCCATGGCCTGGTTGTCGAACGCGAGATGGACGACACCGTCGGTCGCGGCGGCGGCCGCGCGGAGCCCCTCCAGGTCCTGCAGATCACCGCGATGCACCGCGACACCGGCCTCGGCCAGCTTGGCCGCCGACGCGTCCGACCTGGCCAGGCCGACCACTTCGTGACCGGCCGCCAACAGTTCCGGAACGAGCGCCGAACCCACGTGCCCCGACGCGCCCGTGACGAAAACCCGCATGGGATCCCTCCAACTCCCCTGATGTCACTTGGTGACATCACCTTAGCAGTCGATGACACCTAGTGTCATCACCTAAACTGGGCACATGGGCCGTTGGGAGCCGAATGCACACGACCGGTTGGCGATCGCCGCGCTCGACCTGTTCGCCGAGCGCGGGTACGACAGCACCACGGTCGCGGAGATCGCGGAGCGGGCCGGGCTCACCAAGCGCACCTTCTTCCGCCACTTCGCGGACAAGCGCGAGGTCCTGTTCGGCGGCCAGGAGATGCTGATCAGGCTCCTGCGCGACACGATCGCCGGCGCGCCGGAGTCGGCCTCCCCGCTCGAGGCAATCGGCACGGCGCTGGACGAGATCGGCGTGTTCTTCGGTCCGGAACGCCTGGAGTGGTCGAAGCGGCGTCAGGCGGTCATCGATGACCACCGCGAACTACGCGAACGCGAGCTGCTCAAGAGCGCGACTCTCGCCGCCACGATGGCGGCGGCCCTGCGGGAGCGCGGTGTTCCGGAGCTCACCGCCGGGCTGGCCGCAGAGGTCGGCAACCTGGCGTTCCACACCGGGTTCACGCGGTGGCTGGCGGCGGACGGGACGCGTGAGTTTCCCGATGCGGTCCGGGCGGCGCTCAAGGAGTTGCAGGCGGCACTGCCGGACATCTGAGTTGTCCACAGGTCTGTGGACATGTGGATGGATCAGCCGAAGCTGCGCTGTTCGCCTCGGTAGGTGGGCACCGTGCGCGCCACCCGGCCCTCCACCACGATGTGGTAGTCGGCGAACCGCTCGGCGAGCTCCCCCGCCTTGGCGTGCCGCATCCACACGCGATCGCCGATCCGCAGGTCACGGGCGGCTTTCCCGGTGACGGGCGTTTGCACCTCACCCGCTCCCTCGAAGGGCAGCAGGCGCAGCCCCTCCGGCAGGAACGGCGACGGCAGCCGGGTCTCGGACGCCGGCCCGGAGGCGACGTACCCGCCTGCGAACAGCGTCGCGATGGTGCGGTTGGGCTTGTGGACAACCGGCAGCGCGAACAGCACCGCAGGTTGCGGGTGGAAGCGCGAGAACCCGTCGAACAGCGTCGAGCCGATGAGCCCCGATCCGGCCGCGACCTCGGTGACCACCTGCTCGGCGCGGGTCAGCTCGATGCTGCCGCTGCCGCCGCCGTTGACGAACTCCAGATCGGCGACCTCCCGCACCGCGGCGACGGCCTCCGCGCGGCGCCGGGACAGCTCGGCCGCCGAACGACGCTGCATCCACCGCACGACGGTGTCGTTGATCCGCCCGCCGGTCGCGTCGCCGAGGCCGGCGACCTGCCCCTCGTAGGCCATCATCCCGGCCAGGCGGAACCCGGGGCGCGCGACGATCCGGCGGGCGAGCGCGCCCGCCTGCTTCGGGGTGAAGACCGGCGAGCGCCGCGTGCCGATGTGCGGGAACGGCAGCGATCGCACCGGCCGCCAGGAGGCGTCGAGTTCGAGGCACACCCGGATCTCCGGGTGGTCGCGCCCGAGCGCGGCGTCGACGAGGTCGAGGTGCTCGGTCGAATCGACCATGATCGTGATCGTCCGGCGGGCGTGGGCGTCGTCCGCGAGCGCGCGCAGAGCGCCGAAATCAGCGCTCGGGTACGCGACGAGGATGTCCTCGCTGGTGCCGAGCCCGGCGTGCCACACCGCCTCGGCGAGGGAGTAGCACATCAGCCCGGCGAACCCGGGCACCGCGAGCGCGCGCTCGATCAGGTAGCGGCAGCGCACCGACTTGCTCACCAGGCGGATCGGAAGACCGTCGGCGCGCCGGACCAGGTCCGCGGCGTTGGCGTCGAACGCGGCCAGGTCGACGACGGCGAACGGCGGATCCAGGTCCTTCGTCGCCGAGTCGAAGGTGGCCGCGGTGCTCGTCATGCTAGGACGGTACGTCAGAACGCCTTGAAACGCGAATAGCTTTCACTTAATGTTTCGGCACTCGAACCGAACGGGTGAGCACGACATGAGCCGGTGGCAGAACTGGGCGGGCACCGCGAGCGCGGACCCGCAGCGCATCCACACCCCGCGCAGCGCGGCGGAGATCGCCGAGGTGGTCACGCGCGTCGCGGTCGACGGACGCCGGGTTCGCGCGTGGGGCAGCGGGCATTCCTTCACCCCGATCGCGGTGGCCGACTCCGATGCGATCGACCTGTCCGGCTGGACCGGGATCGCCGCCGTCGACGAGGCGAGCCACCAGGTCACGGTCCGTTCCGGAACGACGTTGAAGCAGCTCAACGCCGAGCTCGACCGGCTCGGGCTCGCGATGACCAACCTCGGTGACATCGACGCGCAGACCATCGCGGGCGCGGTGTCGACGGGCACGCACGGCACCGGCGCGCGACTCGGTGGGCTGGCGACGCAGATCGTCCGGCTGGAACTCGTGCTGGCGGACGGATCGGTGGTGACCTGCTCGGCGGACCGGCAGCCCGACCTGTTCGCGGCGGCGCGCGTGGGACTGGGCACGCTGGGCGTGATCACGCACGTGACCCTGCAGTGCGAGCCCGCGTTCGCGCTGGCCGCGCAGGAGCGGCCGGAGCCGCTGGAGCAGGTGCTGGAAGGCTTCGACGCGTTCGCCGCGGAGAACGACCACTTCGAGTTCTACTGGTTTCCCTACGGGAAGAACGCTCTGGTGAAGCGGAACAACCGGGTTCCCGCGGGCGAGCCGGTCCGGCCGTTGAGCCGGGCGCGGGAGTTCATCGACTACGACGTCATGGAGAACGTCGCATTCGGCGCGCTGTGCCGGATCGGACGCGCGGTGCCGCGGCTGGTCCAGCCACTCGGCCGGTTCGCGTCCTCGGTGCTGTCCGCGCGACAGTACTCGGACACCTCGCACCGGGTGTTCGTGACGCACCGCGGGGTGCGGTTCGTGGAGTCGGAGTACGCGGTACCGCGCGAATCGGTGCACGACGTGCTGCGTGAGCTGCGCGCGCTGGTGCCGAAGCTGGAGAACCCGGTGGCGTTCCCGGTGGAGGTGCGGGTCGCCGCGGCGGACGACATCTGGCTGTCCACAGCGAACGGTCGCGACTCGGCCTACATCGCGATCCATCAGTTCGTCGGCATGCCCTACCGCGAGTACTTCGCGGGGTTCGAATCGATCGTCGCGCAGGTCGGCGGACGCCCGCACTGGGGCAAGGTGCACACCCTCGACGCCCCGGCGCTGCGCGAGCGGTACCCGCACTTCGACGACTTCGTGGCGGTGGCGCACCGGTGCGACCCCGCCGGGGTGTTCCGCAACTCCCATGTGGACCGCGTACTGGGGCCGCTTCCCTAGACGGCGCCGTGCTGCGCCGGCACTGTCTGGTGTGGAGCGTCCCTACAGCCGGGTGACCGCCTCGCTGATCGGGGTTCCTCCGGAGACCAGCTCGAGCGTGCGGCGGAACGAGCGCGGCTCCTCGAGGAGCGCGACCAGCACGGCGGCCACGTCCTCGCGCGGGACCTCGCCGTAGTCGACGCTGTCCGCGAGGTGGACCTCACCCCCGGCGGGCTCGTCGGTGAGGCGCCCGGGACGCAGGATGGTCCAGTCCAGATCCCGCCCGCGCAGGTCGTCCTCCGCTGCCTTCTTCGCGCGCAGGTACGCCGCGAACACCTCGTCGGCGCCGGGCTGGTCCGCCCGGTCCACCCCCATCGAGCCGATCTGGATGTGCCGCCGGACACCCGCGCGCTCGGCGGCATCGGCGAACAGGCGCGCCGCTCCGAGGTCGACGGTCTCCTTGCGCGCGGCTCCGCTGCCCGGGCCCGCCCCCGCCGCGAACACCGCCGCGTCCGCGCCCTTCAGCACCTCGGCGACCTCGTCGACGCCCGACGACTCCATGTCCAGCACGACGGGCTCGGCGCTCAGGTCGCGCAACGTCGCGGCCTGCTCGGCCTTGCGGATGATGCCGACCGCCTCGTCCCCGGTGCTCGCCAGCAACCGCTCCAGGTGACGCGCGATCTTCCCATGCCCTCCGGCGATGACGACTCGCATGGGAACGACTCTAGGCCCCGCTCAGGCGACCGGCAGGTCGTAGGAGGCCAGCAGCTGCTCGTACACCTGCTCGTTGACCCAGCGCCACACGGCGTCCTCGGGCAGCAGGATCCGCTCGCGACGCACGTCGACGTCCAGATCGACCCGCGCGTCCTCGTCGGCGCTCACCACGGCCACCCCGTAGGACCGCACGCGCGGCAGGCCGTTGTCGAGGTAGTCGCGGCTCAGCACCGCCGACGTCGGCAGCACGACCGCCGCGTCGCCGTAACGGCTGAACGGCACTGCGGCCGCCATGCCGGTGCGCCAGTGCCGGGCGACGGACAGGACGCCGACGATCTCCGCGGCCGGGGCGGGGGCGGTCGGGGCGAACTCGGGCCACGTCCAGGTCGCGACGGTCGCGCGGTCGGTGACCGGGCCGACCCCCATCGCGATCCGCTCGGCGTGGGTGTCGGTGCGCAGCTTCGCCACCACGCACACCTTGCGGCCGAGCATGGTCACCTCGGGCAGGACGACGCCGTGCCAGCCCAGCTGGGCCGCCGCGTCGCGGGCGAGCTGACTGACGCTCGCGGGCAGTTCGATGGGCGGAACCACGCGGGTCGGAAACGATCGCCCGCCGGCAACCACCGAGTTTCCGGTGTGCCCTGGTGTAACCGCCACGATCCGCCTCCTCTTACCGCTGATTCCCTACCCGCACCTCGTGAAAAGAGGCACATGAAAGGAGTACCAGGGGCCAGCGGGTTGATCGGTGGACAACCGGAGCGCCTGCGATCGGCGGCGCCGAACGGTCGATGACCGGTCGATGAGCGGCATCGGGACTTCAGCCCGACACTGCTTCCAAATGGGTGATGCTCCGTTGAACGGCGCCGCGTTCCGCCCGCGCACACCGCCGAACGGAGCAACTTCTTCGCGTTTCCACTGTGGACAACGTGCCGGTCACGGCCGGAGTTCCCGTCCCAGCGGGGTCATCAGATCGGTCACCTCGTCGTAGGAAACCACGATCTCGCGGTATCCGCACACCATCGGGTAGCCCACCGCGGTGGCGTCGATCCCGAACACGACGCCGTCGGCGCGGAAACCGACCTGCAGCGCGGGCACGCCGAGGATGTCCCACGGCCCCAGGTGCGACGGGTCGAGCGGCTCCGCTTCGTCGAGCGGGTCGGCCCCGTCGCAGTAGCCCCCGGGCGAGCGCGCGAGGATCCGCGACTCCAGCGCGCCCATCGCGCCCGCGTCCGCCGCGATCCCGGTGAACACGTCGGCGGGAGTCACCACCCGGCCGGTCGCGAGGTCGACCGTCACCAGCACCTCGGCGTACCCACCGTGGTTGCCGAACTGCCGGGACCCGGCCATGAGCTCGTAGTGCACCGAGACGACCCGGTCGTCCTGCCGGTTGATCGTCACGTCGTTGGTGATCACCGGGTCCTCGGCCGGGTCGGCCAGACCGTCCCGCACGTACGCGGTGAAGTCGTCGAGCGGCCGGATGAGCGCGGCGTTCACCCGCTCCTGCAGGGCGGGGTCGGACATCCCGGTGACGCGCGCGTACTGCGCTTCGACGTGGAAGTCCGGGTTGACCGACGATTCGCTGCGGGTCGCCAGGCTCACCTGCACCGCCCGCTGCTCAGCCGGACCGGCCTGCGCGGGCGCGGCGGCGACCGGCGGCCGCGGGTCGCCGTCGCCGAGCACCGCCATCGTGCCGACGGTGACGGCCGCCCCGATCGCGACGGCGGTCACCGCGATGCCGATCTTCGCACCGAGCCCCAGCCCGGTACCCACCGCGGTCACCGCGCTCGCGGCTCCCGGCGCCGCCGCGGTGCCCGCGCCGAACAGCGCCAGCGGCGACAGGGCCAGCAACGCGCCCGCGCGCTGGGCGAGCCTGCTCCGGCCGCGCTCCTCCCAGCGCGGTCCGTAACCCGCGACCGCCGCGGTCTCCAACTCGTCGACGAACCGCGCGGCGAAACCGGGCCGCCGCTCGGCGTCCTTCGCCATGCCGCGGGCGACCAGCCCACGCACCGGGTCCGGCACCGCGTCGAGCGGCACCGGGGCGTGCTCGTGCTGGTCGCGCACCTCGTCGGTGGTCGCGCCGTCGAACGGGCGACGCCCGGTGATGCTCTCGAAGAACACGCAGGTGGCCGCGTACACATCGCTCGCGGGTGTCGCTGGAGCGCCGCGCCACTGCTCGGGTGCCATGTAGGCCGGGGTGCCCGCGGGTACGCCCGGCTGCCCGGCGAGCACCGCGATGCCGAAGTCGGCCAGCACACTCTCCCGGCTCGGCGCGACCAGCACGTTCGCCGGTTTGTAGTCGCGGTGCACCACACCCACCCGGTGCGCGTCGGCCAGCCCGAGCAGCGAGCCCTTCAGAACCGCCAGCGCCGACTCGGGGGGCAGCGCAGCCCCGTCCGGGTCCCGGTGCAGGACCTCGCGCAACGACACGCCGCCGATGGCCTCCATCACGATCGCGGCGCCGTCCGGGCACTCGTGGAACTCGTACAGCCGGGTGATGTGCGGGCTGGCGATCCGGGACAGCACCCCGGCCTCGCGCCGGAAGGCACCCAGCCGCGCCGGATCGCTCAGGTACTGCGGGAACAGGTACTTGATCGCCGCCAGCGAGCCCGACGGCTCCTGCCTGGCGAGGACGACCTCGCCGAAGCCGCCCTCACCCAGTAGTTGGAGTTCGGTGTACCCCGGCACCGACCACTCTCGCGTTCGCACGTTGTGTAGAGGTGAGCTTCGCCGCAGCGGTTCCCCTAGGTTCGGGCTAGGGTTGCCCGCTGGTTACACCGGCCATCGCCAAGGAGGACCGATGCGCTCGCCGAAGGACTTTTTCGCGCCCCTCGCCGTAGGGGCGCCGGATCCCGTGCGCGAGATCCCCGCTCTACCGTCGCGGATGATCCACTTCTTCGACCCGAGCAACCCGAAGATGGCCGCCAAGGTGCCCGACCTCGCGACGAAGGTCGACGTGCTGCTCGGCAACCTCGAGGACGCCGTGCGCGCCGACCGCAAGGAGGCCGCTCGGCAGGGCCTGGTGGACATCGCGCAGGCCACCGACTTCGGGGCGACCCAGCTGTGGACGCGGATCAACAGCCTCGACTCGCCGTGGGTGCTCGACGACCTGATCACGCTGGTCACCGAGATCGGCGACAAGCTCGACGTGATCATGGTGCCGAAGGTCGAGGGCGCGCAGGACATCCACTACGTCGACCGGCTGCTCGC
>Ga0164243_10003747_pt1 | contig 24204 bp, 38 predicted proteins | sample OricompcompostOP_FD_108781 | JGI IMG/M metagenome (GOLD analysis project Ga0164243, IMG submission 108781) | Organic Plus compost microbial communities from Emeryville, California, USA - Original compost - Organic plus compost (OP) | ecosystem: Engineered > Solid waste > Mixed feedstock >...
GCCGGATTGCTGCGACCGCGACGCTTCTCCTTCCTGTCCGTCGCATGCGGCATCGGTTCCTCCTCGTCCTTCCTCTTCCGGAGCGCGCGTTCAGCCACCGTGCCTCCTTGCGATTGCGATTCCGAAGCCGATCTGGAGCCCGCCGAAGCCGGCGGCGAGGAACGCGTCGTGCCACGCGGCGGGGGCAAAAAGCGCGGCGACACCCAGCACCATGAAGCACAGGCCCATGATGGGAACGATCCGTACGGAGGACGTGCCGCCGGTCGCGACGCCCGCGCCGTACAGCAGCAGCCAGACGCCCGGAAGCAGCTGCGCCTCGCCGGCGATGTACAGCGCGATGGTGAGGACGGCGCCCGCAACGACGGGTGGCAGAAAGCTCAGTGCGAATTTCCGTCCGGGGCCGGCCAGCAGCGCGATGCCGGCGCGACGTGCCTTCCGGGCCATCGACCATGATGCTGCAGCAATCGCCAGCACTGCGGTGCTCAGCCAGACAACGAGCCACCGTTCCACGTCGGCCTGTTGCGCGCCCACGAAGGCGGCCGCGATGGCGAGTGCGCCCATGGCCACGCCACCCCAGCCGGGCACGGCCGTAAACTCCCCGGCACGCTCCATCGCCTCGCGGATGTAGCGCAGGTCGCTGATCGCGCGCTGGTGCAGTGCAATCGGTTCGTCGGAATCGGCCTCGTCGGCTCGAACGGCTTTCATGGGGTCATGATCGTGGTTCCTGCGGACCGCTGTCAAGTACTTTATCCGAAAAAGTCCGCATCAGTCGGCCGGGATCAGCTGCGGGTTCCAGACGATCTCCCAGAGGTGGCCGTCCGGGTCCGTGAAGTAGCCGGCGTAGCCGCCCCAGAAGGTTGGCTGCGCGGGTTTCACGATGGTGGCGCCGCCGTTTGCGGCCCCCGCCATGATGCGGTCGACCTCCTCGCGCGTGCGGACGTTGTGTCCGAGGCTGAACTCCAGGGATGACGGCGTCGTCACCGGCAGGCCGGTGTCATGGGCGAGGGATGTGCGTGGCCAGAGGGCCAGCTTCAGGCCGTCCTGGAGGTCGAAGAAGGCGACGGCGCCGTGTTCGAATTCCGTGCCGATGATGCCCTCGGTCGAGAAGCCGAGCGTGTCGCGGTAGAATCGAACGGCGCGATCCAGGTCATCGACCGCAAGGGTCAGCACGGTGAGGCGCGGCTTCACGGCTCGAGTCCTTTTCGGTAGGGGTTAAAGGCTGCAGATCACAGGACATCCGGGTTGCGACGGACCAGGGCGAACGTGAGCGCCGTGGCGTACAGGACCCATGCAAGGTAGGGCAGGAGCAGCACACCGGCCAACGGGCGCACGCGCCAGAACGCGATCGTTGTGAGCACGATGAAGATGAGGAGCACGACGATCTCGATGGCGGCGAGGACGCCCCGCTGCCAGGCGAAGAAGAGCCAGCTCCAGAGAGCGTTCAGCACGAGCTGGATGGCGAAAAGCGCGAGTGGCGCTCTGGCATCGGCGGGGCCTCGCTCTCTCCAGACCAGCCATGCGGCGATCGCCATCAGCGTGTAAAGCACCATCCAGACGGGGCTGAACACGGAGGACGGCGGCGCCCAGTCGGGCCGCGTGAGGGTGCCGTAAAACTCCGGTGCCCGGCGCGTGGCCATGCTGCCGAGTGCCGCAGCCAGGAACGTGATCAGCAGCGACAGAACGAGGCCGACGATCTGCTTCATGCGTGGCGCGGGTTGCAACCCTCACGCCAGCCTTGATCCGATGGGCTTGCGCGGCTCTCCTCACGCTTCGCCGTTGTCGGGCCTGAACACTTCGCGGGATTCGGTCGGACATTGAACGTCCGGATGAAAGTCGGCGAAGAGTCCGTCGGGATTCGGCTTCCACGCCCACACGTGGAGGTACCAGAAGTTCAGCGTGTCCTCTCTTCGCATCGGCTGGTCGAACACGCGGGGCGGAACGGAGTCACGCGGCCAGGCCGAGTACGGCATGATGAACTCCACGCCGTTCAGCCGATATTCTCCGTTTGCGAGGCGTTCGTACAGGAGGATTTCCGGTTTGGTGATGTCGAGGACCGCGTCCATGTAATCGGGATGCACATGGTGGTAGCCCATCGCGCCGTGGTGTTCATGAACGAGGCACTTTGCTACGTCCTTCCTGTAGCCGGCTTCGACGGCCGCCTCGAGCGAGGCGAACGCCCGCGTTGCGTCACGCAGTTCCTCGAGTGCATCCGGTTCGTCCGCCGCCTTGCTGTCCGCCGGATCCGGGTCGCGACCGCGGCTGCAGGACACGAGTACGAGGAGGGCAAGAAGGGCGTGTTTGCCGAGGATGCGCATCACCGTGTACCTCTCGATTCAGGGAGCTGCCGGCATTGTCGTATCATGATGAGCCCGGCTCGTACACCGCGAGCCACACGGTGTGGTGTCCGCAGGCGGCGTCATCCGCAACGTAGGACTCCACGATGAACCCGTTCGCAGCGAGGTGCCGTTCGTATTCGTTCGGGTCCAGGCTTGCGTGGAACAGCGGCTCACCGTGGTAGGAGCCGATCGCCACTCCTTCCTCGGATCCGCTCGTGAACATCAGCGGCGCGCCTGCGTTCGCGTGTGCGGCGAAGCGTGCAAACATGTCACGCTGATCGTCTTTTCCCAGGTGGAAAAAGCTGTCCCACGCGATGATGCCATCGAAGCGCCGCCCGAGACCGAGTTCGCGCATGTCCATGACCAGCCACTCGGAATCGGGAAACCGGGTCCGGCACTGATCGATCATCGCCTGCGATGCATCGATGCCAGTGATCCGGACGCCGCGGTCGATCAGGTATCGCGCGATCGGCTCGCCCGTACCGCAGCCGACGTCCAGCACCGTCCCGCCGGGGCGCACGTGTGTCAGGAACCGGTCGAGCCAGACGCGTTCCTGGAGCGAACGATCGCGGTCACGGTCGTACGCGCGGGCATGTCGCTCGTACAGGTCGATGACGGTGTCTTTCACTTCCTGCCTTCGGCGTTGCGGTTCACCCGTTTCATGGTCGCCGCGGACTTCAGCTTGCGAACGGCGTCCCTGCCGACCCAGCGCTCCGCCGCGTCGGTCGATCCGGCAAGCTCCTCGGCCAGGCGAAGCGCATCGGTGTGCAGTGCGCGCGACCGGCAGCCGATCGAGTGCAGCGCCCAGCTCACGCCCTTCTTCACGAAGTTGCGATCGTCGGACGCATGCTTCCGGATCAGTGCCAGGCGTTTGCGGTACTCCGCCTCGCTGCCGTGCCGGTCGTGCAGCGCCATCGATGCAAGGAGCGCAAAACCCGCGCGTCGTACGAATTCGGCGCTGCGGCCGCTCCAGGCATCGACCTTCCGCCACGCGTGACGCGTGCGGTCGAACAGGCTGAAGCAGACGGTATCGGTGATCGCCCAGTTGTCGAAATCGCGGGCCCACCGGTCCATCTGTGTGGCCGTGATCGCGTCGGGATCCGCGATGAACGCGGCGAGCATGCGCGCCTCGTACCAGCCCGTTTCCCACAGCTCGAGCGCAAGCGCGTGATTGCGTCCGATCTCCTTTGCCATGCGCCGCAATTCCGATACGGACACGCCGAACATCAGGGTCGAGCTGATGCCGTAGCGTTTCATGCCCTCCACGTTCGTGCGGCTGCCCCGGCGCTTCAGCGCCGCCAGCACCGCATCGACGGACTGCACGGCCGCAGTGCCGGTCACCGTTCGGACCAGACGGCGAGTTCGTTGCCGCTGGGGTCGCGGAAATGGAATCGCCGGCCGCCGGGAAACTCGAACGGCTCCTGCGTGATGACACCACCGGCATCCTTGACCGCGGCCAGACTCCGGTCGAGATCGCTGGAATAGAGGATGACCAGCGGGCCACCCGTGGCCACACGCTCCGCCAGCCGGAATCCGCCGACCTCGCCGCCACCCTGCTTCTGAATGCCGGCGTATTCAGGTCCGTAATCGTTGAACTTCCAGCCGAACGCGGTTCCGTAGAACCGCTGCGCCTGCTGCATGTCGGTGACTGCGAATTCGATGTAGTCGATTTCGTGGTGCTTGTGCCGGTCGTTTGTCATGGGTTGCTCGGTGACGTGGAGGTTGACGGGTACGGGCACGTTTGGGGTTTCCGGGATCCGGTGTTCCTTCTATTTCTGTCTGCACGCGCCCAGCAGAAGCGGGAAGATCAGCACAACGTCGTTTCGTGACATGTCCCCTCGACAAAGTGCGTTCACCGTGCACCACGTGACATGATCCGCGGCGGCAAACAGGGATGGAACTTCGTGGCCGGACACGACAACGGCGCATCCATCCGCTGCCAGCGAACGGAACAGGTTCGTCAGATCCTCGTGATCCGCCGGCGCAATGCCGCGATACGGCTCGTCCGCGACAAGGACGATCGGCCTGCGAGCGATCGCCAAGCGCGTTCCGCGCGGCGAAGCTCTCCGCCGGAGAACGTACCGGGCCGCCGATCGAGAAGGTGCTCCACGCGCGCGATGCGCGCGGCGTCGTGCCTGCTGCGCCGACCGTCTCGCCGGTCGAAAATTCCGAGCTGCGTATCGAGGTCGAGTCCCGGAGCAAGCACGTCGTGATCGGGCAGGGTAGAACGCGGACCTCGCCCTGCTTCGCCCGAAGTGTAGCCGATGACAGCACTTTGCGCGTGCCGAACGCCCGGCTGACGCCCAGTCGGCGGTCAGGGCGTAGCTCATCCTCGCAGCAGCTGGAGGATCAGTTCTGCCGGAGCGGCTGTCATGGCGTAAAGAGCGAACAGCGCCGGCTGCGTGATGCCCAGGTTCGCCCACAGAATCCGCTCGCCGCGCAGCCAGTGGCAGCACCGCGAAAGTGAGACGCACTGCCATCCAGAGCAGAAGCGCTCGCGGCGTGAGCACCGGGATGCTGAGGCGCGCGGCGTTGCGCATCAGAGATCAGCTCGCGGAGCGATCTCGAATCGCGCGACGGCCAGCGCGGAGAAGATCCCGAACAGCACGCCACCGGCCAGGATGACGCCAAGGTACTGCAGGGCGCCGACGATGCCGGGGGTCTTCGGAAGCACCTGGTCGTTGAGCCAGACGGTCGACGCGGCGGCGATGTAGCCCGCGGGTGAAGCGATGATCCAGCCGCCTGCGCGCTGAACCGATGTCCTGAGCATCCGCCACTGCAGCACGCTCGCGATCACGCCGCCGAGAATGACGAACCGCACGAGGTCAAACGGCAACGGACGCCCCGCCGTTCTTGCCACATCGGCCAGTACGAACGGTGCTGCAAGCCCGAGACAGCTTGCGATTACCCAGCGCGCTCTCGAGTGCGACAGGGCCGGGCGCAGCGCCCGATACTGCTGCGTGCTGATGCCGAGCGCGACGCCGATGACAAGTGGCGTCTGTAGCGCCATCACGCCCGCTGATTCCACGAGGATGATGAGGCCGACTCCGGCCACGATGCCGAGTGCCCAGCCGATCGGCGTGGCGACGAGCACGCGGCGTGACAGCAAAATCGAGGACTGCACCGCGATATCGGTCATGATGGACGTTTCAGTCGATCACCTGCGTGCTCCGCCCGGCCCGTCGCACGAACCGATGACCAGGACCTGGTCCACGCGCACTGTGTCAGGCATATCGGCGATTTCCGGCGCGGTCCAGGGTCGTGCGCGTCGAGGGAGACCGGCCAGGAGGAAACTGAGGCCGCAGTGCTCCGGCGTCAGAAGGACATGATTGCCTTCTCCCCAGGCGACCGATGCACCGGGCGCGGAGAGGAGCTGACGCGCGGGCGTGCCGACGCCGACCGAGTCTCCGGTGCGGAGTCCCGCGCTGCGCACGCGAATCCTCCACACCTTCGCATCCGCGATTTCGGCAAGCACGGTGTCGCGACCGACCTCGACGAGCAGCGCCGGCTGGGCCTGCCCCTCCAGCGACAGCGTGGTGTCGGCAACAACGGTGCATTCCTCTCGCAGGTTCGTTTCCGTCATGCCGATCCGCACGCTGCCCGCGGTTTCTCCCGTCAGCTGCGGCCCGGAAGGGTTCAGGCAGGTGTGATCAGCAGACCGGTCCGCCGCTTCGGCCGACGGCGGCGATGGTTCGGAACGCGGAAGCTGATCCGTGTCGGTGCCGGATCGGTCTGCCTCCCCGCAGGCCGCCGCGCCGGTCAGCGCGAGAATCGCGACTGCAAGCACATTGCGGAATCTTGGGAACATCGCCTCGAGCCGGATCGGGTGCACGTTGCGCATCACCGCTCGAGGTACGTCGCACCGCATGTGCCACCCGATCGCGGCAGTTCCGTCATCCGCACATCGCGGTAGCGCCTCGTATCCGAGCTGCACGCCAGCACGGCTGCCGCCGCGAGAAGTATGGTGCGACGCAGCATTGAATTTGCTCCTGATCACCGCGCGATGCACACGTGTCCCGACCAGAGGTGCTGAACGGAGGCATCGGGTGCTGCCGATTCCAGGAGCCCGGCCAGTTCGCCGATCGTGAACTCTTCGCCCAGGCTCGATGAAGTGAAGACAGCGTTGCGCGCGGCTTCCAGCTGCGCACGCGTCGTTCCGGGACCCAGGCCATCGGAGGTGGTCAGCGAGCTGCCGCGGCCAACGTGCCAGCCCGAGAAGCGATCGTTCGTGAACCAGACCGTGAGACCGTTGTCCCACACGGCGTACTTCGCCGCACAGTCCACGTTTTCGCCCCTTTCGGCCGGCTTCGATCCCAGCACAGTCGTCAGCACTGCCAGTACTTCCGTCGACGGCGTGCCGAACGGGAGCGGACGCGAAGATCCCGTCGATGCAAGGAACACCCGCAGGCCGCCTCCTTCCAGGGCGAGGAACGCGGAATCCGCGGCAGGTCGGTCGCTCGAAATGGTGTCGCTTGCGGGAAGCGCATCCGAACCGGCGTTTGCCGGCACGCCGCACGCGACGGCGAGCACGAGCGCCAGGATGTTCCAGATCTTTGCGGGTCGCTCAGTCACATTCCGCCGTCGTGCACAGGCGCTGGCTGAAGAACGGCATCACGTTGTTCTGGAAGCGAACCCCCATCGCGCTCGTGTGCGTGCCGCTGTAAACCTCGAACGTGTGGACGACGCCGTAGCGATCCAGCACCTGGTGCAGACGTTCGGCATCGACGCGCAGACCGTCGCGATCGCCGACATCGATGGCGATGCCGTTGTACTGCAGCAGGTTGCCGATGTACTGATCCACCAACGACAACGGTGCGTTCGCGGCCCAGCGCGCGAGCACGTCCTCGCGTTTCACCGTGTCCTGGTAGGGCAGGTCGAGGTACAACGGCGGGTCCTTCGGATTCGGCGACCACGCCGCCGCACGGGCCAGCGTCATCCGCATCGCTCCCGGCAGCTTCGCCGCATCCGCTGTGGCCGTGACCTGCGCCAGCGCCGATTCCTGCTCCGGCGTGAGCGGCCGCGCAGCGCCCGCCGAAAGACAGCACGGGCTCATGATGTACAGGCTGCCGAATACATCGGGATACTTCATGCCGATGCGCGTGGCGCCGTACCCGCCCATCGAATGCCCGACCAGGCCGCGGCTCGCACGCGTCGGAATCGTGCGGTAGTGACGATCGATGTACGAGACGAGGTCGCGGGCGATGTACCGCTCGAAGTCACCGGTCGTCACCGAACTCGAATACATCGACCCGTTGTGCAGCGTCTTCGAGTCAGGCACAACGACGATCATCTCGTGGGAGCCGAGGACGAACGCGCCCTCGATCGTCTGCGGCACGTGGATCTCCTGCGACCACTGCTCCGCACCCACCGAGTAGCCATGAAGCGCGTACACGACGGGGTACCGAAGGTTCGTATCCGTGCCGTAGCTCGGCGGCAGGTACACGATGACATCCCGGTCCGCCGCGTTGCCCTCGAGGTTGCCTTCCAGCGCCGCCCCGTGGACCTTGATGCGCTCGACCTTCACCGGCTTCGCGCCCGCCACCACCGGCGGCTTCTCCGTACGTACCTGCGCGTGCGCCGGTGCGGCAAGCGCCAGCATCAACGGCAACATGAGAACAGGTACGGAAATTTTCGACCTCTCCGACATGTTCAACGTTCCTCGCGGTGATCCCTGCTGAGCGGTTTGGCGTAGCGACGGCCCGTCCAGCTGTATTCCAGGCGGCTGTAGAATTCGTGCGCGTCGGTGCGGTGGTTGGCGGTCGTTACGACGAGCTGCCCGGCGCCAGCCCGTGCCGCGAGCTTCTCGACTTGCTGAACGAGAGCGCGGCCGACACCCTGCTGCCGCGCCCATTCCGCAACAACCAGCGCGGTGAGCTGACCGCGCGGCGCATCGTCGTGCAAAACCCGCCTCACATGCAGCGTCGCAAGCCCCGCGACCCGCCCGTCTCGTTCAGCGATCAGGATCGAGACGCCCGGCTCGGTCGCCAGGTCCACGATCCGCCGCCGCGCATCCTCCACGGTCGCCGGATAACCAAGCTGCGTGAGCAGCAATGCGACATCGCCGGCATCGTCCGGCCCGGCGCGGCGAATCCGGATACGACCATCCGTCATGCAGGCGACACGATTACCGGGCCGTGCCGGAGATGTTGACCAGCCAGTTGATGCCGAACCTGTCGACGCACATGCCGAACGTGTCGCCCCACGGCGCCTTCTCCAGCGGCATGGTCGTCGTGCCACCCGCCGACAGCCTGTCCCAGTAGCCGCGCAACGTGCCTTCATCGTCGCCGCTCAGCGAGATGCTGATGTTGTTGCCCGGCGTGAAGTCCATCCCCGGCGGCGTGTCCGACGCCATGAGCGTGATGCCGTGGTCCGCTTCCAGTTGCGAATGCATGACCAGATTGTCCGTTTCCGGACCCTGCGACATGCCGCCGTCCTTATACGTCATCAGGTGCAGATTGCCGCGGAACACGGACTTGTAGAACTCGATCGCTTCCCGGGCATTGCCCCGGAAGTTCAGGTACGGATTCAGTCTGACGGACATGTCACCTCTCGGGAATGGGGATGCCCGACCGCTTCACCGGGCCGGGCGACTCGGGGAGATTGGCCAACCGACATCCCCGACGCAAGCTTCCGCCGAAGAAGGTGTGGCGCGCGCTGACGGATCGGCGCTGCTCGGCTGGCGCTGGGTCGTGGGTGACATCGACACGGTCGTGACGTTCACGCTCACGCCGAGAGAGACCGGCACGCGTGTGTTGCTCGTTCAGTCAGGGTTCAAGCCGCACCAGCGGCCGAATTTTGGTGGTGCGCGCTACGGCTGGAAGATAATGGGAGGCAGGCTCGTCGAACTGCTCGAGAAGATGCGATGAGCTTGAACAGCTGGATCCGGCAGGCGCATCGGTGGGTGTCATTGGTTTTTGCGATCACCGTCTTTGCGAACATCGCGTTTTTATCGCGGAACATCCGGTCATGCGCTCCGCGATGAACGCGTTGCCGCCACCGCCATGCGGCACGATCACCAGGGGACACAGCCCGCGGGCAGGCTGGACGGTACGCGAATCACGTCGGTCAGGCGCTTCATTTTCGGTTCGAACACGATGCTCAACTGGCGAGCCAGCGCAGGAGTGCTTCAGCGCTGCCGGCGGATTCCGCCGCGGCCGCCGACAGGCCGGCCGCCTGGAGCAGTTCGATTTCCCGTGCGGGGCCAAGCCACGGCATCGGCGCACCCTCGAGGTCTGCCAGGTCGGATCCGACCAGGATGGGAATTCCCGCTCGGTGAACCCGATTCACCAGGTCCAACAGCTCGGGGAGAAAGGCCGCTCGCGCCGCCTTCAGTTCAGCGTTTGGCGCAGACTGGATCGATGCTTCGTAGCGCACGAGCGTCGGGACGACGGTTACGCCGGTGCCGGCCATCCGCCGGAGCGCGGAATCGCCCGCGGGTGAACGCCACCACCGCAATGCCGCTTCGGGGTCCGTCGCGATGCCCGCGTAGATCGGACTGGCCACGAGCGACTCGGCCGCATGCTCGATGCTGGCCACGCCCGAATCGGCGGCGACCCATGCCGGTACTCCACGCGGCAGGTGGGCAGCCACTTTGAGGCCGTGGAATCGGGCACGCCGCACGACGGCGAAGAATGCGGCCGGCGTCAACGCATTGTGTGTTTTGATGAAATCGACACCTGCTGCGGCCAGCGAGTCGACGGCTGCCTCGGCTTCTGCCGGCGTGCGGATCGTCACGCGATACTGCGCGTCCGGTTTCGGACCATCGAGCGTCGGGCCTGCGATGATGATCCGCGGACCGCGCCGAACACCTGCCGCGATTTCCGAGCGCCACCGGAACAGTTCAGCCATGTCGCCGCCGCAGTCTCGCACGACGGTGATTCCATTCGCCAGCAGGCTGTCGAGGTGCTCGGCCTGACCGGCGGACAGGTGAACGTGTGCATCCGCACGGCCGCCGGTCCGCTCTTCCAGTCCTTCGACCTGGGCGAAACGGGGCGCAGGTGCAGCAACGGCACGGCCACGCACATCGGCGCCTCGGAACCAGTCGACGATGACGCTCTGCACGGCAGGGATCGGCAGCGCTTCGTGCGCGGCATTCGTGATTTCGATCGATACCGCGTTTACAAAGCCGCGCGCCACGTCGTTCGCGTTCTCGAGCGGATTGGTCGCGTCGAGACTGCCGGTAAGGAGAAGCAGCGGCACCGAGCTCGTAACGCGTCCGGCAAACTCGACGGGCGCCGGATCGTAACCGAGCGTCGCGCAGAACTCATCGGTAAGGAAGTCGTTGCCGATGGGATTGCCGAACGGCGCCGACTCGCTTTCCTGCCGGACAGGCGCCCAGCGCGAAGCCGACCGGTCCGCGGCGCAGTTCACGGCGCGAGCCATCAGGCCGACCGTACCGCCGGCCAGGCGATTCCGTGCCGCGCTCGCGGCCGCGCGCAGATCCGCCGTTCCGGGCCATGCCGTGTCCTGCCGCAACAGCTCGCTGATCCGATCGAGCTTCCGTCCGATCGGCGCGGGCCGCTTGAGAACCAGGTCCGGTCCGTTCACGCCCTGCAGCACGATGCGCCCGACGCGGTCGCCGTGGCGTTGCGCGTACATGAGCGCCAGGCGGCTTCCGTAGCTGAAGGCGAGGAGATCGATCTGCTCGACGCCGAGCGCCGTCCGCAGATCATCGATGTCATCCGCACTCTCGATCGTATTGTACGCGGTCGGATCGATGCCCGTGCTGCGGATCTCGGCGGCACACGCTGCGATCCTGTCGCGAACGAAGCCGACGATTCGCTCCCGCTGCGTGAACAGGTCCACGGGCGGCGCCTGATCGGCCGGACAATCGGCTACCGGCTCCGAACGACCGATGCCGCGCTGGTCGACGATGATGACGTCCGCGAACTCGCGCAGGTTCTGGAACAACGTGAAATACGGCGGGATGGGCGCCATCACGCTGCCGGGAACGCCCGGCCCGCCCATCAGGAACACGATCGGCCGCCCCGGAGTTCGTGCGGTGCTCGGGATCCGCACCGTAGCCACGGTGATCGTGCGCGACGAGCCCGCTCGTTTCGCCGGTACGCGGATCCGAAACTGCTCCGCCGGCATAGTCCGGCCGTCGTAGCTTCCGAGCGTCATCGGCTCGCGCGCTGCTGCCGCTGCGATCGATTGCGCCGGGAGATTCGCCGCGCCGGCAAGCGCGACGGCGAAACAAGCAGTGACCGTGGCCCCCAGGCGTCCCGTCATTACACGCCTGCGGATCCAGCGGCGGGTAGAAAGTTGTCGCCCATCAGCGGTCATAGGCAGCCTTCCACGTATTCGATGCTCGGTCCACCCGCGCGAATATGCGCGACTTTATCGTCGGTGTTGATTTCGTAGCGTATGCCGCGCCGGTCGGCACCCGCCGAAGCGTCGCGCCACACGGTCACGTACTTCGCCGGCGCATCGACGTACTTGTGCGGATCCACGCGCGCACGCGTGCCGTACTTCGCAAGAACGGCGAACGCAGGGTCGCCGACACGGATACCTTCCGGCGTCGCGATCTCCCGGTTGCGACTCACCGATATCCGCGTCAGCACACCATCCTCGATCATGACGAGCACGCCATCGGGTGCGTTGCGCGGGCGGAACTCGTCGCATGCTTCAGGCTCGGCGCCGCCCGGCGCCTCCGACTGCGCGTCCTCGCCGGCAGCGGCGACCACTTCCGCGCGGGTCATCCCGATCCGCAGGGGACCCCAGCCGTCCGGCGTGATGACGTCCGGGCCCGGCTGAACGGCATCGGCCGGTTCGCCGGGTGGCGATTGCGCGGTCCGATCCGGGGCCTCACCGCTGCATGCAACGAACACCAGGGAAATCACGAGCGTCGTGATCGAGCGTGGTCCTGCCATCGCGTAGCCTCCTCGTCCTGAATCGAGAGCGTACCGGGATGCGAGGTTCGGGCCGCCGGTCATAACCAGCGTCGTACCGAGCGCGTGTACGACCCGTACTCCTCCGGAAAACGGCGTTCCAGGTATCGCTCCTCTCGGGGAATAACAATCAGGGAAATCACCGCCACGAAGATCGCCATCGTGAGCAGCAGCCACACGCTGTTCACGAGAAACGCGAGCCCCAGCAGAAAGAGCGAAAACGCGAGGTAGATCGGGTTGCGCGTGAACCGGTACGGGCCGTCGCGAACGATGGTTGTCGTCGGCTCATTGCCCGGCACAGGCGTGCCTGCCCGGCGGAACGTTCGAACCGCGGACACGAACAGCATCACGGCAAGGAGGAGAAGCGCCGCACCCACGGGTGTGCCGAGGGTCGTTCGCGTGATCCGCAGCGGCCACGCTGCCTGCAGACCGATCCCCAGCACGATCGACGCGAGGAACACGAGAGGAGGGCGGACCATCCCGAGGTTCGCAACATCGCCGTTCGAATGTTCAGTTTGCATCCTGTCTCGATGATCGTATGCCATGGATGATCCGTAACGCGCCTGTGATGGTCAGTCTGCGTGCAGTGCAACGAGCGTGAGCAACCCTGTCATCGCGGCGAACGTGATATCCCTCTCGATGCCCTGCCGCGGGTTGGTCGGCCACACGCGCACGAGCCGATCCGACTCGGGGTAGGGCAGCGGGCGCAACAGAACGCCGTACACGATGCTGAAGACGGCAATGGTGACTCCGATGCCCAGCGCCGGCGTCAGGATCACGGCCAGGCTGGTGGACCTGCTGCCGCGCACCGAGCGGTACGCGTATTTCAACGCCCTGCGAATGCCGACCATGCGTCACCTTCAGCAGAAAAGTGGGACGACCGCCTGACGATCGTGCCGTTCTGGATCACCGCTTCGATCCGCGCGTGTTGCCGATCGACTCGAGCGGATTCCTCGACAACAGAACGAGATCGGCTCGCAAGCCGATGCGAATCGAATCGACATGCCGGCCGCCGACGTCTCGCGCTCCGCTTCACGGACGTATACCGCCGACCACGGCGCCGCGTGCTCGACGTCGATGCCCATACGCGCGGCTTCCGTCCACGTCGTTCGTTGCAGCTGGCCGATCACCGGAAGGCCGTGCGCGTGTGCCTCCTCAATGGCGACCGCGACAAGGTCCGGCGGCATGGATGAGTAGACCTTGATCGCGTCGACGCCGGCCCTTGCCTGCCACCGAACCTCGTCGCGCACCGACGCCTCGTCCTGCACCGGCGCGAAGCCCGGCGGCCGGAAGTCCGTGGCGATCAGGATACGGCCGGCCGTGAAAAGCTGCGGTCCGTCGACGGCACCCTCGCGCAGCAGCCGTCGCAACAGCACTGCGTCCGCCGTGATCGCGCCCGGATCGCGAACCGTCGTCACGCCGAACTGCACGAACGTGCGCAGGAAGACAGTGCCAGGTCGCGCTCCCAGCGGTCGCCCGGTTCGCCATTCTCCGTGATCACATCACCCGCGACATGCGCGTGCATGTCGATCAAGCCCGGGATCAGGTACTTGCCGGTAGCATCGATGACGCGTGCGCCACGCGGGTGCGCGAACGAGCGCGCGTCCTCGATACCGGCGATCGGCCCATCGCGAATCACGACGTCCGCGTTCATACGCGGCGGTGCACCGGTCCCGTCGATCACCGTGGCGTTGTGGATGACGATCGCGTCCGGCTGATCCGGCGGGTGTGAAGCCGGATCCTGCTGGCCCGACGCGACGCGTGCGGCAAGGAAAACCGCCAGCAGCGGCAGGCGGCCGATGAGCCTTGCAGGCGGCCTGCGCATCAGGATATTGCACGCCATGCTTCGCGGCCTAGCCAACGCGGCCGTCGCCGTCCAGATCATCGCCGAGCCTCTGCTCGAGTATCTGAAGCAGGCGGATCAGCATTCCATTCGTGCGCTTCAGCTCGTGTTCGAGTCTTTCGACGCGCCGCTCCAGCGTTCCCGCATGGTCGTGCGAAGCCTGAATCTGGCCTTGCTGGATCAGGTCCCAGAAGAGTCCCATGGTCCTTTTGGCTAAGGGAGTCCACGGCGCCAGCATTATACTGGCGTCGACCAGTGACGCGGATCACGCCGGTACTGCCCCGATCACCGCCGCGCGGCGCGAGCGCGACCTCAAACCCGAATACATCGACGTTCCGCGAGGCAGTCAAGCACACCGTCGATCACCCGCGCCCTCGGCTCTCGCAACCCACGCAGGGGCATCCAGGACTTTTCGGCGCGCTAAAACTTAGGTATTTACAAAAGTGTTCCGGGATGATAGACTCCCTGCTGAGGACGCAAACGGGCAGCCGGATGGTGCAGCAGATGATTCAAGCCGCAGCCGTTGACGCGGTGTTTCACGCCCTGTCCAACCCCACTCGGCGAAAGGTCGTGGAGCGATTGTCTGCCGGGCCCGCCACGGTGAGTGAGCTGGCGGCGCCGTTCGACATGCAGCTTCCATCGTTCGTGCAGCACCTCTCGGTGCTGGAGCGGAGCCGGCTGGTCAGGTCGAAGAAGCGGGGACGGGTTCGGACGTACGAGCTCGCGCCTGAACGGTTCAAGGTGGTGGAAGACTGGCTGGCCGCGCGTCGGCGGTTGTGGGAAGCGCGACTCGACCGGTTCGATCGGTACGTCAAGGACCTCAAGGAAAGGGAATCGGAGTCATGAACAAGCGCTTCGCCTTCGATCCGAAGCTCGATTTCTCGATCGAGCGCTTCATCGACGCTCCCGTCCGGCTCGTCTGGGAGGCCCTGACCAGGCCGGAACACCTGAAAGAGTGGTACATGCCCAAAGCCTGGGGGCGCGTGGCGAGGGCCGAACTGGAGCTGAAGCCGGGAGGCATCTTCAGCATCGACATCGCAACGGCTGACGGACAGGAGTTTCCGAACCTCGGCTGCGTCCTGGATGTCGTGCCGATGGAACGGCTCGCCTGGACCTCGATGCTGTTCCCCGGCTATCGGCCGGCCGTGTTCGATGATATTCCGATCACTGCCATCGTGACGATGGAAGCGGTGGGAGCCGGCAGGCGCTACGTGTTCACTGCGCTTCATCGGAATGAGACCGACTTCGAGGAAAACAGGACGAATGGCTGGCAACAGGGCACCGCGATCGCGATCGATCAGTTCGTCGACCACGTGAAGTCGCTGCAGCTCACCGCAGACGTCTGATGACGCGGTGAAGCGAACCTTCGGTGATGGTCATGCGTCCGGTATCCCGTCGCGAGGTCAGGCCGGCACGTACGACAGCCTGAGCACGTCGTTATCCATCCGGTCGTGGCTGATGAGCCGGAGCCGCGGCCGCGGTCCGGCGAAATACGGCGTGCCGCGGCCCAGCACGACGGGATGCAGGTAGATCCGATACTCATCGATCAGGCCCATGTCCGTGAGACTCCAGGCCAGGTTCGGGCCGGCAACTTCGAACTCGCCTTCATGCCCCGCCTTCAGCTCGCGGATGGCGCGCTCGAGATCCGGCCCGACGAGTTGCGCATTGGGACCGACCGACTTCAGCGATCGCGAGACCACCCATTTCGGCATGCGTCGCCACGCCGCCGCAAACGCGCGCTCGTCTGCGCCCCATTCAGGGTGGTCGTCATCCCAGTAGCGCATGACCTCGTACATCCGCCGGCCGTAGATGCTGCCCGCCTGCGCCTGCACTTCTGCAATGAAGTGACGGAAAAGCCGGGGACCCGGCGCAAACGCATCATGGTCGACGTAGCCGTCCAGCGACTGATTCATTGCGAATACGAGTCTCGCCACGATTGCCTCAGTACAGTGAATCCGCCGACTGCGGCGTCGCCGATTCCGGGCGGCGACGCGCAGAAGCATTCGATCACCGTTTCGCGAGCCAGTCAAGCAGGCCGGGGACGTAACCGGGTGCAGTCACGGGCCAGCCGCCCGGACCGGGCGCAAGCCGGAACGTATGGTCCGCACCGGGATGTATCTGCACGGTCACGTCGGAATTCCCCGCGCCGTGCAGCGCCGCGGCGATACGTTCCGCGCTCCGGGCCGCCTGCACGCGCTGGTCATCCGCGCCGTAAACGAGGAGCACGGGAACGCGGACGCGAGACCACCACTCGAGCGTCCGGTGTCCTGCAAACATCGGCGAAAGGACCCAGTACGCGTCGTCGGGTGGCGGCGGTGGGAAGAACCACGAACGATCGCGCAGCGCGGCGGCGAGCGAGTCCAGGCGCACGCGCGACTTTCGCTGTACGCAACCGCGACCAGTTCCCGCACGTATTCACTCGCGTCCGCTGAATCCTGTGCGGAAGCGGCTTCCGGATACACCGCATTGAGCACGCTGAACACTTCGATGGAATCCGCGGGGAGTCCGGCGGCGGCGGAGCCGATCACAAACGCAACAGACGAGCGCGCCGCAACGATCGGCGCGATGGTGGCGCCCTGACTGTGGCCGTGCACGCCGATGCGCGCCGAGTTGATACGCGGCTGCCCACGCAGGAACGCGACCGCTGCGGCACCGTCGGCGGCAAGGTCCTCCAGCGTCGCGACGCGCCAGTCGCCGGTGGAGGCACCGACCCCGCGTTTGTCGAAGATCAAAGTGGCGAGCTCGTGATCGGTTTCGTCGGGCGGCTACACTCCCACGTGGGTACGGGTTGCCCGTGATCATCGCCCGGTCAATGCCGTTGTGTTCAGTGGTCGTCGAGGGCGCCGCGGACGCGGTCCAGGGCATCCCGAAGCAGGTTCTGCGTGCCCGTGTAGTTCCAATTGAGGTTGGCGGTACTCACCAGGATCTCGCTGAGAAGCGCCTGCACGTCCGGCACCGCGGCCAGCTTTGTCAGTGCAGCCTCGACCGGAACGGTATCGAGCGGCTGCTCCAGCGAAATTTCGACACGCGTGTCGATCGGCAGCACGCCGGCGGTGTTCCTGGCGTACGCCCACGCCCGGTCGCGCGCGTACTCGAGCAGCAGGTCCCGGTTGGTGATCGTTTGATAGTAGTACGCGGACAAAGCGTTGCGGATTTCGGCACTCCTGATCAGTCGCAGGTTGCCGGTCGACTGGAGCTCCTGGAACGTGTACGGCGACAGTCGAAGTGCGCTCGCCCAGCCGACCTGCTCGATGGCCTGGATCAGCGCTTCGGCATGTTCGGACGTCCTGCCTGTCAGAGCACCGATCAGCAGCCTGGCCTGCGCGCCACGTTGTCGTTCAATGGCGAGGTGTCGTTCGAACTCGGCGCTGTCGGTCGCGAGATCGGACGCCAGGCGCCGCAGGTAGGATTGTTCGAGCTGGTGCTCCCTCCGGGCTTCCCACCATGCATCGATCGTGAGCGCGACGAGCACACCGGTCACGACGACGAGGAACTCGGCCGCGAACCAGCGCAAACGTGAATGCCAGATGCCGCGTTTCGGTTCGGCGGGCGGTTCGCCTTCGTCCGTCATTGCTGGCCTCGAAACTCGCCGGCGTTGTGTTGAGCATTGTTCGAATCGATGGCATGCAGCAGGTCGAGGACGGCGCTGATCATGATCGCGTGCTGCTCATCCGCGGCGATTCGCGGCCGTCTATCCAGCGGCTGGAAGCCGTACCAGCCGAACTGCGAGTGATTCCCGCCTTCGATCCGGATCCATCGCGTGTGGGCTGGCAGAAGCGCCGCGTTCTGCTCGACCTCCTCGGGTGATGCGAGTCCGTCTCGTGTACCGACGATCTTGGTCACCGGCATCTTCAGGCCACTCAGGTCCACGTCACGCGGATGCGAAGTGCCGATCAGGACCAGCCCGGCGAGCCGCGATTCACGCGCGGCGACCGACGAAGCAACGACCGCACCGCGCGAGTGGCCTCCGATGACAACAGCATGGTGCGCGGGTATGGACGACATGGCCGCCGCAATCCGCATCCGAAGACTGGCGGACTCGGCACCTCCAAACGCACCACGTCGCGGCAGCTCCACCACCAGAACCGGGTATCCGGCCGCTGCGACGGAGCTGGCAAGCGGCGCGTACGCCCGAGGATCGACCAGCGATCCGGGGAAGAAGATGAGAGTGGAAGTTTTTGCGTCGGATGCAGGCGTGAATCGCCAGACGCCATCGACGGACACGACTCCTTCCGATGCTGCCGCTGCCCTCGCCTCGGCGTTCGCCCGGTACGCAACCAGCGACCATGTCACAAACACGGCCGTCGCCGTAAGTGCTGCGCTGATCCAGACGCGCCTGATCACCGGCCAGAGCTGGGGCTTCTTCATATTGAATCCTGGGCGCGAGTGAGCGTCGACGACCTGTCAACGATAAGGGATGAAGACCGGGCGACGCGAGGTCCGCCCGACACGACGCGAATACCTCGGCCGAACTCATGCTCCGCAGCTGCTCGACTGAGGATACACTCGGTGCAGCAGCTCACGCCTGAAAACGTTCAGGCTGACGGGATCGCACAAAGAGGCAGCCTTCTGCTAATCGCCCCGACGAATCGCGGCAGTCGCTTCGTTGAAAATGGCTTCCGGATTCACACTCATGAGAATGGCGCAGAAGTTCGGGGGTGCTGATTGAAACTGCGCCCGCGATACCGCTGGCAAACCCCGGCGCAAGTGCTCGGGCGACCAGAATACCAGCGCGCTCGCGTGACTCACGACCGCGGCCGACCGAAGTACAGGACGTATCCGTCGGCGTCCTTCACCTCGAATCCGCGCGGTCCATCATCGTTGTCCTTGAGCGGTTCAGAAAACTCGACGTTGCGGGACGCGAACTCCGCCGCCAGCGCGTCCGGGTCAGGAACGTAGAGATAGGCATCCCAGCGAACCCACCCGTTTTGAGTGTCTCGCTGCCAGTTCGGAAGCGGATCGAGATCCACGTCCTTCAGCATGATCATCGCCGTACCACGCTGAACGATGCCGAAGAAGATGTCAGCGGGATCGGGACCCTGAAACGTGATGTCGAAGCCGAGGGAATCGCGGTAGAACGACAGCGCGGCGGGAACATCCCTCACGATGAACAAGGGGGCAATCCCCGCGATTTCTGGCCCTGTCATGGGGACTCCGTAACGTGAAGGTTTACGCTGGCGCAGTATGCCAGGTACAGTCGAAGTTGTGGACGCATGGCTGGCTCCCGGTGCGGTGAGCAGGTCAGCGATTACGGAGCTGCCACTTCGCACTGTATACGCAACTCGCGCCGATCTGGACGTCCTTCCCCGCAGCGGCCGCTTTCGCCCGCTCGAGCGCCTCGTGAATGTCCTCGGTCACGAAGTGGAAGACCGTGCCGCCTTCCATTTCGACCGGCGAGCGGCTGTGATGTGTCAGGACGAACACCGGGCCATGATAGGGCGGATTCTTCCCCCACCAGCCGCGCCAGGCATCATCGGGCCAGGGTCCCCGGACAGGACCGAACATGTTGCGTCCCATGATCCACGCGCCGATCCCCTCACCAAAACGCGCGGCGAACTCATCATCGATGCCGGTCGTGCCGCCCGGCTTGCCACCCATGCGCTGGAAGGTGCGCGTCGGGATGTACCAGTCATGCAGCGCCTCACCGCCAACGCCAAGCGGCTCTTCACGAGACTGGTGCGGGCCGGCACCGTAGCCGTCGAGAGAGATCAAAAAGTTGTGGACCCGAACACGGGCCATCGTTTTTCTCCTGCTGCAGGCCTGTTCGCTGAACGTCAGACCCCGTCGTCGAAAATGTAGAGGACTTCCGCGACCCCGTCGGGTCCCGTCACGGGTTCACTCACGCGCCGGAATCCGCACTTCTTGAGAACGCGAATGGAGCGGGCATTCACCAGCGCGACGTACGCATGATTTTCGCCCCTGGCGGAGTGAACCGCCATGGTTGTCGCCTCCGGATCGCGCTGGTGCTCGAAGAAGATCGGGAGGTCAGCGCCGGTTACGGCACGAAGGGTCACGGCGCCTGCGCTCTCGTCCGGCGTCCACGATGAGAAACGCGCTGCATCCGCCACACGTCGTTGTGGTAGACGAAGAGGCTTTCGCCACCTTCGATCGTGGAGTACTTGCCGCCCGTCATGTACAGGCTCGCACCGTCTGTCCAGACTGCAACCGCGCCACGTGGACTCCATGGCGCCGTCTCTTCGCGCCACGTGGCGCCATCAGGCGTGCCTCCGGTCGAGTTCGTCGACATGCGTTCCGTCTCGCGGCGCCACTCGACGCCATCGGCCGTGGACCACACGTCGCCGTATTGAGCACCGTCGAGCTCGCCGCCCCCGATCAGAAAGAGACGATCGCGAAACACGACGGCGGCCGCCCCCTGCCGCGGCGACCAGGGTACCCGTTCTGTTACCCTGTGCCACTGCAGTCCGTCGGACGACCGCCAGACCGATGCCGTCTCGTTTGATCCGTCATAGCCACCGAGTATCCAGAGATCGCCCAGAAAACTCGCCGCCGCGTAAAACACGATCCCAGGCAGGTTGGCTGCGCGGCCCACCATCTGCCAGGATGCGTAATCCGATGTGCGCCGGATCACTGGTTCGATCGAGAAGCGCTCGTAGTTGCCGCGAAGCGTCCCGAGCGCCCACGTCGCCCCGTTATGCTGGACATAGCGGAGGTATGCCGCGTTCATGCCGCTGAACGACAGTTCGCCTCGCCGCCACTCGCGCCCATCGCGCGAGACCCACGTGCCCTCGGAATGAAGCGCAACGAACCGACCCTGCGCGTCGACGTGGACCGGAAAATTGTAGCTCGGGGAAAAGTCCGCATGCTCCGTTACCCGCTCCCAGCGATACTGCGCCTGATTCGTCTGGGCAACGGCCAGCATGATCGCGAGGTGGATTGCACGATGCACAGACCTTTCCGTAAAGAAGGTTCAGCGTCGGCTCACTTCAGAACAGCGAGGAGTCTCGGGAGCGCGACAAGGGTCAGCGCCCCGATCACCGTGATGAGGCCGATCGATCGGAACACGGACCCCGCCCAGCTCGATCCATAGGTACGCCGGAGCGCCGCCGCGAGGTGACCCGCGAACAGGGCGAGGCCAGGCATGTACAGCCAGATCACGAAGTCGGGCAACCACGCTGGCGACGCGGAGTAGTGACCGAACCAGGCCCTTAACGCCGCGGCACCCAGCATGAGGATCAGAAACCATAGCAACGCGGTGGAGCCCGAGTAAAGCGCGAACACGAGGTGCTGAACGAGCGGCCGGGCCGGTCGCACGTAGAACGCCTTCAGCACCACAGCCGCCAGCGGAAGAATTACGATCAATGCCGTCGACATCGTATCGGCATACGATTCTGCACCGGTACTGTCATAACCGTAGTAACGCCCGGCTACCGGGCGCGTTGCCATGAACGTGAAGAAGAAGGCCGCGGAAGCGCTGAGGAAGAGCCGGACCGGTGGCGTGTAACTTCGACGGCGTCCTCCGATGTACTCGGCTGCGACAAGTCCCGGCTTCAGCAAGAGGCAGCGGAGCGTGCGGACGGGGCGGCCCTCGAGCGTGAAGATCTCGTCGAGCGCTTCCCTGACGAGTGCAGCAGTAGAGTCGAGCTCGCGCGCGCGCTGTCCGCAGAGGGCGCAATACGGCCCCGCGAGGGCAGCACCACAGTTTGCACAGCGGTCGTCAGAACCCATCGGAGTGTGAACGGAGCGTCAGCTTCGCGCCGATTCCGCACGCGCCAGGCTGGAACCGGGCTTCCGTGCGATGGCGAGCAGGATTCTCGTGCCGACCGCTCTCGAGGTCCGCTTTCACGATATCGACAAGGCTCGGATCGGCGATGAACCCGCGGAAGAACCCGTCGAGCAGCGAGGCAAAGCGCGAGATCCCCGCGACGGTCACCCGGCCACTCGGACGGAGCACGCGCCATGCTTCCCGGAGAGCCCGCAACCGATCGTCCTCGATGAGGCCCGAGGTCTTGAACGCCTCGCGTGCCTGCTCCACGTGCAGTGGCACGAGATCGAGCAGATCGACGTTGTAACCGCGCGACGCGAGCCACACCGCGTACCCTCCCGGTCCGCCTCCCACATCCACGACATCGGCCGGTGCCGGTGGGAGGACGCGCTCGATAATACCTTGCGTTCGGATGCGCTCGAGCCGGCCGGGCCCGGAATTCAGGCGATCCTTCTCGGAACCGGTCGCATAGTGCGCGGCAATGGGGGATCTTCTGTTCACGTCAGAAGCCAGTCAGATCGGCGTTTGCATCAGTCACCGCCCGGCCGAAGTTCCTCGGCAAGCCCGATCAGCAGACCGTCGGGTGCGCGGATGTAACACAGTCGATACGCCTGCTCGTATTGAACGACTTCGCCGACGAGCTGGGCGCCGCGCCGGCGCAGCCTCGCGAGCGTCTCATCGAGATCCTCCACCGTGAACATGACCCGCAGGTATCCAAGGGCATTCACGGGCGCGTTGCGATGGTCGGCAACGATGGGCGGCTCCAGAAACCGCGACAGCTCGAGCTTGCCGTGACCGTCCGGTGTGACCATCATCGCGATCTCGACACGCTGCGACCCCAAACCGGTGACTCGACCGGCCCACTCTCCTTCCACCAGGCCTCGCCCTTCGAGCTTCAGGCCGATCTCGGAAAAGAATGCGATGGCATCGTCGAGCGACTCGACGACGATGCCGACATTGTCCATGCGCTTCAGTGTCACGCGTCATCCTCGTTCGTTTTCGGAAGGTTCGGCGTTTCGAATCATCCCTGTAACAGGTTCGCGGCCGCTCAGCGCCAGCCAGGCCATCGCCCCCTGACCGAGGTCCAGGAGCACGTGCATATCAACGGCGAATGTCCGCGTTCGCGATCACGTCGGGCTTGTGCACGACGCAGAACCGATTCCCGTCCGGATCCACCAGCACCACGTAGTCGGCGCCATCCTTGTAGCGCCAGGGATAGCGCCGCGCCCCCAGTCCCACGAGCCGCTCGACCTCGGCCGCCTGATCCGCCGCGTACAAGTCAAGATGCAGCCACCCACGCGCCGGGGCGGGCGCTTCCCGCGCCTGGAACGACAGGTTGGGGCCTCGCCCGGCCGGGTCGCGCAGCACAACCCAGCCATCCTGGGCGGGCTCACGCGGCTCGTAGCCGAGCGCCGCGCACCAGAACGCCACCGTGCGCTCGAACTCGTGGCAGTGGATGACGATGGAGCCGATCCTCAGACCACTCATGTGTCCGAACCCACCGTACGAAATCTGATGATCTGGAGGGGCGCGGGGCGCTGCGTGATGTTCTCGTGGAGCAGCAGCACCTGCTCGCCGCTTTCGCGATCCACGGCAACAACCTGCACGAAGGCCCTGCCCCCGGCACCGCGGCAATGTATCATCGAGAATCGCTGAGAGGTCCAGCCTCACCTGGAGCGTGTCAGCGTGATGTTCGGGCTGCTGCGCACGGCTACGCCTCCTGGTACGCTCGCTCCAGGGCCGCCACGTCGAGCTTCACCATCGTCAACATCGCAGCCACCACGGCCTTTACCTTCTTGGCATCCGGATCGCCGATCAGCTCCATGAAACGCCGCGGCACGATCTGCCAGGAAAGGCCGAACGGATCCTTGATCCAGCCGCACGCGGTCGGCGTCGCGCCGGCCTCGATCAGTTTGTCCCAGTACTCGTCGACTTCAGCCTGATCCTCGCAGTCGACGTAGAGCGAGAAGCCTTCCGAAAACGTGAAGTGCGGGCCGCCGTTGTAGCCCATGAAGACCTGACCACCGACGACGAACTCGGCGGAGGTGATCGGACCATCCGCGCCGTTGCGGGCGATGCTCCTGATTTCCGAGTCCGGGAAGGTGGCCGTGTAGAACTCCATGGCCGCCTCGAGCTGATCGTTGAACATCAGGAACGGTGTAACCTTGGACATCGGAGGCCTCCACTTCATCAGGGTGATGTAGTCACGGAATCGGTTGCTGCCCGCGAGTCTTGCGGTCCGTCCGGCTGCGCGAGAAAACGACTCACGGAATCCATCACGTGACTGAGGCGATCGCGAGCGGCTCTGGTCGAGGATGTCCAGTACCGCCGTGCGGCCGCGAGGACACCGACAACGCCGAGTCCGCCGCCTGCGGCTTCGAACCCGGGAGCCAGCTCACCTGTCAACGTCGC
>Ga0164243_10003749_pt1 | contig 24191 bp, 16 predicted proteins | sample OricompcompostOP_FD_108781 | JGI IMG/M metagenome (GOLD analysis project Ga0164243, IMG submission 108781) | Organic Plus compost microbial communities from Emeryville, California, USA - Original compost - Organic plus compost (OP) | ecosystem: Engineered > Solid waste > Mixed feedstock >...
GAGGTTGCCCACCTGGGAAGGAATGTTCACCGGGCGGAGGATACCGTTGGTCAGTTTGTGGTAGGCGTCGATGGTGAGGCCGATGCGGTTATTCCAGATATTGATATCCGTACCTACGTTGTAAGTGTTGGTAATTTCCCATCTGAGGGTGGAATCTGCATCGGAAGTTTTAGCAGCGCCGGAGTTGAGCGTGCCGCCGAAACTATAGTCTTCCCCTAAGATAACGGAAGCCTGTGTGCTGTAGAGGTCTACCGCCTGGTTACCCATTTTACCGGCAGATGCGCGCAGTTTCAGGAAGGAAATAAAATCGGAGTGGAAGAATGATTCCTTATCGATGCGCCATGCGGCGGATACGGACGGGAAGAAGGCCCAGCGGCTTTGTTTACCGAGGCGACTGGAACCATCGTAACGGAAGGTAGCTTCCAGGTAATACTTCTCGTTGTAATCGTAGTTGGCACGACCGAAGTAGGATTCCAGCACATCGCGGGTCATGTTACCGCTGGTGGCATTCCAGGTGGTGCCTGCGTTGAAAGCGTCCAGCGTGCCATCCAGGTAGCCATACATGCTGGTAGCCCAGGAATCGCTATCCATATTGTCGTAGCTGGCGCCCACCATGGCGGAAACGTTGTGTTTGGAGAAGGACTTCTTCCAGTCGAGTGTATTATAGAAATGGATGTTCAGGTCGTTATAGTCCGTTTTAGCCGCTCTGGGCGCGGTAGCCGGGCTATTCCAGTTGGTAGGTTTCAATGTTTTCGGATCGAAGGTTTGCATACGTGGCGTGAAGCCGCTGAGCAATCCGTCGTATTTATCCACACCGAATTTGATATTATAGTTGATATCAAAAGGCAGTTTGTATTCCGCAAAAACGGTGGTAAGGAAGCGCTGTACTACTTTCGTCTGCAAGCCGTTGTAGGCGAGCATACGGGGATTTTCCCAGTTGTTGCGGCCGGCGGTTCTGAGCCAGGAGTTACCATAGCGGCCATCTGCCAGCGTATCGGTGAGGATAGGCAGGGTGCGGGCCAGGTAGGACCAGGAGTCAGTATAGAAAGGAGTGGTATAGTTGCGATAATAACCATCCAGGGTAATGCCGGTGCGCAGGCGTTTGGATACCTCCATGGAGGCGTTGAGGCCAACGGAGTATTTCTTTTCGTGGTTGCCTGGCCCGAAGAGGATACCGTCCCTGTCGAGATAACCGAGGGAGAGGCGGTACTGGTATTTATCCCCGCTGCCGGCCACGCTCACATCATGTTTCTGGATGACGCCATTTTTCAGTGCGATCTTATACCAATCGTTTGCAGGATAAGTGAAAGGATCAGTTTTCATCCCGGCTTCGTATTCAGCGATGTCTGCATCGCTGTATTCCTGCGCTTTGCCTTCGTTGCGGAGCGCTTCATTTTTCAGCTTCATGTACACGATCGGGTCGTTGATGGCATCCGGGAGGTAGGTCGCTTTCTGTTTACCGTAGTAGTAGCTGTAGTTGACGTGGGAGGCGCCTCTTCCCTTTTTGGTGGTGATGATGATAACGCCGTTTGCCGCGCGGGAACCGTAGATGGAGGCGGCGGCATCTTTGAGTACCGTCATGGTTTCGATATCGTTCGGGTTGAGTTCATCCATGGAGTATTCGATACCGTCCACCAGTACCAGCGGGTTGTTGCTGCTCAGCGTACCTACGCCGCGGATGCGGATGGTGCTGCGGTCTACCCCGGGCTGGCTGTTAGTAAGGTTGGCGAATACGCCCGGCACGCCGGCGAGGGCGTTACTGGCGTTGGTGAGGGGCTGGCCTTCTTTTTCCGCCATTTTCACGGTGGTGATAGCGCCGGTGAGCGTCGCTTTTTTCTGCGTACCGTACCCTACCACCACTACGTCGTTCAGCTTCTGGATATCTTCTTCCAGGGTTACGTTAACGGTGTTGCCGGCGACTTTCACGTCTTTGGACAGGTAGCCGATGAAAGAAAATTTAAGGGTAGCTCCTTCGGGCGCGCTGAGTTTGTACGCGCCGTTGATATCCGTAACGGTTCCATGGTTGGTGCCGGCAACCTGGATATTCACACCGATCAGCGGTGTGCCGTTTACGGCAGTGACTTTACCGGAAACCGGCCGGTCCTGCGCCTGTAGTTGCATAGGGATACCGCAAAGCATCCAGATACAGCCCAGCAGGAGTATTGCTGGTTGAATCCCGTGGAATCGCGAGAAAAATTTCATACGTGTGATTTTTTTATTAATTGGTTGATAATAAACTGCTTTGTTGCCTGGCGTTCAGTCGTCTGTTAGGATACTTGGTAATTATACCGGCTACTGCCGAACTCTTCCCGAATACTTGGCGTGTTGTATTTACTTATGCTTTATTTCATTTTCACCGTGCTTTCAGAATATGAAACTAAAAAGAAACAATTTGAAACCAAAATATAAAATAAAATGAAAAAAAGTAAAAAAAGCGTGAGGAACGGAAAAGAAAGAAAAGTTATTTTGTAAACTATTGATTATTAATTAATAATAAATTAACATCCGGTTCAAAATAATTTCAAAATATTTCGGGTACTTTCATAAAAAAGAAAAAATTATCCAATAATGGGGTATTTTTCTTTTCAAAGGGAACTATATGTAAGCATTTGAAACGAGATTATCAGCGCTTGTAAACGAACTCATAAATAAGCGACCAGACACTTAAATGCGTAATTTTATAGGATATGTCTATGATCAATATTGCTGAACGTCATAAGTTTATTCTGAATAAACTACACGAGAAGGGATATGTAAACGTACTGGAGTTGTGTAAAGAACTGGATGTATCAGGAGTGACTATACGAAAAGACCTGAAGCTGCTGGAAGATAAGGCACTCTTATTCCGCTCGCATGGTGGCGCTACAGTGCAGAACCCTTATACGAACGATAAACCCGTCAACGAAAAGGAAAACATCCGCCGGGAGGAGAAGAACAGGATAGGCCAGGCAGCCGCGGCGCTGATTGCGCCTAATGACGCTATCATTATTGCCTCCGGGACTTCCGTACTGGCTTTGGCAAAAAATATCCAACCCAAAGGCCACCTGATGGTGATCACCGGCGCATTGAACGTAGCGCTGGAACTGCTGCGCCGGCCGGAAATTGAAGTGATACAGCTGGGCGGCCAGCTGCGCAACAGCTCTACCTCCGTTACCGGCTCCTATGCGGAAAAAATACTGGACGACTTTTCCTGCAGCAAACTATTCCTCGGGGTGGACGGCATCGACCTTGAATTTGGCCTTACCACTACCAACATCATGGAAGCGCACCTCAACCAGAAAATGATGGCCACTGCTCAAAAAACCATTGTGCTGGCGGATTCTGCGAAATTCGGGCGGAGAGGGTTCGGCCGTATCTGCGGCATGGAGGATATTGATGAAGTGATTACAGACAGCGCTATTGCGGATCACCTGGTGAAGCGGATGGAGGATATGGGGGTAAAGGTGACTGTGGTGTAGCGTAGGTGGTTGATAGCGAGTGGGAATGCAATTTAACAGCCACAAGTCCCATGTAATAATTGTGAATGCAATTTAACAGCCAGGCGTATAATAAAAGCCCCATGTAACAATTGCGAATGCAATTTTATTAGCCAGAAACATAATAAAAGCCCCATGACAGTTTCCCATCATGGGGCGACAGTTAACATCCTAATGCTCCTGTAACAAAACATCCAGCTGCCCTTGCAGCTTAGCCAGTACTTCCGGCCCTTCAAAACCTATATTCACAAACCGGATGTTTCCTTTTTTATCAATCAGGTACGACGCCGGAATTATATTAAACCGGAACTTCTCTCCTATTTCCGGATCGGTATTGTAATACACAGGGAAAGTGTACTTCTTGTTACCACTCCACCCCTGCGCATCGGCAAGGGTATTCTTAGCGCCGCTGTTGGCGATCATAAAAACGATGTCCTTATTGTGCTTATGCTGATCGTAGAGCTGCTGCAGGTACGGCATTTCCTGCATGCAGGGAATACACCAGGTGGCCCAGAAGTCGATCAGTACAATTTTTCCTTTCAGCGCCTCCGGCGATACTGCTTTGCCCTGCATATCCACGAAAGAGGTAAGCGCAGGCGCAGGCTTGCTGACCTGCTGCTTCCATATTTTATCCCGCAATATTTTTTTCCGGAATGCATCCAGCCTTGCCAGCTGTTGTTCGTTGCCCGTTTGCCGGTAATAGGCAGCGGCATCGTCCAGGGTTTCCTTATCGGCAATTTCCCGTACGGCCAGCGCCATATGCTTTTCCGCCGCTTCCGGGCGGTGTTGCTGCAAAGCAATCAACCCCAGCAAAGCGTGCAGGCGGCAAGCGGCTTTTTCGTACACGGACTGCCGGGTACTATCGTCCGCAAAAGGATAGATATAGCCCGTTTCAGGAAAATACCTGATCACTCCTACCGGGTAACGGTGCACGCTATCCAGGGCGCGCTGCGCATAACTATATGCCGTATCCGGGGCGAGCTGCTGTTGCTGCAGCGTGCGTCCTATCTCTTCCCAGACAGTTGCCGCATAGGGGCTCTCCTTTTCCGGTGTCAGGAAACGCGCGTGGTATAAAGCTTTGGAAGCATTCTTTTGTGCGGCATAGTACCGGAATAAATATTCATGCATGGCCGTAAAGGTCCCGCTGTTCTCCTTTGTTTCCTTCTTCAGCTCCTTTTCAAACCAGGCTATCTGCGCTGCCGTGTCCTTCCCTTTTGCCATAGCGGCGGCATTCAGTTCCCGCCCGGGCGCTGAATCCGGATACCGCTCCATCACCACTTTGCGGATAGAATCCAGCCGGCTGTTTTCACCGATGATGAGGTAGCCCATGGTCACTTTATTCAGGTTGCCGCTATTTGTTGGATCGGCATAGAAGCGGTCCGCAATTATTTGGTGCGCCTGTTTGCGCAGGGCGGCTTTCTTTGCGGGCGAATCAGTGGCATTCATTTCATTGGCGAGCAGGCGCAGCTTTGCTTCGTAGTTGTTGGGATACAAGGCCAGTTCCTGTTTAAACAAGTCATGCTGCCGGCCGGCCAGCAACGGGGACTTCCCCATTTGAGCGCCCATGCTGTAAGCTTTGTAAAGGAACACGTTTTCCACCGGCCGCTTATTTTGATACACGGCTATTTCGTAATGCCGGTCCTTTGCCGGCTTATTCACCTGTTCCCCGCTTTCCAGGTAAAACGTGGCAAATACGGTGTAATTAGCGAGGAGGAAGGAGGCGGTCCATTTGCCATTTACCTGCTGCATTTTCATGCGCCAGGGAAGATTATAAAAGTTGGAATAGGTAAACACCAGCGTCACTTCCTTTGCGTCCGCAGCAATGCCGTTGCCCGGCACGGCAGGGTCAAACGTCACCGTCACCGTTTGCCCTCTTTCAGGATAGGCCGGGGATATGACCACGGACTGCTGCCCGTTGCTATTACTGACGACGAACAGCGTCAGTAATAGCAGCACGATTATTTTTTTCATATAGTCGGCTTAGTTATAACCCGGGTTCTGGGTCAGGTTAATATTTGTTCGCATCGCATCGGAAGGAATCGGATACAGCGTATCGGTCGACTGCCAGTTGGCGCCTTTCAATGGCCCCAGCACAGCGTCTGAGCGTTTGGTGCGCTTCAGGTCAAACCAGCGGTGGCCCCACTCGGCAAAGAGTTCCAGCCGGCGCTCCTTTTCCACGGCCAGCAACAATGCGGCCTTATCCAGGCTGGCAGATAAATCTCCCAGTCCGGCCCTTTTGCGGATGGCATTCAGATCGCCCCGGCCTTCATCCAGCTTATTCTGTTGTATCCTCGCTTCCGCGCGGATCAGGTATTGTTCCGCCAGGCGCATCACCATGGAGTATTCCGTGATGCCGGCGGCAGCGCTGCGGATCTTGTATTTATAAGGGAAGTAGTACACCGGGCCTGAACCGGGCGTTCTGAAGTCCGTCCACCTGGCGAGGCGCAAGTCCCCCGGCTCGTAAGCCGCCACTAAGGTAGCATCCAGGCGAAACACCGCGGTTCCCGTTGCCGTGGCAGGAGTTGAAGTGAACCCTTCCCAGGTATTGCGGCCACCGCTGACGTTTAACGGTTGTATCTGCCATAAAGCTTCTTTACTCGTCGCCAGGAAAACAGTATTCAAATCCGCCGGCAGCGTATAGGCGTTATTGTTAATCACCAGGGAGGCTGTCGCTTCCGCCAGGTCCCACTGCTGGTTGTAGAGGTACACTCTCGCCAGCAAACCGTTTGCCACGGCTCTATTCGGCCGGATGCGCTGGGCCGTAGGGTAGCTATCCTCCAGCAACTGCACGGCTGTTTTCAGGTTGCTGATCATGGTATCATATACTTCCGCACGCGGCGCACGGGGCTTCACCCCATTCACCTGGTAATCCGTACCTGTGATCAAAGGCACATCGCCATACATATTCACCAGGTAGAAGTAAAAGAATGCGCGCATGAAATAGGACTCTCCCAACAGCTGCTTTTTCACGGCAGGCGTAAGGGTGTTGGCAGCGGAAAGCCCTTCTATACAGGCATTCATCTGGTAAATATAGCTGTACATATCCGCAAACAGGCTTTGCACATACTGACTGCTGGGCAGCAGCCTGTTTTCCCGGAATACGTCATAGTTGGCAAAGCTGCTGAAATAGTACATCTCATCCGCCTGCATGGCGGTCAGGTAGTTCATGAGGATGTTGGCAAACTGGTAGTTGAACGAATACATATTGCTGTACACGCCGGTTACCGCGGCAGTAGCCGCCTTATCATCCTTGAATACCAGGCCGGATACCAGTTCATTTTTAGGCAATGGCGTGTCCACATATTTACTGCAGGAAGTAGCAGCAAACAGCAGCAGCATGGCTAATAATATTTTTAATCGTTTCATGATATATCTTTTATCTGCCAGGAGTATATGTTAAAATCCAAATTGAACACCGATCGTATAAGATTTCAGCGGCGGCATTACCACGCCCTGCGTTTCGGGATCAAAGCCTTTGTAGTTGGTGATGGTGAAGAGGTTTTGACCGAGTACGTACACGCTTGCGCTGCTCAGCTTCCACTTCTTCGTGAACGGGGATAAGTCGTACCGCAGGGAAGCGTTCTTCAACCTGATAAAGGAAGCATCGCCCCAGTTGGCGGTAGACAGGCTGTAGTTGCGGTAAGCAGCGGAACCATCTGCCGTGGTGGCGCCGGGTACACTGGAAATATCGCCCGGTTTATGCCAGCGGTCCAGCGCGCGGAGGTCCTGGTTGGCAGGGCCGCCAATCACTACAGTCCCATAGCCATAGTTGAGTCCCGGACCTTCCTGTTTTACGAACGTGAGGAGGAAGTCGAGGCTGAAACCCTTGTATTTAAAAGTATTGGAGAACCCGCCGAAGTAGTCCGGCGCGCGTTTTCCGAGTATCACATAGTCATCGTTCTCTGCCGGCGTTGGCGCGCCGGTTTTGCTGAAAAATTTCGGAACGCCGGTTGCCGGGTCAATGCCGAGGAACTGGTAGCCTTTTACGATCGACAATGGCTCGCCCACCACATAAATGTCTTTATAGGTAGAGGATTCAATACCCGGGAACGACTTGAGTTTATTTTTGTTGATGGACAGATTCAGACCGGTTTCCCAGCTGAAGTTTTTGTTTTTGATGTTGGTAGTATTCACTTCAAACTCCCATCCGCTGTTCATCACGCTGGCAGGCAGGTTGGCGGTGATGGATTCAAAGCCTACCTGCGGCGTCAGCTGGTATGCCACCAGCTGGTTGTCGGATATGTTGTAGTAATAGTTGGTATTGAACATGATCCGGTTGTCCAGGAAGCCCAGTTCCAGGCCTACTTCCTTCTTGTGATTTTCCTCCCAGCGGTAGCTGCTGTTGGGCAGGCGGGAAGGCGTTAATCCCGGGATGCCGCCGTAAGGGTAAGGCGTGGAACTCCATGCATCCAGGTACTGGTAATCGCTGATATGATCGTTGCCGGAGTTACCGATGCTGGCGCGCAGCTTACCGAAGCTGAGGAAGCCATCTTCATTCACAAACGATTCCTTGCTGAACACCCAGGCAGCGCCTACTGCGCCGAAGTTACCAAAGCGGTATCCGGGGCCGAACCTGGTAGAACCGTCCCGGCGGAAGGACGCGTTCACAATATACTTTCCTTCCCAGTTGTAGTTCACCCTTCCGAAAACAGAGGTATAGCGATAAAAGGCGTAGACGGTCGGGCGCGGTACTACCAGGCCTGCTGCGTGCTGGTCTTCCAGCAGCGCGTCGCTGGAAAAGCCGGTAGCGATCACGGATTTGCCGTTGGTAATCGTTTGCTGGAAGGTGCCACCTGCCAGGACCTGCAGGGTTCCTTTCGCAATGTCTTTCGTATAGTCGAGCTGCGGCTCAATGATATAAGAACTGATATCGGAGTTACCGAAGTACGATTCGCTGCCGGTGGAGGTGAGCGGGTTCAGGCTGGCATCCGGCGTAATGCGCATCTGGTCCATATCCGTACGGGTGTACCCCAGGCTGGCTTTGGCGTTTAAGCCCGGCAGGATGGTATAACGCAGCACGGTATTAGCCAGTAGCATGTTGGTGTTCACCACGGATTTACGCAGCAGGTAGGCCTGCGGGTTTTGCAGGTTGCCCGTCCAATAAAGCTTGCCAACGGAATCGTACAGCGGGTAGTTGGGCGCCAGGTTATAGAAAATGGAGAGGTCCGTAGGTAAGGAATTATCCTTGCCGGATGTATAATTCACCGATGCGTTGATATTGAATTTATTATTCAGACTGCTGTGGTTAATGTTCAACCGGCCTGCAGCCCGCTGGTAGCCGAGGCTGCCGGGCATCACGGTTGTTTCCTTATGATAGGTGCCGCTGAGCAGGTATTGCGTTTGCGCGGTGCCGCCGGATAAGGAGCCCTGCGCTTCCGTGATGCGGGCGGTATGGCCCATGATGAACTTTTGCCAGTCGGTAGTTTTTTGCTGGTCCCAAACGGTGATATCCGGGGCGGATTCGCTCGTGTAGGATTTATTATCATGCGCAAACGCTTCTTTACGCATGGCCACATAGTCCGGCGTGCTGAGCATATCCACGGTATTCACCACTTTTCCTGCGCCCGTATATACGTTGAAGTTAGCCTGCGCTTTGCCGGCTTTTCCTTTTTTGGTAGTGATGAGGATTACGCCGTTACCGCCGCGGGAACCGTAGATGGAGGTAGCATCGGCATCTTTGAGTACGTCAATGCGTTCGATATCCGCCGGGTTGATGGATGCCAGCGGACTTTGATTCCCGTTGGCAGAGGTGAAGGTATTGAGCGGTTCGGAGTAGTAAGGCACCCCGTCGATCACGTAGAGCGGATTGTTGGGCCCGGAGAGGGAACTCTGGCCCCGCAGCACTACATTGAAGTTGGAACCTGGCAGGCCGCTGGAAGAGTTGATAAATACGCCGGAAACCCTGCCCTGCAAGGCGCTGAGCGCATCCAGTACAGGCTGGTTGGCGATGTCGCTCGCTTTGATGCTGGATACGGAACCGGTGTTATTGCGTTTGCTGGTGGTGCCGTAACCAATGACCACGGCTTCATCAAGGGAGGCTGTCTGCGGTTTCAGGACGATATAGAGTTGCTGCTTCAGGTCCACCGGGCGGGTCTGCGTTTCGAACCCGATGTAGGACAGGACCAGCACATCCCCGGCTTTAGCGGGCAATGTAAAGTAGCCGTTCTCGTTAGTGGTTACGCCGTTGAGCGTCCCTTTTATTTTCACGGACACGCCGATCAGCGGGTTGCCCTGCGCGTCTTTTACTACGCCGGTTTGCCGCTCTTCCTGGGGCGGCGTGGCTAATTCCGCCGGCGTGGCAGGGGTGGCCGGCAGTTCTTTTTTCCGGATAAAAATCGTCTTATCCCGGATGGTAAAATCCAGTCCGCGTTCCTGGAACACCGTTGTCAGGAACGTGACCAGCGCGGCGTTTTCCGCTTTGATGGTCACCGGCTTTGCATGACGGAGCAGTTCCCTGTCATAGAAAAAAAGGTAGCCTGTTTGTTGCTTCACGGCGCTGAAAACCTCTTCCAGCGGCGCATTTTTAACGGACACGGTCACCGGTTGGGCAAATGCGGAGGCAGATACCTTCAGGGTCGCCACCAGCATCAGAAAAACTGTCAATCGCATAGTAAGTGCAATTTTGGTTGAGTGAAGTCCGGGCATAGAGAGGACTTTACCATAAAAATTCAATTGCATAGATTTGCATTTGTCTGGTTGAATAATTGGTATTAAGTATTAGCGTGCTTATGTCTGACGATCACCGGATGTTTACCGGGGGTGGGTCCAAGCACCTCCGGTTTTTTTATCCGATGTGACCACAATAGTTGGTTTTTACATCTTGCTGTATTTATTATGGCTCTACAATTATATTTCTTCCTTCGACGCTGAAATGCAGTCCGGTGGCTTGTAAGCCGTCCAGCACGTCCGCAAGTGGCAGACGGCGTTGTATTTCGCCCTGGAACCGTTTTGCCGGGATGTCGCCTTTATACACAATATTCACATCGTACCACCTGGCCAGTTGCCGCATGACGGCAGGGATGTCGGCGTCCTGGAAATAGAAGGCGGATCGTTTCCAGGCGAGTGCGGCGGTAGTATCAGCGCGGCTTACGTTGATCTGGTCGGCAGCGTTGACCATGGCCTGTTGCCCGGGTTTGAGCAGGGCGGCATTGGCGCCGGAGCGCACGCGTACGGCGCCGCTGACCAGCGTTGTTTTGATGCCGGCTTCGTCCGTATAGGCGTTGATGTTAAAATCCGTACCCAGTACATCGATGGTGGTATTACCGGGCGTTTTTACCCGGAAAGGCCACTGCGGGTGTGCGGCCACCTCAAAGTAGGCCTCTCCTGTGATGGTTACTTCTCTATTATTTTGGGAGAAAGATATAGGGTAGGTGATGGCAGAGGCAGCGTTTAGCCAAACATTCGTCCCATCGGGCAGCCGTAATCGGAATTGGCCGCCTCGTGGAGTGGTAAGCGTATTAAACGCCCCTTCGCCGGCAGGCTGCTGCGCGGCGTATTGCAGGCTGCCGTTTTGTAATTGCGCGATGCTGCCCTGTTGGTGCAACGTCTGGTTGGCGGCGCTGTCCAGCGGGATGGTAGAACCATCCGCCAGCGTGAGCGTGGCTTTGGTGGTCCCCGGCAGGATGGCCACGGATGTTACAGCCGGCGCAGGGCTTTGTTTATGGCGTGGCTGCAGGTAAATGCCCACGGCGATCAGCAGGGCGATGGCTGCGGCGGCGCTCCACCAGTACAGGCGGCGGTAGCGGGTGTTGGAGGCAGCGGGATAATGCCGGTCCCGGAAAGTTTCCCAACCGGCATTCGCATCAAAATGGCGGTATTGCTGCAATTTCCCCTGCAAATATCCGGCATTGGTCCACTGCTCAAATAAGGCACGGTTTTCCGGCGCGGCATGTATCCATTCCTGCAGCGCGGCATGTTCCGCTTCCGTTAAAGTATTTTGCTGGTACCCGTATATGAGGTAGGCAATCCGTTGTGAAAAAATATGATCCTCCATGTTCTTAACCCCGTGCGTACGCTACATTTACCATAAAAACAAGAAAACTATATTTTCGATTAAAGGAAAGGACGACTTTTTTTAAATTTTTTTTCCGCGGCAACCGGATTAGTGATAATAGTAATATTTAACCAGCGCGATATAAATGCCCAGCATGGGCAGCATGTTCTTTTTGAGGAGGCTGCTTCGGATCAGTTTCAGCGCCCGCAGCTTTTGGGCCCGGACGGTATTGTAGGAGATTTGCAGCGCGTCGGCGATTTCGTCGTTCTTCTTTCCTTCCAGGTAACTCATTTTGAAAATGCGCTTGCATTGCCCCGGGAGGGCTTCTATCTCATTATATAAATGTGTAATAATTTCGGTTTCCGCTACCAGTGGATCAAAGCCGGCATCGGCATGGCTTTGCAGGTAGGTGAATTCTTTTTCCCGGAGGGTGAGCCGCTCCCTGCTTTTCAGGAAATTGAGGCAGGCGTTTTTGGTAGCGATAAAAAGGAAGGCTTTGATGGCGGAAGCGGATTGAAAATCGGCCCGTTTATGCCAGAGTTTGGAAAAAGATTCCTGCACGAGGTCTTCCGCCTCCTGGGTATCCTGCACGATGCTGTTGGCGAAATAGCAGAGCGCTTTGTAGTGTTGATGGAATAAGAACTGAAATGCGGATTGTTCGCCGGCAGCAAGATTTTTTAATAATACCTGTTCCTGTTGTAGATACTCCCCCATTATCACTGAAAACGCTCCCTTTGGTGAATGGCTTATCAGGATAAAAATAGAGAAAAAAGGTGATTAAAATAGGGGTCTGGGTGGAAATTAGGGGTAATTTTATACCAGTTATGAAAAATCCAAAATGGCATAAAGATGAGATCATCCTGGCGTTAGACCTATACTTTTCGCCAGACCGGGGAAGTATTGATAGCAAGAATCCAAAGATTCATGCTTTAAGTAAAACATTAAACAACCTCCCCCTTTTTGAAGCTAAGCCTGACGAAAATAAATTCCGAAATGTAAATGCTGTTGCGTTGAAATTAGCCAATTTTACGGCTTTTGATGAAAATTATCCTGGCAAAGGGTTAACGCGAGGGTCGAAATTGGATGGGGAACTATTTAATTATTTTAAGTCGAGGCGAAAAGAATTAAAGGACTAGGCACAAGAGATCATAGCACTGGCTTCCGATGAAGAACTCCTAAATAAAATCAAGCTAATAGAGGACGACGACTATGAAACTAAGAGCGTATGGGAAGGGCAGTCGATTTTGAAAGTGCACAAAGCTTATGAGCGCGACAAAAAAATTGTTGAAGCAAAGAAAAAAGAAGTACTCAAAAAGTTGGGTACACTTACATGCGAGGTTTGCGACTTCAATTTCAAAAACACATACGGAGATTGGGGAGATGGTTATATTGAATGCCATCATAAACTGCCACTTGGCAAATTAAAAGTACGAACACTGACTAAGTTAAATGACCTTGCATTAGTATGCGCTAATTGCCATAGGATGCTGCATAGGAGGATAGATGCATTGACAGTGGAGGGCTTGAAGATGCTACTTATCTCAAATAAAAATAAAGGTTAACTTACCAGTTTATCTTTGAATGTCGTAATTGCCAAAAGCATTTCCTGCAAAGGTACCTGCTCAATTAAAGCAAGTTTATTCACCGCTATTTCTACTGCATCTGCATAATAGGCGCAGATGCATCAATTGGAAATACAAGCTGACGATTGGGACATGTAGGATTGGTTAATAAAAATAATCCATCCTCCATGGCTGCCGGCACTTCTTGCCAGCCCCTAAAACGAAAAAAATCTCTAAGATCAGTTGAGGATAATTTAATTTCACCAAAGGTTTCATTTCCGAAAAGAGGGCGCATAACAACAATTTATCCCCCGAAAATAATCCAAAAAACCCTATCTCCCCTCCAGCTTAACAAATCATTAAATCCCCCGCCTCCCCAACCGCTGCCAAACCCTCGCCCACACCACCTGCCCATGCACAAACCTATCCTGCACTGCCGTTGCCTGATACTGGTTCGACCATATCACGGATAAAACCGTACTTTTTCCGGTATGCAGGCTGGTACTCATCAGCAGCCGGCTTTGATCAAAGTGATTGTGAACGATGCCACGCCCCGCATTAAACATTATCTCTTCCCCCCCACCAAAAGAAAAGAAACGACCCGCGCGCAACTCCACCATACACATATACCTGAAGCGCCAGTTAAACCAGTTGTAATCCGCTGCATGGGCCGATACAGGCGTAAATACCCGCTCCTCCACGCGCAGGCGCTGCTGTACCTGCCATTTATTACGTATATGCGTGACAGTTATTTCCTGGTAAGGACGGTGTTCTACCTGCCGCAAGCGCGGACTCCGGAGAAAATACCCCACATGCGCAAAACCAGCATGGACAGCTACGCTTTTACTCATTACACGATCCAGGCCTACCCGGGTATAGTAAAAAGTGCCCTTCAGATAGTTGTCGATGAGGCGGGAACCAGCATCAAACAATACCGAATATTTGTCCGTCAACTTCCACTGGGCGCCGTACTCCGTCCATTGCTGGTATTGATGAACCACCTGCCTTTCCTGCGCATGCGAAATGCGCGGGATACTCATTACAATCAGAACATTCATCCTTAATGCCAGTGTGGCAACTGCTTTGAAGGATGGCAGGTGGCCGGGGTTAAACATCACGGTGTAATACGATCCCATACTGCGTTGAGCGCTATGGCATCAAAAAAAGCAATCACTTTGACAATGCGGCCGTCTTTCATCTCCATGAACCAGGCATATGTGTTGTGATACGACTGGCCATCCGCGGCTGTGGCAGCGCCGTCCCACAGGGCGACGACGGTATTTCCCTCGGCGTACAGCGCACGCACCGTCGGCACGATCTTCTTGCTGAGACGCTGGTTGAGCGGCACGATGGCTTCATCGATGAATTGCCGGCGACTGGTATAGACTTTCGAAATCCGGCTGTTGCCCGTGATGGTCCATTCCACATCGTCCGCCAGCAGGTCGAAGATGACGCCGGCGCCACTGGCCCACTGCTCAAAGGCGGTGGCGATGATTTCCTTATTCCGGCTTTCCATGGTTGTTGCATTTTGCGCATGAGCGGTGGTAAAGCAGGCCAGCCACAAGGCGGCTATCCTGCAGATATGTAGCCATTTCATGGTTTCCGTTTATGATCAGATAGTATTAGTCCACGCTTTTTCCTGGGTTTCTTTCAGCATATCTTCCACGAACTTCGGCACCACATTGCGGAACTTTCCTTCATCGGCAGGTACGATCTTGATCATGGCGTCAATCATTTCCTGCGGGTCAAGGCGGCCTTCGTCCGTACCGAGCAGACTATCAAACACGGCGCGGAGTTCCGCCTTCTTCGTGAAGTGCTTGCTGTCGTCCAGCCAGCGGAAAGGATTGTCCGCCATGGTTTCGTTGTAACCGGTGAGGTAGGCGCCGGGGTTAACCGTCTGGATCTTGATGTTGTACTTTTTCAGCTCCTGCGATAAGGCTTCCGCAATGGATTCCAGGGCATGCTTGGTAGAAACATAAATGCCGAACCCGGCAGGGGTAAAGAGGCCGCCCATGGAAGAAGTGAATACAATCTTACCCGGCTTGCCTGCGGTGATCCACTTGCGGATGAAGTGCTGCGAAAGGGATAACGGCGCAAAAACATTCGTTTCAAAGTTCTGACGCACGAGGTCCACCGGGATTTCAAACACCGGGCCCGCCTCGCCAATGCCGGCGTTGCTGAACAGTACGTCAATATCCCAGGTGAGGGCATAATTCACGTCGTACGGACTGAGGATATCCAGTTTTTCCACGCGGAGGTTATCCTCCAAGCCCAGCTCTATGGCCTTTTTGCGAAGCGCCGTTACCTGCGGGGAAATCTGTACGCCGGCAATCACCTTATGACCTAATTTCGCCAGGCCGATCGCTGTGCCTTCGCCGAAGCCGGAGCCTGCCCCGGTAATGAGAATCGTCTTTTTTGTACTCATAAGATTAAACAATTATTAGGGTTATAGTATGCTACCAGCGGTAGCGATTTCGTAATCCTGATCCGGGCTGCCGCCGGATACGCCGATGTAGGCCACCACTACGCCGCCGCTCTTCACGGGGAGGCCGCCCTTGAAGCCTACCAGGCCGCCGCTGGTTTGCGCGATGCCATAGGCCCTTGCTTCCGGCTTGAGGAACTCGCCTACTTCATGACTGGGCATGCGGAACAACATGGCCGTTTTGGCTTTTCCCTGCGCAATGTCGATAGACCCGAGATAGGCATCATCCATGCGAACAAAGGCTTTCAAATGGCCGGCGGTATCCACGACCACAATATTGGCGGCAACATCTATATCGGCCGCTTTTGACAGCGCCTTGCCTAATACATCGAAGGCTTGTGAAGTTGTAATATCCATGACTGAGTGATTTCTTGTCAGCCAAAATTAGCGAGGGGAGCGGGTTACAGCGTGGTAGTTTCGGGTGTAAAAAATGTACTTTTCCACCAATCAGGGGTAACATAAAAAAACCTGCTGGTAGCAGCAGGTCCATATTCAGAGGATCATGTTTCTTTTTATCCCCAGCTTTTTCATTTTTGAATTCAGCGTGGATGGCGGCAGATCCAGCAGTTCCGCCGCGCCGCCGGGGCCCCATACTTTCCCTTTGCAGTGCCGGAGTACAGCGATGATGTGTTCCTTTTCGTTCTGGTCGATGGACTTAAACACGCTGAGGGCGGCAGGCGCAGCATGCAGTGGCATGGCTTCCTGCGGCGGTATGGCCAGGGCTTTCAGCTCATGGTCCTTCGCCATGAGCACCGCCCGTTCCACCAGGTTTTCCAACTCCCTGATGTTGCCGGGCCAGGAGTAATTCATGGCTTCCCGCAGCCCCCGGGCACTGATATCTTTTACCTGCCGGTTTGCTTTTTTATTATATATGGAGATGAAATGGCGGATGAGCAATGGTATATCGTCCCTGCGCTCCCGAAGCGGGGGTAATGCCACCGGGAAAATATTCAGCCGGTAATAGAGGTCCAGCCGGAAACGCCCGTCAGCCACCTCTTTCTCCAGGTTACGGTTAGTGGCGGCTATTATCCGCACGTTCACCTTAATGGGCGCTTTTCCGCCTATACGTTCGATTTCCTTTTCCTGCAACACCCGTAAGAGCTTCGCCTGCAGTTCATAGGGCATATCGCCGATTTCATCGAGGAAGATGGTACCGCCGTCCGCCCTTTCAAACTTCCCGATACGCCGGTCCGTAGCGCCGGTGAATGCGCCTTTTTCGTGGCCGAACAGTTCGGATTCAATCAGGTGAAACGGCAGCGCCGTGCAGTTCACTTTTACAAACGGCTGCCCGCCCCGCTTTGATAAGCGGTGCACGCTCTCGGCTATACGTTCTTTACCCGTGCCGCTTTCCCCCAGGATCAGCACGGAAGTATCTACCGGCGCTACCTGGGCAATGTCATCGAAGACTTTCAACAGCAAATGACTTTTGCCCACGATGCCGTCAAAGCCTTTGTGGGAAGCGTCAGGGGCCGGCTTGCGCAGCGGCGTATGCGGAGAGGTTGCCTCCAGTAAATGTTCCATCGCCGCGGTGAGCGGCAGGGCGAGGCGGTCCAGCAGGGTGTGCTGGTCGCTGTTATAGGCATCCGGGCGGCGACTATAAAAAGCGAAGGTAACCCTGCTTTCCCGTATGGCCAGAGGCAGCAGGAGTAAGGCTTTCATGGAAAACGTATCGCTGATGACCTTTACCCAATCGCACTGCGCTGCCAGCGCTTCAAACGCCTCGCTAACGTAAACGGATATACGCTTATCAACGGGGACGGCCGCTGTAATTTCCTGCAATTCGTTGGGGGATAACCGGGTGATCACCCGGAACTCTTCCGGGCCGATGGTCTGGTATTCATCAAAGCCTATGCGCAGGTAACTCTGCATTTGCCCCGGCCTGCCGTCTTTATCCATACAGATGCACAGGTAATCAAACGGGAGGAAGGCTTGCAGGGAAGCAGCAACCTGCCGCATTTTTACCTGCCGCTCCCCGGGGGATTGTATCACCTGCTGCAGGCGCTCCTGCAGCCTGATCTCTTTGCGGAGGGCGGTTTCCAGGCTGTATTCATGGCGGAACTGCGCAATTTCCAGGGTCACCAGGATGTCCTTTTCCCGGAAAGGCTTCACAATGAATCCATTCGGCTGCGTAGCCCTGGCCTTTACAAGCGTGTCATGATCATGGTTCGCGGAAATGTATATAAAGGCCATATTCATCTCCCTGAAAAAACCGGCCAGCTCAATACCGCTGGAACCGTCCTTCAGCTGGATGTCTACCAGCGCCAACTGCGGCTTTTCCCGCGCGGTGATAGCCCTGGCTTCCTCTGCCGCCCTGGCAATACCACATACCTGGTAACCTGCATTGCTAAGGATGATCTCTAAGTTTTTGGCTTCAATAAATTGGTCTTCAATGATAAGTACTTTTTGTTTCATTGTTTCCTATGCTTGGTAATTGATTCGACGCTTGCTGTAAAATACTGCCCTCTCCAAATTGCCTAACCCCAATGGGTGACCCAAGGGGGGATAAAATAAATAGTCTGATGGTAATACGCCTTCGCTAACAGGGATTTTTGTGCGAATAACAGAAAAGTACAAAAAACATACAGCAGCTATTCCATCGCTCTCTGCTATCATAAGGTACTACGCCCGAACTACCGGGATAGTTGTCGTTTTTGAAAAAAAAGTTGTCATTTTTAAACTTATCATGATTGGGCAGACCTCGAAATATCATGAAAAACAGCGAAATACAACAAATCCCGGAAAGGTTTGGCTTACATTTATGATTGAATTCCAAGCAGTTAACACCCGGGTACAGCCCTTGTAAATCTCCTGCCTGCAAACAGCATTACTGTCCACACAAAACCAGGAGCTATGCAATTCCACCTTCAATACGCCGCGGCAGGGAGCCGCGTGTACCTCAACCGGGAAACCACCTACAAACTGGTATATGTAAAATCAGGCGCAGGCCTCCATCAGATACAGCGTGTATCCGTTGCATTTAGTGCCGGCGATATATTCGTAGCAGCGCCGGGGGAAGAAGTGCACTTCCTCCAATGCAGCCTACCGGCCGAACTGCTGGTGGTGAGCTTTACCGCGCTGAACATCGGTGCGGATAACCGGGAGAAGCATGAGTTATTGCGACTGCTGCAATACGCCAACCATAACCCGCTGTACATCTACGCCCTGCGCGAGGATACCTGCCCCGTAACCCAGCTGATGGACACGCTGGCGCGGGACATCAACAGTTCCTACACCAGCGGGTCCTGGTACCAGCAGCAGCTGGTGTACCTCATCCTCCTCATGACCGGGGAAAAGATCAGGGCCTGCCTGCCTCCCAACGCCCACTGTCATGATAAGAAGACCATAGACCTGCTGCACTATATCCACCTCAATATTTTTCATCCGGAAAAGCTCACGACCACTGCCCTCGGGCAGGAGTTTTTCATTGCCCCCGCCTACATAGGAAGGTATTTTAAGAACAATACCCGTCAGAACCTGCACCAGTATATTCTCTCCTATAAAATTAAACTGATTGAAAACCGGCTCATCAACAGCAACATGCGCATTTGTGAAATAGCGGACGAATTCGGGTTTACGGATAAAAGCTACCTGAATAAACTGTTCCTGAAATTCCACGGCATTTCCCCCCTGGCCTACCGCAACAAGTACCGGTCGCCCGCACTTTGAGCCGGCAACACACGGGCCCCGAATAATTGTTTAATTAACTTTTAAAAAATGTAATTTTATGAAATCAACCGATGTGAATGTGCGCATGCACGCTCCAAAAAAGAAAAACCACCAACTATTATCCCCATGCAAGGTCGTCATCCAATCCTTAACAGCTACCTGTTGGTCTGCCTCCTGCTTTCAGTAGCATTACTGAAAACCACGTTTACGCATGCCCAGGAAAATTCCGCCACCATTATAGCGGACCTGCAGCAAAAGATAGCCAACAGCCCCAAAGACACGAACCGTCTTAACCTGCTGCTACAACTCAGCAAGTATTATGTCAACAGGATGGACAACCTGGATAGCTCCCTCCATTATGCTGACAAGGCGCTGGACCTGAGCTACGAGCTGCCCTCCCACCGCCATACCAACATCGCCCTGCTCCTGAAAGGCCGGCTCCTGCTGCGGAAGCTCCGTATTCCAGCCGCCCTGGCCACCCTGGAGCCCCTGTTTGCGGAAGCGCGCCGCAATGGCGATAAGCTGCAGGAAGCGAAGCTATACTTTGACATCGGCAAGCAGATATCCACGGCATACCCGGAGAACATTCCGCTTAAACTGGAATACTTTGAAAAATCCAGCGCCCTGTACCTGCAGCTCAAGCGCCCGGACCTGGAAAAGACGGTGCGCAATTACATCGGCAGGGTGTACCTGGAACAGGGGAAAATTGATGTGGCGGAGAAAATATACCAGCAGCAGCTGCAGGACGCGATCAAACGCGGGGAAAAGGACTACCAGCTCATCTACCTGGGACTGAGCGAAATAGCGGAAGCCAAAGCGGACCTGGGCAAACAATTGTACTATAACCTGGAACTGTTGAAAATAGCGAACGAACCGCCCGTCACTTTTTCAAAACTCGAATGGAAAGGTTACCTGCTGACAAAGCTGGCCGATGTATATTCTTCCCTGAACAGGCATGATGAAGCAAAGCATGCGTTGGAGGAAGGTTTAGCAGTTTGCCTCCAGCGGAAGGACTACGACGCTTATTACCTGTATTGCCAGATGCTGGGCAATGTCCTCTTTACGCTTCACCGGTACCAGGAAGCGATTGATTTCGCCAATACGACCCTGCGCAACTATCCACCCAGCAATGATTACCAGCGCCTGCTCATCAACGGCGTCCTGGGAAGGGCTTACCTGAAAACAGGACAGCCGGATAAGGCGGAGCCTTACTACATGGCAATGGACAAAAGTGCGCAGTCCATCACGGACCTCTCCCGCTTCAGCACCATTGTAGACTCCTACCTGGGCGCCCATTACAACAACATGATCTATTTCTACTACACCACCGGCCGGTACAACAAAGCGCTGGAATATGTGGCCAGGTTTAACAGCATGAATAAGCATCCCATGATGATCAACCACCGGATCCATAACATGTGGCTGCAAACGCAGCTGGACTCCGCCCGGGGCGATTACTTCTCCGCCTACCGGCACCTGATGGAATACCGCAATATGAACGATTCTGTCAACAACAATAAAAATAAACAGGCCATGGCTGACCTGATGATCAAATACGAAACAGAGAAGAAGGACCAGGACCTGTTGTTACAACGCCAGCGCATCACCCTCCTGCAAAAGCAACAGGAAATCAAGGAAGGGCTGCTGGCCAAAGCCGGCCTGCAACTGCAACTGGCGCGGCAAATCCGGGAAAAGGAAGCGTATGATGCGGAAAGGCGGGAAAAGGAATTGAAATATGCCGCCGAGCGGAAAGATAACCGGATCAACCTCCTCAACAAACAATCCCAGATACAGGCCGCCAAACTGGAAAACGAAAAGCTGCTCCGCAATACTTCCCTGCTGGGCCTCCTGCTTACCTGCATCATTATCGGATTGCTGTACTACAGCTACCGGGTAAAAAAGCAAAACAACCTGCAGCTTACCCTGCAAAAAAATGAAATCGATCTCCAGAATCAACGCCTCAGCAGGCTGGTGGCGGAAAAAGAATGGCTGCTGAAAGAGCTGCACCACCGCGTAAAGAACAACCTGCAGATTGTGATCAGCCTGCTCAATATACAATCGTACTACCTGGAAGATAAAGCGGCCATCCGCGCAATCCGCGATACGCAGCAGCGGGTACACTCCATGTCCCTCATTCACAAAAAGCTCTATCTAAGCGAACAGGTGAACATGATTTACATGCCCGACTATCTCGCCGAGCTCGTGAACGACCTGAAGGAAAGCTTTGGCGTGAGCCACAAGATCCGGTTTGACGTGCAGGTGGAGGAGCTGCTGATGGACGCCACGCAGGCCGTTCCCCTGGGGCTGATCATCAACGAGGCGGTGACCAATTGCGTCAAATACGCCTTTCAGGACAATCAACCCGGCACTGTACTGGTACAAATGAGGAAAACGGGAGGGGATACACTGCGTGTAACCATAGCCGATAATGGGGTTGGCCTGCCGGCAGATGTGAGCGCCGGCTTTGAAAACTCCCTCGGGATGAATATTATCCAGGGGCTGAGCGGGGACCTGGATGGGCGCTGCAAAATTGAAACAGCCTCCGGGACGAGTATTACGGTAGAATTTCCGCATAGCAGCGATACTAAAAAGTCCGGACTGCGCCCGGACTTTCAACAAACAAACAATATTTAGGATCACTACACTTTTCAGGATGGAAGGCCGGCGCTATTCGCCATTCAAACGGTCTTTTTGCTGCTGGCGACCGTCGCGGGTATTTTTCTGCACTGCAATGGCAGCAAACAAACTGAGGACGTACGACATGGCATAGAATCCCTTTTCACTTTTGGTGAGCGTCGCATTCCACAAACCCACCGTAAGCAGTACGATGGCCAGCAGGGTGGAAAACCAGGCCAGGCCGTAGTAGATACTGGTTACAGGAATCCCTTCCAGCTGGTCCCTCACTGATTTTTGCACGGAAACAGCGGCGAACAAACCAAACATAAGTACGGTGAAATAATAGCCTTTTTCATTGAGCGCCATGTCCACATTTGCCAGTCCGATGATGTAAGCGCTTACGCCGGCAATTAAGGATACCCAGGCAGCGGCTACGAAGGCGGCAGAAGGTTGTTGCTGATTTCTTTGTTCCATAGTGGTAATTTTGATGGTACAAAGCTATCAGCAGGTAAGGGCAAATCTTTTGACTAAAGTCAAAAAGCGGTTTAGTAAATGTTAAAGGCGGCTGCGCACCCTGCTCAGCGTTTCCTGGGAAATCCCCAGGTAGGAAGCAATATACCCCAAAGGCACTTTCTCAATGATATGCGGCGATTCGGCCAGCAGCTGCTCATAACGCTCTGTGGCCGTTTTGAAATGCGCGTTTACAAAGCGTTCCTCCAAACGGATATAATACCGCTCGTACGACATTCGTACCAGCCTTTCCATATCGTGATGCTTATTCATCAGCGCCGTGAGCGCCTCTTTCGTGATGGCCCAGAGGACTGTCCCATCCATCAGCTGGATATTTTCCACTGCCGGCTGCCCGGTGATAAAGCTGTGGAAGGAAGTCACAAAGTCGCTCTCAAACCCGAACCAGTGCGTCACCTCCTTCCCATCCTGGTTGTAGAAGCCGCGCAGGCTACCTGTTTCAATAAAATACAGGTGCCTGCATACTCTTCCTTCTGTAATCAGTAATTCGTTTTTTGGCAGTACCATGCGGGTGAGGCTGGCCTCCAAATCATTGCGCGCTTCCTCCCCGATCTGGTGGATTTTAGTCAGCTGCGCCAGTAAGCTTTCCATATTTATTTCCAGAGGTGCTTGAATTTATCAATGTATTCATCCGCTGTGGCCACGCCGGCATCCTTTGCCAGGTACAGGCGCCGCTTCACTTCCGCCGGATCAAAGAACGGATCTGCGGCGTGGAGGATGGCAATATCCACATGCACATCCGGCAGGGCGGCCACTGCTTCCTGGTATAGCTCCATCGCCTTTTCAGGGTCCCGCTTCACACCAGTACCGTCCGTATAAAAGCAGCCCAGCCGCCACTTGGCGAAGGTATCCCCTTTTTTGGCGGCCTGTTTATAATACTTCACGGCGTTCTTATAATCTTTCTTCACTTCATAGATGTTCCCGATGTTGCAGGCCACATCATCGTCCCCATTGTCCAGGGCCGTTTGGTATAGTTCCAGGGCCCGCTCATGGTCCTGCATACCGTAATCCGCGTAGTAATAGAGGTCCGCCAGGGCTGCTGCGGCGTTCTCGTTGCCCTGATCGATGGCGCGCCGGTACCAGTATTCCGCCTGCTTATAGTCGGCCTCTACGCCGCGGCCATGCTGGTACATGAGGCCTGCGTTTTTCATGGCGTAGCGCTCTCCCAGCTCCGCCGCTTTTTTGTACAGGGCGGCAGCTTTTTCCAGGTTCGTATAGCCGTCAACGTGTTCATATAGATAGCCCAGGTTGGTGATGGCTTCGAAGCAATGCAGGGATACGGCCAGTTCAAAATGCCGGATGGCATCGTCGTAGCGGCCTTCGTCCAGCGCGGCGTTGCCCAGCTCGTACTCCCCGAGGGCTTGTTCCGCCGCGGGTAATGCTTTGCGCAAGGCCTTCAGCTGCTCTTTGGTAAAAAAGCCTTCCGGATAAACGGACATTTCGTCCACTATCTCCTGGGCGGACAATGGCCGGGCGCTCCCATCTCCCTGGATTAAAAAAATATCATGGCCTTTAAAAGCGATAGCGGTACCATAGGTCAGGCAGTTTTCCTTCCCGTTGATGGAATCGTAGCTGGCAGGCGTGAGGACCTTCCCGGTATAATCCATCATGCCCCAGGCGCCCTCCTTCGTTTTATAACCTACATAATTATCTTTCAGGAAGAGGAAATCCTTGTACTGCGGCGTGGCCACCCAGCCGGAAGTAGCTGCCACGGCAAATAAGCCGGCACTGCCCTGCTGCTGCACCACTGCCAGCCGCTCCCCGTTTTCCCCGGGGTTGGCGCGCAGCGCATACACATTGTCCGATTCTGCCGGCAGCAGCCACCCCTGCTCTGCGTGGAATAAACCGCTGCCTTTCGGCGTTTGCAC
>Ga0164243_10003750_pt1 | contig 24189 bp, 21 predicted proteins | sample OricompcompostOP_FD_108781 | JGI IMG/M metagenome (GOLD analysis project Ga0164243, IMG submission 108781) | Organic Plus compost microbial communities from Emeryville, California, USA - Original compost - Organic plus compost (OP) | ecosystem: Engineered > Solid waste > Mixed feedstock >...
CTGGCACTGGAACGCGAGGCGGCGCGGCTCGACGGGCTCATCGGCGAAACCACGGCAAGCCGCGCGCATGCCGTCGCCCGCATGGCGGAAATCGACCTGTCGCGGCTGGAAAAGACCGCGGCAAGGCGCGAGGCCGCCGAGGCCGAGTTGCGCGACCTCGGCTATCGCGAACTGGAACTGGCCGAACGCCGCCGGGCGCTGGCCGAGCGCATCGCCCGGCTGGAAATCCGCGCCCCGGTCTCGGGCGTGGTCCAGGAACTGCAGGTGACGACGCCGCGCTCGGTGATCCGCCCGGCCGACCCGATCATGTTCCTCATTCCCCAGGACCGGCCGCTGCTGGTCGCCGCCCGCCTCGCCACCATCAATATCGACGAGGTCCATCCCGGCCAGCAGGTGGCGCTGCGCTTTCCGTCCTTCCCGGCGCGCCGCACGCCCCGGATCGACGGCCTGCTCAGCCGCATCTCGCCCGACACGCTGGTCGACCAGGCCACGCATCTGCCCTATTACCGCGCCGAAGTGACGATCCCGGCCGTCGAAGCCGCAAGGCTCCTGGGGCTGGAACTCGTGCCCGGCATGCCGGTCGAGGTCTATATCCGGACCGGCGAACGCAGCCCGATGGCCTATCTGGCCCAGCCCCTCACCGATTACTTCGCCCGCGCATTCCGCGAAAACTGATGCCCGTCGCCCGGCCGGCAAGTCTTCCGTGGCCAAATATCCCGGGGGAGTCGCGCCAGGCGCGACGGGGGCAGAGCCCCCGCAGCCGCGCGGCAAGCCGGGGCCTCGCCGGCCTCTCGGGGCGGCGGGCCAGGCCCGGCAGCCGCGGCCGCCCGCCCCCGGTCAGCCCCGGCTCAGAAGCCGGTCAACGCCATCAAACTCCAAGGCACCAGCGCATGATCGCCTTTTGCGCATGCAGGCGGTTCTCGGCCTCGTCGAAGATGACCGAATTCGGACCGTCCATCACCGCGCTGGTCACCTCGTCGTCGCGATGGGCCGGCAGGCAATGCATGAACAGCGCGTCCGGCCTGGCATGGGCCATCAGCTCCTCGTTCACCTGATAGGGGCGCAGCTGGTTGTGGCGCCTTTCGCGTGCCGATTGCGGGTCGTGCATCGACACCCAGGTATCGGTCACCACCAGATCCGCGCCCTCGACCGCCTTGACCGGATCGCGTTCGATCCGGGCCTGCACGCCGCGGGCGCGGGCGAATTCCAGCGCTTCGCGCTCGGGATCCAGCGTCGGCGGGCCGGTAAAGGTGAAGTCATAGCCGAACTGCCCGGCGGCATGGATCATCGAGCAGCAGACATTGTTGCCGTCGCCCGACCAGACCACCTTCTTGCCGGCGATCGGGCCGCGATGTTCTTCAAAGGTCATCACATCGGCCATGATCTGGCAGGGATGGCTGCGGTTCGTCAGCCCGTTGATCACCGGAACGCTGGCATATTCCGCCATTTCCAGCAGCGTCGCCTCTTCAAAGGTGCGAATCATGATCAGATCGACATAGCGCGACAGCACCCGGGCGGTATCGGCAATGGTCTCGCCATGGCCCAGCTGCATCTCGCGCCCCGACAGCACCATGGTCTGGCCGCCCATCTGCCGCACCCCCAGATCGAAGCTGACGCGGGTCCGGGTCGAGGGCTTTTCAAAGATCAGCGCCACCATGCGATCCTTGAGCGGCTGTTCGGCATCGGGTGCGCCCCTTGGCTGGCCGTTGCGCGCATCCTTCATCCGGCGCGCGGAATCGATCATGCCGCGCAACTCTGCCTGGTCGGTGCTGTGGATGTCGAGGAAACTGTTCATCTGTGACTGTCTTTCGGATTGATCTGGCAAGCAAGCCGCTTTGCCCGGAGGAGGTCAAGGCCAAAGGCCCGCCATCGCGGTGGAGTTCGGCATGCCCCATCGCAGCCGCACCGCGACGCGCGTGCAGATCCCCCGCCCGACCCGAAAACCGGCCCTAGCCATCCAGCCGGCCCGCCGCCCGGTCCAGCCGGACGACGGCCTCGGCGATCTCGTCGTCGCTGATGGTCAGGGGGGGCAGCAGGCGCAGGGTATTGTCGGCGGCGGCCACGGTCAGGATATGCTCGCCATAGCCGGCATTGACCAGCTCTCCCGGTGCGACGCGGCATTTCAGGCCCAGCATCAACCCCTGGCCGCGCACCGTCTCGAATATCCCGGGATGGGCGGCGACCAGCCCCTCCAGCCTTTGCCGCAGCAGCGCGGCCTTGCGGTTCACCTCGGCCAGGAATTCGGGCCGGGCGACGATCTCCATGACCCTGGCGCCGACCGCGCAGGCCAGCGGATTGCCGCCATAGGTCGAGCCATGGCTGCCCGCCACCATGCCGGCCGCCGCCTTTTCCGTCGCCAGCACCGCGCCCAGCGGAAAGCCGCCGCCGATGCCCTTGGCGACCATCATGATGTCGGGGGTGATGCCGGCCCATTCATGCGCAAACAGCCTGCCGGTGCGGCCCATGCCCGATTGCACCTCGTCCAGCACCAAAAGCGCGCCGGTCCGGTCGCACAGCGCGCGGATCGCCGCCAGGTCGGCATCGGGCAGCGGGCGGATGCCGCCCTCGCCCTGCACCGGCTCCAGCATGACGGCGGCGGTGCGGTCGGAAATCGCCGCCTTCAGCGCCTCCATGTCGCCCCAGGGCAATTGCCGGAAACCCGGCATCAGCGGGCCAAAGCCCTTGACCATCTTTTCCGACCCCGCCGCCGCGATGGCGCCGGTCGAACGGCCGTGAAAGGCCCCCTCGAAGGTCAGGATTTCATAGCGGTCGGGATCGCCCTGCTCGCTCCAGTATTTGCGCACCATCTTGATCGCCAGTTCCGCGGCCTCGGTGCCGGAATTGGTGACAAAGACGGTATCGGCGAATGTATGTTCGACCAGCAGATCCGCCAGTCTCTCCTGCTCGGGGATCTGGTAGAGGTTCGAGACATGCCAGATCCGCTTCGCCTGCTCGGTCAGGGCGGCGACCAGCTCGGGATTGGCATGGCCCAGCGCATTCACCGCGATGCCGGCGCCCAGGTCCAGATATCGCGTCCCGTCCGTGGCGATGGCCCAGGAGCCTTCGCCCCGCTCAAAGGCGATGGGGGCACGGTTATAGGTCGGCAGGACATGCGAAATCATGGAGTTACCCTCTCTGGGAACGGCCGCGTCGCGGCACCATGGCTGGCGAAATGACGGAAAGGCAGGCGGGATCGGACGTCGAAGGCGTCAACGTCGGGGACGGGCGATATGGGCGGTCCGGGCGATCATGCGCGTCGCATAGCGCGGAAGCGCGCCCCGCGCAACCGAGGATTTCAGGGCTTCATCCGATAGCCCCGGGCCAGCCAGCGCCAGGCGGTGAACAGGACCAGCGCCACCGCCAGCCCGCAGACCGCCAGCCCGCGCGGCGCCGGCGCATCCGAAACCCCGGCAATGCCATAGCGCGCGCCGTCGATCAGGTAAAAGATCGGGTTCCAATGCGCCAGCGCCCGGAACGGCTGGGGCAGCGCCTGGACCGAATAGAAGGTGCCCGACAGGAAGGACAGCGGCGTGACCACGAAATTGGTGATCGCCGCCATCTGGTCGAATTTCTGCGCCACGATCCCGCCCAGAAGGCCCAGCCCGCCCATGAGCAGCGCCCCCAGCACCACGAAGGCCAGCGCCCACAGGGGATGCGCCACCCCCTGGCCGATGACCAGCGCCATGCCGGCGGCGATGGCGCCGGCGACGATCAGCGCCCGGGCGACGGCCCCGATCAGATAGCCGGCCAGGATCTCGGCCCCGGACAAAGGCGGCATCAGCGTATCGACGATATTGCCCTGCATCTTGGCCGAGATGATGCTGGACGAGGTATTGGCAAAGGCGTTCTGGATCACCGTCATCATCAGGATGCCAGGGGCCAGGAAGGCCAGATAGGGCAGGCCCATGACCTCGCCCCGGCTGCGCCCCAGCGCCAGCGCAAAGACGACCACGAACAGCGCCGAGGTCATCAGCGGGGCAAAGATGGTCTGCTGCCAGACCGCCATGAAGCGCATGATCTCGCGCCGGCTGAGGGTATAGAGGCCCAGCCAGTTCACGCGGCCAAAGCGGCGCACCCCCATCTGGCGGAAACCGGGGCGGGTCTGGATCGGCTGCATCAGGCGCTCCTTGAATTTGCGGGCTCGGATGGGTAAATCTGGCTATCCCCGGATTTAAGGCCGGGGCCTGCGGAATTGAAGCCACTAGCACGAAGAGCGCCTGGATGCATTCCGGCGCAGGAAAGGCAAGCCATGTCCTGGACCGACGAGCGCGTCGAGACGTTGAAACGCATGTGGACCGAGGGTCAGTCGGCCAGCCAGATCGCCAAGGAGCTGGGCGGCGTGACCCGCAATGCGGTGATCGGCAAGGTGCATCGCCTGGGCCTGTCGAATCGGGGCGATGACAGTGCCGAGCCTGCGCCCGAAGCCGTGGCCAAGCCCGCGGCGGCGGCCAGCGCCCCCCCCGCGGCCGAGCCGAAGGCGGCGGCGCCCCAGCCCGCCCGTCCGCCCGAGCCGAAACCCGCCGCCGCCCCGGAACCGGCGCCCGAACCCGCGGCGGTGCCGCAGCCGGCCGGCTTCAACCGCCGGCCCATCGTGCCGGCCGGCCAGCCGCTGCCGCCGCAGCCCTCGGCCAACGAGATCAGCCCCGAGGCGCTGGCCTCGGTGCGCGAGGTCGAAAAGCGCGCCCGCAAGCTGACCCTGATGGAATTGACCGAACGGACCTGCAAATGGCCAATCGGCGACCCGGCCACCGACAAGTTCTGGTTCTGCGGCCTGCCCTCGGTGCCCGGAAAACCCTATTGCGAGGCACATGTGGGCGTCGCCTTCCAGCCGATGAGTTCGCGCCGCGACCGCCGTCGCTGAGATGCCCGGCTTTCCCCGGCTGGCCGCGCTGGCCGTCACGCTGGACGGGGCTGGCGACGGCGCGCGCGCCCTGCTGGTGCAGCGCCGCAACCCGCCCGATGCCGGGCTTTGGGGCTTTCCCGGCGGCCATGTCGAGCCGGGCGAGACCGCATTGGCCGCCGCCGCCCGCGAACTGGCCGAGGAAACCGGCGTCATCGGCCGGCCCCGCGCCTATCTGGACAATATCGACGTGATCGAGCGCGGCGCGGATGGCGCGCTGCGCTTTCACTTCCTGCTGGCGGCGGTGCTTTGCGACCATGTCGCGGGCGATCCGGTGGCGGCCGACGATGCGCTGGATGCGCGCTGGGTGGCGGTCGCGGACATCCTGGCCGGGCGCCTGCCGCTCAGCGCCGGCGTGCCCCAGGTCATCCGCAAGGCGCTGGCCTGCCGGGACGGCTTCTGCTGACCCCGGCGCCCGGCCTGCGGCGAAAACCGTGCGAACCGCTGGCCTTCGCCGCCGGTGCTGGATAAAGAAGCGCCAGAAAACCAACAGGACCGGATCATGGCGCGGCACCTCATCACCTCGGCGATCCCTTACATCAACGGGATCAAGCACCTCGGCAATCTCGTCGGCTCGCAGCTTCCGGCGGATCTCCATGCCCGCTATCTGCGTGCGCGCGGCCATGAGGTGATGTTCATTTGCGCCACCGACGAACACGGCACCCCGGCCGAACTGGCCGCCGCCAAGGCCGGCAAGCCGGTGCCGGTCTATTGCGCCGAAATGCACGAGGTCCAGGCGGAAATCGCCCGCAATTTCGGCCTGTCCTTCGACCATTTCGGCCGCTCGTCCTCGGAGCGCAACCATGTGCTGACCCAGCATTTCGCCGGCAAGCTGGACGAGAACGGCTATATCGCCGAGGTCGAGGAACGCCAGATCTATTCCATCGACGACGGCCGCTTCCTGCCCGACCGCTATATCGAGGGCACCTGCCCCAATTGCGGCTATGACAAGGCGCGCGGCGACCAATGCGAGAACTGCACCAAGCAGCTGGACCCGACCGACCTGATCAATCCGCGCAGCGCGATCAGCGGCTCGACCAATCTCGAGGTGCGGACGACCAAACATCTCTACCTGCGCCAAAGCGCGCTCAAGGAACGGATCGCCGCCTGGATCGACAGCAAGACCGACTGGCCGATCCTGACCACCTCGATCGCGAAGAAATGGCTGAACGACGGCGAGGGACTGCAAGACCGCGGCATCACCCGCGACCTGCATTGGGGCATCCCGGTCAAAAAGGGCGACAAGCCCTGGCCGGGGATGGAGGGCAAGGTCTTTTACGTCTGGTTCGACGCGCCCATCGAATATATCGCCGCCACCGCCGAGGGTACCGACCGGCACGGCCTGCCCGACTCGGCCTGGCGCCGCTGGTGGCGCCTGGACGAGGGGGCCGGGGACGTGACCTATACCCAGTTCATGGGCAAGGACAACGTGCCTTTCCACACCCTGTCCTTTCCGGCCACCATCATCGGCTCGGGCGAGCCGTGGAAGCTGGTCGACTACATCAAGTCCTTCAACTACCTGACCTATGACGGCGGCCAGTTCAGCACCTCGCAGGGGCGCGGCGTGTTCATGGACCAGGCGCTGTCGATCCTGCCCGCCGATTACTGGCGCTGGTGGCTTTTGTCCCACGCGCCCGAATCCGGCGACAGCGAATTCACCTGGGAGAATTTCCAGCAATCGGTGAACAAGGACTTGGCCGACGTGCTGGGCAATTTCGTCAGCCGCATCACCAAGTTCTGCCGGTCGAAATTCGGCGAGACCATCCCCCAGGGCGGCAGCTACGGCCCCGAGGAAGAGGCGCTGGTCCAGGCGCTGATCGCCCGCATCCGCGCCTATGAAACCTTCATGGACCATGTCGAGATCCGCAAATCGGCGGCCGAGCTGCGGGCGATCTGGGTCCTGGGCAACGAATACCTGCAATCGGCGGCGCCCTGGTCGAGCTTCAAGACCGACCCCGACCGCGCGGCGATGCAGGTGCGGCTGGGCCTGAACCTGATCCGGCTTTACGCGGTGCTGTCGGCGCCCTTCATCCCCTTTGCGGCCGATGCGATGCTGGCGGCGATGCGGACCGAAGACCGCAGCTGGCCGCAGGACGTCCGCGCGGCGCTGGAGGCGCTGCCCGCCGGCCATGCCTTTACCGTGCCCGATGTGCTGTTCGCCAAGATCAGCGACGAGAGCCGCGACGAATGGCAGGACCGCTTCAAGGGCATCCGCGGCTGAGCCAAAGGCAGGCGCGCGTCAAAATGTCACAGCAAAGTTGCATTATCGCAACAGGCTCGTGCAACGGGTCGCGCGCGCCCTTGCCCGGTGAAAGGACGGCTGGTTAATCACTCGGCAGTCACCCAGGTCGCGGCGGCCGCGCTCGCCCCTCTCGGCCCAGGCAGAAATCCACTCCTGTGTCGCGAGGTGACAATGCCGTCCTTTCATGCCCATCCCTCTGTCCCCCTGCGCCCGGGCCGCAGCATGCGCGCAGCCCTGCTGTCGCTGACGGCGCTGTGCACGCCCGCCTTGGCCATGGCGCAAGAGGCCGATTCCGATGTGGTCGTGCTGGACGACATCGTCATCACCGCCGCGGGGTTCGAGCAGAACATCAAGGAAGCGCCGGCCAGCATTTCGGTCATCACCGCCGAGGAATTGCAGAAAGGCAACTTCACCAGCCTGACCGATGCGCTGAAAGAGGTGCAGGGCGTCGTCACCACCGGCACCGCCAATGAATCGGATATCTACATCCGCGGGTTGCCGGGGCAATACACCCTGATCCTGGTGGACGGGAAACGGCAGAGCACCCGCGATTCGCGCACCAATGGCAATTCGGGCTATGAACAAAGTTTCATCCCGCCCATCGCCGCCATCGACCGCATCGAGGTCGTGCGCGGGCCGATGTCCTCGCTTTACGGCTCGGACGCCATGGGCGGCGTCATCAACATCATCACCAAGCCGGTGGCCGACAGCTGGACCGGCTCGGTCAGCGCCGAAACGGTGATCCAGGACGAGGACGGCTTTGAAAACAGCCGGCAGACCTCGTTCTATGCCTCCGGCCCGCTGGTCGCCGATACGCTTGGCCTGCAACTCTGGGGCCGCAAGTTCGACCAGGACGCCTCGCCCATCTCGGGCGGCCCCGACGGTTCGGACGATTACGACCTGGGCGCGCGCCTGACCTGGCATGTGGACGACCAGAACCAGGTGTTGCTGGAGGCCGGCCGCACCCGCATCACCAGCGAGGATTATGGTGATCTTGGCTATAGCGACCATGACCGCAAGCATTGGTCGCTGACCCACAAGGGCAGCTTTGCCGACTTGGACACCGAGCTGAGCTTTGCGCAGGAGGTCGGCGAGCGGACCTCCTATGATCGCGAAGAGGCGGGCGGGTCCTTTACCGAGAACCTGCGTTCGCCCGAAGTGCGCAACTCGGTCCTGGACGGCAAGGCGACCCGCACCCTGTCCTGGCATGGCGAACACCGGCTGACCCTGGGCGGCCAGTTCATGCGCACCGAGATCACCGACCAGAACCCCGGCGCCGTGGCCCCGGGCGAAGAACCCCGGGACGAGAAGTTCCAGGGCGACGAATGGTCGCTTTACGTCGAGGACGAATGGCGCCTGCGCGACGATTTCGCCCTGACCCTGGGCGTGCGCTATACCGACAACGAATTCTATGGCGGCCATGTCGCACCCCGTATCTATGGGGTCTGGAACGCGACACCGAACCTGACCGTCAAGGGTGGCGTCTCGACCGGCTACAAGACGCCCGAGCTGCGGTCGATCATCCCTGGCTATGCCTATACCAGCGGCGGCGCGGGCTGCGCCAGCAACACGCCGCCGTCCTGCGCCGTGATCCTGGGCAACCCGGACCTGAAGCCGGAAGAAACCCTGAACTTCGAGCTGTCCACCGTCTATGAGGCCGATACCTTCACCCTCAGCGCCACGGCCTTCCACACGAAATTCGACAACAAGCTTCAGCAGAAAAGCCTGGGCACCGATATCGACGGCGACGGCGTGATTGACGAATACGAATACTGGACGGACGGCCCGCAATACCTGGCCTCGGACGGCGAGCTGTATTACCGCCGCATCATCCAGAACTTCAACGTCGATGAGGCAGAGATCAGCGGCCTGGAACTGGCCGGCGACTGGGACATCACCCCGACGCTCTCGGCGCGCGCCTCCTATACCTATACCAAATCCGAGCAGAAGACCGGCGAATTCGCGGGCTTCCCGCTGGCGCGCACGCCGGAACACATGGCCAGCCTGCGTTTCGACTGGATGACGCCGATCGAAGGGCTGGATAGCTGGCTTTCGGCCAATTACCACGGTTCGGAAATCGCCTCGGGCCTGCGCATCGGCAGCAACGGCAGCGAGGTCGAGATCAACGGCCAGACCGGCCGCAAATATTCGCCCTATACGACCGTGGATATCGGCGCGAACTATCGCATCAACGACATGGCAACCCTGAACGCCGCCGTCTACAATGTCTTCAACGAAGAGATCCGCGAGACCGAGTTCAACACCGTCCTGGAGGGCCGCCGCCTCTGGCTGGGCCTGACGGCGAATTTCTGAACACGCGCCGCGAATTCTCGACTGCCCGGCTGTGGACTTTCCACCGCCGGGCATGTTCTTTTCAGGCGAGGAAATACAAGAAGGAACGGCGCATGACCCATTGCATCCTGATCGGCGCCCCGGTGGACGAAGGGCAGCGGCGGCCCGGCTGCCTGATGGGCCCCGCCGCCTATCGCGTCGCGGGGCTGGCGCGCACATTGCAGGAGCTGGGCCATACCGTCGAGGATCGCGGCGACCTGCGCCCCGCCGCCGGCCGCGGCCAGACCTGCGCCAACCCCGCCGTGCATCACCTGCCCGAGATCATCGCCTGGACCGAAACCCTGCGGGCCGCCGGCTGCTCGGCCATGGAAGAGGGCATGCCGATCTTTCTGGGCGGCGATCATTCGCTGGCCCTGGGCAGCCTGGCGGCGGTCGCCTCGCATGCCCGGGCGGCGGGCCGGCCGCAATTCGTGCTGTGGCTGGACGCGCATAGCGATTTCCATACCGTGCAGACCACCGCCTCGGGCAATCTGCACGGCACGCCGCTGGCCTATGCCTCGGGTCGAGATGGGTTCGACCCCTTTCCCGCCTTTCCGGCGCCGATCCCCGGCAGCAATATCTGCATGTTCGGCATCCGCTCGGTGGACGAGGCGGAACTGACCGCCCTGCGGGAAACCGAGATCACCGTGAACGACATGCGCGTTCTGGACGAACGCGGCATCGTGGCGCCCCTGCGCGAATTCCTGGACCAGGTGCGGGACCGCAACGGGCTGCTGCATGTGTCGCTGGATGTCGATTTCCTCGATCCTTCGATCGCGCCGGCAGTCGGCACCACCGTCCCCGGCGGCACCACCTTCCGCGAGGCGCATCTGGTTTGCGAATTGCTGCATGAAAGCAGGCTGATGACCTCGCTCGACCTGGTCGAGCTGAACCCCTTTCTGGACGAGCGCGGCCGTACGGCGCGGCTGATGGTCGAACTGGTCGGCTCGCTGATGGGGCGCAAGGTCTTTGACCGGCCGACCCGCAGCTATTGAGGCCGAAAGCGGCCAAGGCTTGCCAATCTCCGCCGCGCCCGCTAGCCAATCCCGGCGCGGGCGCGGCCCGCGGGACTGGAATCGGAAGCAAACAGGCGGACGTGGCGAAATCGGTAGACGCAGCAGACTTTAATATTGGAGTGCCCGCAGGGAAATCTGCGGAGTAGAACCGCTCAAAGTCGGGGAAAGCTAACGGGCCACCGCCCCAAGCCGATCCCGAGCCAAGCCCCTGGCAAGGGGAAGGTGTAGAGACTGGACGGGCGGCGCCTAAAGCCCTGGGGCCATGGCGAAGGGACAGTCCAGACCACGAACGCCGAATGGCGGCGGCGAAAGTCGAAGTGGTAAGAAAATCTGCTTCTCTGTGAGAGTACGGGTTCGAGTCCCGTCGTCCGCACCATGACCAGACAAGGCGCTGTCCTGGCCCAGGAATTTTCGACGCCGCAGGCGCCGCCCATGACGGGCCCATGCCGCGAAACGGCGGCCCGGACGGCGGACGCGCCCCCCGCCGGACCCGCAAGCTGCCGCCGATGCAGGCCGGCGGCGTCATCCGGCCCAGCCTCTGGACCTGCCGGCCTGGACGAAATATGATCCATCCTGGTGCTGAAATTATGGATCGTCCAGCATGGATCCCCTTAGCGATATTATCGCGCTCTTGCGGCCCGGCGCGGCGATTTCCAAGCCGATCACCGGCCGCGGCCGCTGGGGCGTGCGATATGCCGCCCATAACGCGCCGGGCTTCGGGATCGCCCTGCAGGGGGAATGCTGGATCTCATTCGAGGACGGGGCGCCGCTCAGGTTCCAGCGGGGCGATTTCATCCTGCTGCCGTCTTCGCCCGCTTTCGTGATGAGCAGCCATCCCGGCGTCCCGGCCGATCTGCGGATGCCCCTGGACACCGCCGTCCGCCACGGCGAACAGGAAGGCGAGCCGGATTTCGTCTCTTTGGGCGGTTCCTTTCGCATCGAACAGGTGAACGCGCCGCTGCTGCTGGCGATGCTGCCCAAGATCATCCACATCCCCGCATCAGAGGGGCGCACCGACAAGCTCAGCCGGCTGATCGAGCTGATCATCGCCGAATGCGCGACCGAAGAGCCGGGAAAGGAAATGGTTCTGCAACGCATGCTCGAAGTCCTGCTGATCGAGGCGCTGCGCTGGCAGGGGCTCGCCCCCGGCATCGTGGGGACCGGCCTGCTCAGCGGGATGCGCGATCCGGCGCTTGCCCGGGTGCTGCGGGCCATGCATGCGGATGTCAGGGCCGGCTGGACGGTCGCCGGTCTGGCGAAAATCGCCGGGCTGTCCCGTTCGGCCTTCGCCGCTAGGTTCGGCGAAGTCCTTGGCTGCGGACCGATCGAATATCTGGCCCGCTGGCGGATGGCGCTGGCCAAGGACGCGCTGATGCGCGGCAGCAAGACATTGGACAGGATCGCCGACGAAATCGGCTATGAATCCGCAAGCGCCTTCAGCACCGCCTTTCGCAAGCGGCTTGGCTGCCCCCCCGGCCGGTTCGCCCGCAACGGCGGGGCCGCAGGTGCGGAACAGATGCCGACCCCCTGAACGGCGCGGCGCGGGCTGAGGCTGCGACCCGCCGGTCCGGGGCCTGCCGCCCTGGCAACGGCCTTGCCCCCTGCCCGCGGGCAGATTTGGACGATTGGTAAGTAAAATAGGACTGATCCTTATATCTCATCCTGTCGGATCGGTATATCCAGCGACCATCCCTGAAAATGGAGGTCACAATGCAAACGATCCTGATTACCGGCGCATCCTCGGGCTACGGCCTGGAAACGGCGCGCCACTTCCTGGCCAATGGCTGGAATGTCGTCGCCACCATGCGCCGGCCGAACCCCGAGGTCCTGCCGGGTTCGGACCGTCTGCGCATCCTGCCGCTCGACGTCACCAGCGACGAAAGCATCGCCGCCTGCATCCGGACCGCCGGCCCGATAGACGTGCTTGTGAACAATGCCGGCATCGGCGTCGCCGGCGTGTTCGAGGTCACGCCCATGGCACATATCCGCAAGGTGTTCGACACCAATACCTTTGGCGTGATGGCCATGTGCCAGGCCGTCATCCCGCAGATGCGGGACCGCCGCTCGGGCGTCATCGTGAACGTGACATCAACCGTGACCATGAAGCCCCTTCCGCTGGCGGCGGCCTACAAGGCCAGCAAGCAGGCGGTGGACGGCCTGACCCAGGCCCTGGTCGAGGAGCTCGCCCATTTCGATATCCGCGTCAAATTGGTCGAGCCGGGCTATGCGCCGACCACCCGGTTCACCCATAACAACCAGATCGACCCCATGGCGCTGATCCCGCCCGCCTATGAGGGCTTTGCCGCGCCCATCCTGCGGGAATTCGGCGCGCCGCAGAAAACCACCAAGGAAATCCAGGTCGCCGAGGCGGTCTGGGCGGCGGTGCATGACACGGCCGGACAGCTGCGTTTCCCCGCCGGCGACGACGCCGTCGAATTCGCAAGGTCGCGCATCTGAAACGCCCCTGCCCCGGCGGCGCCAACCCTTGCGGAACGGTTCCTGCGAACCGGCTTGCGGAACAGGCCGCTGACCCATGCCGATGCAGGGGCGGGACCAACCGGGACGCGAAGGCGCGAGCCGGGGCACGAGGGGGGCGCGAGCCAGGGCACGAGGAGGGCACCTGGTTCGGCCCGGCCATCCGGGCGGATGGCCGGGACCGCGGGCAGCCGTCATCCGACAGCCCCCCGCGACCGCAGAACGAAGGCAAAGATGCTTCGGCTTATCCATCCCTGGCCCCGGCGAGACCTTACCACCACGTTCGGGCCCGGCCGGGGAACCCCCTCGATCAGCTTTTCCTGATTAGCCCGTCTGCCGATTCGCCGCAAATCCGAAGCGTCGCTGATTTTAAGCAAATCTCCTTGGTTCCCCTGCGCGGCTCGGCTAGGGTCGCGCCGGAAAACCGAACCCAGGAGAACCCGATGGCACAGCGTCTTCACCTCGTTTTCGGTGGCGAGCTTGTCGATCCCACCCGCACCGAATTCCGCGACACCAAGGACATCCATATCGTCGGCATCTTTCCCAATTATGCCGAAGCCCATGCCGCCTGGAAGGCCGAGGCGCAGCGCACGGTGGACAGCGCCCATACCCGCTATTTCATCGCCCATCTGCACAGGCTGCGGGACGAGGAACGCGAAATCAGCGCGACCGAGGAATTGGGCAGCTAGGCATATCGCGAATCGCGATGCCCTCCCCGGATCCCGCCGCCTCGCTGGTTCTGTGGCTGCACCTGCGCCAGCGCGCGGCGCTGGCGCGCGGGCCTGCTGGCCCCGTCTCCGTGCCGCCAGGCGCCGGGCCGCTGGTCATGGTGCATCTTTGCGAACAGGCCGAAGACCCGTTCCGGCCGGGTGCATTGGCCATGGCCTTGCTGGCGCGGCAAAGGGGGCTGCGCTTTGCCTTTACCGGCACCGTTCCCGCGCAAGGCACCCTGCCGGCCGAGCTCAGCACCGTCAGCCTGCCGCTGCCCCACGACCCGGCCGCCGCCCGTGATGCCATCGACGCATTGCAGCCGCGGGCACTGCTGATCCTGGGCGACCAGCTTCCCGCCGCGCTGATCTCGGCCATGGCCGAACAGCGCCGTCCGGTCATCCTGTGCGAGGCGCGGCTGGTCACCTATACCCGGCGCAGTTCGTGGCGCCGGGCGGTCAATCGTGGGTTGATGAGCCGGCTCACGCGGGTTCTGGCCCCCGACCCGACCGCCGCCGCCGCCGCAAGGCAGCTGGGCGCCCCGGCCGAACGCATCGAGCTGACCGGCCCGATCACCGGAACGCGCCCGCCCCTGGCCGCGAACGAGGCCGAGCGGCACGCCCTGGCCCAGATCCTGGCGGGGCGCCACATCTGGCTGGCGGCCTGTCCCACCCTGCCCGAGGCACGGGCGGCACTGGCCGCGCATCAGGCGGCGCTGCATCACAACCATCGCGCGCTGCTGATCCTGGCCGGGCTGCCGCCCGAAACCGTCGTCCCGATCCGGGCCGAGGTCGAGGCGCTTGGCCTGGCCGCGGTGCTGCGTTCCGAAGATGACGACCCCACGCTGGACGATCACGTCCTGATCGCCGAGGATACCCAGGAACTGGGCCTCTGGTATCGGCTGGCGCCGGTCAGCTTCATGGGCGGGACGCTCTTGCCCGGTCCCGGGCTGGCCCCGCGCCACCCCTTCGAGCCGGCGGCACTGGGCTCGGCCATCATCCACGGCCCGATCACCCAGGCGCATGGCCCGGAATGGGTGCAGCTGGACGGTGCCTCGGCCGCGCGGCTGGTTCCCGATCAGGCCGGGCTGACCCGGGCGGTCGCGGACCTGTCCACCCCCGACCAGGCCGCGCTGCTGGCCGGCAATGCCTGGTCGGTCAGCACCGGCGGCGCGGCCGTGCTGGCCCGCATCGCCGAAATCGTCGTCGAGGCCATGGAGAACCCGGAATGAACCGCCGCGCCCCCGATTTCTGGTTCCGCCCGCCGGGATGGACGGCAAGGCTGCTGACGCCCCTGGCCGCGCTTTATGCCGCGGCGACCGCCCGCCGGCTTGCCCGCGGGCCGCGGCTGCGGCCGGGGGTTCCGGTGATCTGCGTCGGCAACCTGAATGCCGGCGGCACCGGCAAGACCCCCACCGCCATCATGCTGGCCCAGCTTCTGCAAGGGCGCGGCGTGGCGGTGCATATCGTCTCGCGCGGCTATGGCGGGCGCGAAAAGGGGCCGCTGCGGGTCGAGGAAACGCGCCACAAGGCCGGTCAGGTCGGGGACGAGCCGCTGCTGATGGCGGCATTCGCCCCGGTCTGGGTCGCGGATGACCGGCAGGCCGGGGCGCGGGCCGCGGTCGCGGCGGGGGCGCAGGCGATCCTTCTGGACGACGGTTTCCAGGACCCGGCGCTGGCCCATGACCTGGCGCTGATCGTCGTCGATGCGGCCAGGGGGTTCGGCAACGGGCTCTGCCTGCCGGCCGGCCCCCTGCGCGAGCCGGTGGCGCGCGGGCTGGCCCGGGCCGACCTGCTGCTGTCCATCGGCGATGCCGCGGCCCAGGCCCGCTTCGGCGCGGCATGGGCGGCGGAATGGGCCGCCGCCCCGTCCCCGCCGCGGCTGACGGCACGGCTGGCACCGCTGCAAACCGGGATGGACTGGCGGGGACAGCGCGTTCTGGCCTTTGCCGGCATCGGCCATCCCGAGAAATTCTTTGCCACCCTGCGCGACCTGGGCGCCATCCTGGTGCGGACCGAGGCGCTGGAGGATCACCAGCCCTTCACGCCGCAGCTGCTGACGCGGCTGGAAGCCGAATCGCGGCTGACCGGCGCGCAGCTGGTGACGACGGAAAAGGATGCCGTGCGCCTGCCGCGCAGCTTCCGGCCCAGGGTCCTGGCTCTGCCGGTGCGGCTGGAACTGGACGATCCCGCCCCGCTGGAGGAACGCCTGGCCGGGCTGGGACTGTAAGGGCGGGCCGGCAACACCCCGCCCGCGCAACACTGCCCCGCCCGAGCCCGAACCGCGCCCGCAAGGGACGGCACCCGGCGGGCGGATGATCCCGGCAGGGCCGGGATCGGCCGGGATCAGCCCTTGGCGGCCAGCTTGGCGTCGATGATCTTCTTCAGATCCTCCCAGGGCTGGTTCTGCACCTTTTCCCCGTCGATGATGAAGGTCGGCGTGCCCTCGACCCCGTCGGCGCTGGCATTGGTCTGGAAGGTGGTGACCAGGTCGGCCACCTGCTGCTTGTCGCCCCAGCAGGCGTCCATCTGCTCGGTGGTCATGCCGGCCTTGGCGCCGATCTTGCGCAGGTTGGCCGCGATCTCATCGCCGGTTTTCGCGTCCAGCCAGGTCTTCTGATCGGCAAAGATCAGGTCCGAGACGGCATAATATTTGTCCTCGCCGCCGCATCGGGCCAGAATGCCGGCCCACAGCCCGACGGCATCGAAATAGACATCGCGCTGGATGAACTTGACCTTGCCGGTATCAATATATTCCGACTTGAGCCTGGGCCAGTTATCCTCGTGAAAGGCCGCGCAATGGCTGCAGGTAAAGCTGGCATATTCGATGATCGTCACCGGCGCGTCCTGCTGACCCAGCGCGATATCGGGCAGGACCTTGCCCTCGGGCATCTGCTCGGCGGCGCTGTCGGCGGATTCCGCCTCTTGCGCCAGCGCGGGCAGGGCGGCGGCGGTCAGCGCGGCCGCGGCGGCGGCAAGCAGGGAACGGCGAAGCAGCATCATGAATTGGCCTTTCGGTCGTTGGCGTCCCGGCGGGACAGGATGTTCAGCGCCATCAGCCGCATGGCTGCGGATAGCGCGGGATTGTCAAAGCCCGAGGCGATCCCCTCGGCCTGGGCGACCCTTTCGGGGTCGGGCGGCAAGGCGCGGCGCGGCGCGGCGGCGAATTCGGCCTGCCCCTCGGCAAAGCCCCGCTCGGCCGCGTCGAAGCCCACGGGCGCGGTCTGCGTCAGCAGGATGCGCGACACCGCGTTGAAGCCATAGCAGGCATTCACCCTTTCGCGGATCTGTTCAAGCTGCATGTTGACCAGCGGCGCGCGGGCGCCCGCCACCAGCAGGGTCAGCGTCGCGCCGAACCCCTTGCCATGGCTGATCCTGACCGGGCGGGTATGGGCGGCGATCTCGGCGCCGACCACCTCGGGCCAATGGGTCAGCAGACGCGCGGCGGCAAAGCCCCGCCTTTCACCCACGGCCTTGACCCGCGGCGCGACCAGTTGCGCCGCCGCCTCAAAGCCGCGCATCCGGCGCCGGGGCGGGGTCTGGGCCGGGCTCTGGGTTTTCCTCTGGGCCATCACGCAACCATATGGTTTACCTGTCCGGCAGTCTGGACCGCCGCGCGCCCAGATGCCAGAGAGACGAGGCTGAAAATTGCGTGACCTGAGGGTGATCCCGGCACAATTGCTGGCATGGTATGATTGCCATGCCCGCCTGTTGCCGTGGCGGGTGCCGCCCGGCCAGGGTCCCGCCGACCCCTATCGGGTCTGGCTGTCCGAGGTGATGCTGCAACAGACCACCGTCGCCGCGGTCAAGGCCTATTTCGAGCGGTTCACCGAACTCTGGCCCACGGTCCACGACCTCGCCGCCGCCGACGAGGCGCAGGTCATGGCCGAATGGGCCGGGCTTGGCTATTACGCCCGCGCCCGCAACCTGATCGCCTGCGCCCGCGCGGTTTCGGCCCGGGGCGCATTTCCGACCACCCGCACGGGGCTGGCGGAACTGCCCGGCATCGGCCCCTATACCTCGGCCGCCATCGCCGCCATCGCCTTCGACCGGCCCGAAACGGTGGTGGACGGCAATGTCGAGCGCGTCGTCGCCAGGCTGTTCGCGGTCGGCACGCCGCTGCCCGCGGCCAAGCCCGAGCTGGTGGCGCTGGCCGCCGGGCTGACGCCCGGGGCGCGGCCAGGCGATTTCGCCCAGGCGATGATGGACCTGGGCGCGACCGTCTGCACGCCGCGCAGCCCGGCCTGCGGCCTTTGCCCGCTTGGCGCCCATTGTGCCGCCCGCGCCCGGGGCATCGCCGCCGAACTGCCGCGCAAGGCGCCGAAAAAGGCCCGGCCGCTGCGTCGCGGCACGGTCTGGATCGGCTTTCGCGGCCAGGAGGTGCTGGTCGAGACCCGGCCGAAAAAGGGCCTGCTGGGCGGCACGTTGGCCTTTCCCTCGACCGGCTGGGACGGTTCCGACCTGCCGCCCCCCGCCGACGCCGACTGGCGGGAAATCGGCCTGGTCCGCCATGTATTCACCCATTTCGCCCTGGACCTGGCGGTCATGACCGCCAGCTTGACCGCCGCGCCGGAACGCGGCAATCTGGCCCCGCTCAGCGAATTCAGTCCTGCCGCCCTGCCCGGGCTGATGCGCAAGGCCTGGGCGCTTGCCCGCCCCGAACCGTCAGCGAGACCCGCGACAACAGGTCGCCGTGGCAAGCCATCCCGAAATCCTCGATAGTCGCTCCCATGTCCTCCGCATTCCGTGCCCGCCTGATCGACGCCCTGCCCTTCTGGCTTTCGCTGGGCATGGTCCCGCTTGTCATCATCGCCGCGCGTCTGGGCGGCTGGTGGTTCCTGCTGATGCCGCTTTACGCCTGGTATCTGATGACGCTGCTGGACGCGGTGCTGGGCCTGAACGAAGAAAACCCCGATACCGACACCCCCGAATCCCAGCTGTTCTGGTATCGGGCCATCACCATCATCTGGTTCCCGATCCAGGCGGCGATGATTTTCGGCTGCATCTGGCATGCCCGGCACAGCGGGCTTTCGGGCTGGGAAAAGCTGGGGCTGTTTTTCGGCATCGGCGTCGCCTCGGGCACCATCGGCATCGTCTATGCCCACGAATTGCTGCATCAAAGGAACCGGCTGGAACGCTGGCTGGGCGATCTGCTGCTGGCCTCGACGCTCTATTCCCATTTCCGCACCGAACATCTCCTGGTGCATCACAGCTGGGTGGCGACGCCGCGCGACGCGGTTTCGGCCCGCTACAACGAGGGTTTCTTCCGCTTTTTCCTGCGCGTGCTGGCCGAATCGCCGAAAAGCGCCTGGCAGGCCGAAGCGCGGCGCCTGGCCCGGGCCGGCCGGTCGAAATTCGACCGCCGCAACCCGTTCTGGCGCTATGCCGCGCTGCAGATCGGCATGCTGGCGCTGGCCGCGGCGCTTGGCGGCTGGCAGGGCCTGGCGCTGTTCGCCTGGCAGGCCTTCATCGCCATCTGGCAGCTGGAACTGACCAATTACGTCGAACATTACGGCCTGACCCGCAAGCATCTGGGCGAAGGCCGCTATGAACATGTCCTGCCGCGCCACAGCTGGAACAGCTCGCACAAGGCGACGAACTGGCTGCTCATCAACCTGCAGCGCCATTCCGACCATCATTACAAGCCCGACCGGCGCTTTCCGCTGTTGCAGACCTATGCCGAGGAAGAGGCGCCGCAACTGCCGATGGGCTATCCGGCCATGACCTTCCTGGCCATGGTTCCGCCGCTATGGCGCCGGCGGATGAATCCGCGCGTCCGGGCCTGGCGGCGCCAGTTCTATCCCGAAATCACCGATTGGCAGCCCTATAACCGCGGCGACCTGCCGATGCCGCGCAACGCGCTTTAGCCCGCCCGGCCTTTGGCGCGGCGGCCATGGCCCGCCCCCCGCCGCTGTGCCAGACCGCAAAAGGCCCCGCCCGGCGGCCGAACCGCAGGACGGGGCAAGGCGGTCCCGGCCGCGCCAGAGCTCGCGGAGCTTCGGGACTTGGCGAAACCGGAAAGCTCAGTGGGTCTGGCCCTGTTCGGCCTCCATCTCGGCGCGGATCTGCTGGCGCAGGATGTCGATGGGCACCATGCGGCCCTCGCGCCGGAAATGCCAATAGGTCCAGCCATTGCAGCTGGGCGCCCCCTCCAGCGCCGCGCCGACCTGATGGATCGAGCCCTTGACGTCATTGCCGATCAGGCTGCCATCGGCGCGCACCTTGGCCTTGTGGCGATTGTTCAGCGAATAAAGCTCCTCGCCCGGGCGCAGCATGCCGCGCTCGACCACCTGGCCGAAAGGCACGCGCGGCTCGGCGCGCTTGGCACGGGTGGTGGCGATGGCCTCGCTGTCGAATTTGCGCACCCGCGCGATGCGCTTTTCGGCCACCTCGCGATAGGCCTCCTCGCGCTCGATGCCGATAAAGTCGCGGCCCAGCATCCTGGCCACCGCCCCGGTGGTGCCGGTGCCGAAGAACGGATCCAGCACCACATCGCCGGGATTCGTGGACCCGACCAGGACGCGATGCAACAGCGCCTCGGGCTTCTGGGTCGGATGCGCCTTGGCGCCCGCGGCGTCCTTCAGCCGCTCGCCGCCGGTGCAGATCGGCAGCACCCAGTCCGAGCGCATCTGGACACCGTCGTTCAGCGATTTCAGCGCCTCGTAGTTGAAGGTGTATTTCGCACCCTCGGACTTGCTGGCCCAGATCATCGTCTCATGCGCATTGGTCAGCCGCTTGCCGCGGAAATTCGGCATCGGATTGGCCTTGCGCCAGACCACGTCGTTCAGGATCCAGAAACCCTGGTTCTGCAACTCCGCCCCGACCCGGAAGATATTGTGATAAGAGCCGATGACCCAGATCGCCCCGTCGGGCTTGAGCAGGCGGCGGGCGGCGGCCAGCCAGTCGCGGGTGAAACGGTCATAGGCGGCAAAGCCCGAAAACTGGTCCCAATGATCGTCCACCGCATCGACCCTGGAATTGTCCGGCCGGTGCAGCTCGCCCTTGAGTTGCAGGTTATAGGGCGGATCGGCAAAGATCAGATCGACACTGGCCGCGGGCAGCGCCTTCATGATCTCGATGCAATCCCCGGCCAGAATCCGGTTGAGCGGGAGCGTTCGCGCCGCAGCGCGGGATTTCGTATCAAGCTTCGTCATCACTGCCTCGGGTTTCGGCTATTGGGTTGCCGATTGGATGGCCCGATAATGAGTCAGCAGCGATTCGCCGTCAAATTCTTTTTTGAATCAACGGTTTGTGGTTTCTTCTTTACACAATATCTTGTGGACCGGCGCAAAGCTGCGCCTATGATGTGGGGTCGCACCCAGATTTAGCAGCGCCTGGCGATGCGCCGGGGTCGGATAGCCGGCATTCGCCTCCCAGCCATATCCGGGGTGCTGTTGCGCCAAATCCACCATGATGCGGTCGCGCAACATTTTCGCCAGGATCGAGGCGGCGGCGATCGACAGGCAGCGCCCGTCGCCACCGATCACCGCCTGCCCCGGCAAGTCCAGCTCGCGCGGCAGCATATTGCCGTCGACCAACACCAGGCAGGGCCGCCGGCGCAGCCCGGCGATCGCCCGGCACATCGCCAGATGCGAGGCCCGCAGGATATTGAGCCGGTCGATCTCCTCGACGCTGGCATGGCCCACCGCCCAGTCGCAATGCGCCATGATCAGTTCGGCCAGCGCCTCGCGCCGCTTCGCGGTCAATTTCTTGGAATCGTTCAGCCCCTCGGGAATGCGCCCGGCATCCAGGATCACCGCCGCCGCCGTCACCGGACCGGCCAGCGGGCCGCGCCCCACCTCGTCCACCCCGGCGACGAAACGCGCCCCGGACCGCAGCGCCGCCGTCTCCAGGGCATAATCCGGCAGGCTCATGCCTCGACGGTGACGGGGGCGATCTCGACCTCTTCCAGGTTCACCCCCCCGCCCTCGCGATCCACGACCAGGAAATCGGCCGGCCGCTCCAGCGGCGTCAGCACACCGTGCCAGACCCCGGCACGCAGGTTCACCCCCATGCCCGCCGGCACCAGGAAGGCGACCGGCATCCCCGGCCGCCCGCCCTCGTCCGGGGCCACGATCGACAGCCAGGGATCCGGGCCCAGCGGCATGAAGGCCTGCGACCCCAGGGGATGGCGCTCGAGCAGCCCGCAATCATAGGGCAGCTGCACCGGCTGCGAGCGAAAGATCGAAATGACCGCATCGCCGCCGCCGCGCTCCACCCTGGCCAGCGCGTGATGCCTTTCGCAGCGCCCGGCATTGATCATCTGGCTGGGCGCCTGGCGCGGCGCCAGCAATTCCCCGAAGGGCGCGAATTCCGCGGCCGTGATCGGCCTTGCCTTGATCCTCGTCATGTTTCTTCCGTGTCCAAATATCCCGGGGGTCCGGGGGCAGCGCCCCCGGCTGCCTCACCGCAACCGATCCATCCGCGGCAGAAAGACGGTCAACAGACCCATCAGCGGCAGATAGGAACAGATCCTGTAGACGAATTCGATCCCCCTGGCATCCGCCACCAGGCCCAGGATCGCCGCGGCGATCCCGCCCATGCCAAAGGCAAAGCCGAAAAAGATGCCCGCGATCATCCCGGTCCGCCCCGGCACCAGTTCCTGCGCGAAGACCACGATGGCCGGAAAGGCCGAGGCCAGGATCAACCCGATCAGCACCGTCAGGCAGCCGGTCGCGACCAGGCCGACATGCGGCAGCACCAGGGTAAAGGGCAGGATGCCCAGGATCGAAAACCAGATCACCTTCAGCGGCCCGACCCGGTCGCCCAGCAGCCCGCCCAGCATGACCCCCGCCGCCATGCCGCCCAGAAACAGGAACAGCATGACCTGGGCCTGCTGGGCGTTCAGGCCGAATTTCTCGATCAGGAAAAAGGTGTAATAGCTGGATATGCTGGCCATGTAGATATTCTTGGTAAAGGTCAGCAGCGCCAGCACCACGATGGCGACCACCACCCGCCGCTGCGACAGCGGCAGGCGTGTGGCCGGGCGCGCCGCCGCGGCCCGGCGGCGCCCGTCGGCCCAATTGCCCACCCTCCACAGGATCGCCGAACCCGCCATGGCCGCGACGGAAAAAATCGCCACCGAAGGCCGGCCCAGCGGCACCACGACGAATGCGGCCAGCAACGGCCCCAGCGCCTGGCCGAAATTGCCGCCCAGCTGGAACAGCGATTGCGCGGTGCCGAATCGTCCCCCCGAGGCGATGCGCGCCACGCGCGAGCTTTCGGGATGGAACACCGCCGAGCCGACTCCGATCAGCATTGCCCCCGACAGCAGCACCCAATATTCGCGCGCCAGCGCCAGCAGCAGCACGCCCAGGAAGGTCGCCCCCATCCCCACCGCCAGCGAACGCGGCATCGGCCTGCGGTCCGTCACCATGCCCACCGCCGGCTGCAGCAGCGAGGCCGTCACCTGAAAGGCAAAGGTCATCATGCCGACCTGCCAATAGGACAGGGCGAATTCCTCGTGCAGCAGCGGATAGATCGCCGCCAGCATGGATTGCATGACATCGTTGATCATGTGGCACAGGCTGATCGCGACCAGCACTGTCCAGGTCGTGGCCGAAATGCCCTGACCGCGCAGAGTCGATACGTCCGACACGGCGTCACCTCCTGAAAATCGCGGATCTTGTCAGGTCCGGCCGGCGGAATGTCAACCTGGACAGGCGGATGATGGCCTGCCGATGCGATTGACCTTGACCCGAAAGGGAAATTGCAATCAAAAACTAAACCAATGAGTTTAACAAAATCCCCTGGTCGGGCAGGATCGCCGCTCGGTCTCGCGGCGGCCCCGGCGGCGCCGCCCGGCCTGATCGCAAATAGCGAGTTCTGCCTCCATCTCGACGAAAAGACGTATCCCAGACATGATTGAGCTTCCCAGCCATGTGGCGCAGGCACTTTCGGCAGAACCGCAGGAACGCAAGCGGCGGAACATGACCTGGCAGGCCGTGCAGGAAGAGGTCCTGACACGGATCCAGAACGGCACCTGGCCCGAGGGCGAGCTGATCCCGACCGAGGCCGAGCTTGCGGCGGAATTCGGCTGCGCCCGGGCGACGGTGAACCGCGCCCTGCAGATGCTGGCCCAAAGCGGCGTCCTGGAGCGGCGGCGCAAGGTCGGCACCCGTGTCGCGCAGCATCCCCGCGTGCAGATGGTGCGCTTTCTGCTGCGGCGCGAGATCGAGGCGGCGGGCAAGGTCTATGGCTACACCCTGCTGGACTATCGGGAATGCCCGCCTCCGGTCGATGTCGCCCAGGCCATGCTGCTGCGCACCGAGGACAGCCTGCTGCGGGTCAAGGCCGGGTTCACCGCCGACGGGATCGCCTATTGCTGCGAGGAACGCTGGATCAACAATTACGCCACGCCGGGGCTGACGCGCGAGGCGCTGAATGCGATCAGCCCCTGCGAATGGCTGCTGGGCCATGTGCCGATCAACCGCGCCAGCATGTCGATCGGCGCGGCGCTGGCGGGCACCGACCTGGTGCCCGAGGCGCTGGGGCTGGCACCGGGCGACCCGGTCCTGC
>Ga0164243_10003751_pt1 | contig 24189 bp, 17 predicted proteins | sample OricompcompostOP_FD_108781 | JGI IMG/M metagenome (GOLD analysis project Ga0164243, IMG submission 108781) | Organic Plus compost microbial communities from Emeryville, California, USA - Original compost - Organic plus compost (OP) | ecosystem: Engineered > Solid waste > Mixed feedstock >...
CTCAGCCCGGCCGCGGCGGCGTGCGCGGCGACCGAGAGGCCGTAGGGTCCGGCGCCGACGACTACGAGGTCGTACATGCGTTGTCCTTTGTCTCGGTGCTTCTCGGGTCTCGGGTGCTTCGGGGTGCTTCTCCGTACGGGCCGGTGCCGGCCGGTGCGTCACTGGGAGCGTTCGGCGGCGCGGGTCCCGGAGCGGCCGTCCCCGTCGGCGGGCGCGGAGGAGTGCGGAAGCGTCGCGGTGGCCGACCGCGCCTCCGTGCCGCCCGTGGTGTGCGGGCGCGCCCCGCTCGCGGCGGGCACGGCGCTGCGGTCGCCCGATGTGCGGTCGCCCGCCGTGCGGTCGGCGGCCGCCGGCGCGTGCGTACGGTCCGGGCCGGCGGCCGGATCCGGCACCGTGGCGGCGGCGAACTCGCCTGCACGCTCCGGCGGTTGGGCGCTCGGCACGGTCTCGGCCGGCGACTCGGCGGCGCCGGCCGGCAGCGCCGTGGGCCGCCCGGACACCGCGGCCCGTACCGGCACCGCGGACCGCGCACGGCCGCCCGCCTTCCGCAGACAGCGCCCCAGCCAGGCGGCGGCCATCGCCGCGAACGGCAGCGGATCGTCCGCCGCGAACCAGGCACGCTCCACCGGCCCGCGCGGCTTCCGCGGCCCCGCCGGGCGCGCCCCGGGCGGCGCCGCCAGCGCGGACAGCACGGCGTAGTTCTCGGCGACGAACACCCGGCTCGGGCCGCCGTCCGGCGCGGGCACCGGCCGCCCGGTGAGGTGCAGATGCTGGGCGCGTACGACGTCGAGCCCGGCGTCGTCGGTGAACAGCCGGAACTGGGCGCCGGCGCGCGGATTGAAGTCCAGCAGGTGGTAGGCGCCGGTGGCGGTGTCGAGGCGGAAGTCGAGGTCGAGGATGCCGCGGTAGCCGAGCGCGGCGGCGAGCCGCTCCGCCGCCTCTTCCACCGGCGGGTTGGGCAGCCAGGTGCCGACCGCGGTCAGCCCGGTGCGCGGCGGCCACGAGCGGTCCTTGCGCCCGGCGCCGCCGATCAGGAACGGCCCGTGCACGGGCGTGCCGTGCACGGCGGAGCCCCCGGCGCCGCCCGCCGAGTCGGCTTCCGGGCCGTCCGAGTCGCCCGGGCCGTCCGCGTACGCGGCCGCGGTGTGCTCCGCGGCGTAGCCGTGGAAGAACCAGTCGAGCCCGTGTCCGCCTGGCAGTCTGCGCTGCAACAGCAGCCTGCTGCCCGCCAGTTCGGTCCGCTCGTACAGCCTGGCCGCCTCGCGCGGCGTACGCACCAGCGCGGTGCTGCGCAGCCCGGACGGCAGCAGCCAGGGGCGGCTCCACTTCGCGACCGCCGGAAGGCCCAGCGCCGCCGCCTCGCGGGCCGCCTCCGCCGCGCTGTCCGGGCGGACGGTCGCCGGGTGCGGGATGCCCAACCGCTCGCACACGGCGGCCAGTTCGGCCTTGTCGGCGAGCCGCGCCGGCAGCTGCGGCGTGACCGGCGGCAGCAGATAGCGGCCGGCGAGCCGGGCGGACAGCGCCGCGGCGGCGAGCGCACAGCGGTCGTCGAGCGGTACCAGCACGGCGCGCTTCCCGATCGCGTCCGAGACCCGCACCAGGAGGTGCTCGATGTCCTCGTCGGTGAACCGCGACGCTTCCCGGGCGCCGGAGACCGGACCGCGCGGCGGCGGAGCGTGCACCCGGTGCAGGAAGCGGGACCGGGTCACCGGCCCGGTCACCGGATCCACGAGCGCGTGCACCTCGACTCCCGTACGGCCGAGGGACCTGGCGGCCCCGAGCGTGCCGTGGTGGTAGGGGTTCCGGTCGAGCCGGAGCAGCAGGACGGGAACGTCCGTGTCGAACGACGGCATGAGGCATGTCCTTCAGTCGTGGGGCGGGCGAGCGGGGAGAGAATCCGCGGGCGGGCCGGCCGGAATCCGCCCGCGGATTCCTATGGGTGCCAGGCCCGGGCAGCGTTTCGGAAGCCGCCGCTCCGCCGACCGCGCGGATTCGCCGGCGAAGCCTCTGGAGGAGCCATGCGAGACCCGAAGCGGAAGCGGAACGCGGGGGAAGGCGCGGCGCGTCGGCACGGGCGGAGGGAGGTCTCCGGGGCCGGGCGAAGTCCCGTACGGCGCGGCCGTGCCCGCCGGTCCGCCGCGGTCCTCTCGCTCGCGCTGCTCGCCTCCTGCGCCGCCCTCCCCGACGCGGGCACGGGCCGGGTACGCGACTCCGCGGGCGCCGCACCGGTGTCGGCCGCACCCGCGAGCACGCCCGGGACGGCACCGGGGACGGCGTCCGGTGCAGCGCGCCGGAGCGCACCGCGGGCCGCAGGCCGTGGCGCGCCCGGTTCGGCGCTGGGCGTGTTCCTCGACTCCGGCCCGGACGGCGTGCGCGGCATGCGCGGCATGGAGCGCTGGCTCGGCGGCACGCGGCTGCACGTCGCTCACACGTACCTGCCGGGCGGGCGCTGGTCGGACATCGAGGGCAGCCCGAAGTTCCTTGCGCCGTGGGCGCGTTGGCGCCGCGCCGCGGACGGCAGGCTGCTCGTGGTGAACGTGCCGCTCCAGGCGCACAACGAGGACGGGCTGCCGGACGCGCGGGTGCGGGCGCTGCTGCGCGCGGGCGCGGCGGGCCGGTTCGACGGCCACTTCCGCGCCCTGGCCCGGCACCTGGTGCGGCTGGGCGTTCCGGACACGGTGCTGGTGCTCGGCTGGGAGATGAACGGCACGACGTACACGCACCGTTGCGGGCCCGACCCGGCCGCGTGGCGCGCGTACTGGAGGCGCGTCGTGAAGGCGCTGCGGTCGGTGCCCGGGCAGCGGTTCCGGTTCGACTTCGCGCCGGCCCGCGGCCGGGACGCCGTCCCGTGGACGAAGTGCTATCCGGGCGACGACGTCGTGGACATCGTCGGCATGGACGCCTACGACCAGCCGCACGGCGAGACGTTCGACCGGCAGGTGCGCGAGCCGTACGGGCTGCGCGCCCAGGTGCGGTTCGCGGCGGCGCACCGCAAGCCGATCTCGTACCCGGAGTGGGGCCTGTTCCGCAACGGCGACAACCCCGAGTTCGTACGCCGCATGCTCGGCTGGATGCGCCGGCACAAGCCGCTCTACCAGAGCGTCACCGACTACTGCCCGCACGGGATCTGGCGGTGCCGGAAGAACCCGCGCTCCTCGGAGGCGTACCGCGCGGCACTGTTCGCACTGCCCGAGCCGGCCAAGCCGCTGAAGCCGCCGAAGCCCCCGCGGCCGCCCGAAGCGCCCCCGGCACCCCGGCCGCCGCAGTCGGCGGGCTCGCCGAAGGCCGCCGGGGCGGTGCGGACGCGTGCGCACGCCGGGCTGCGGCCCGAAGTGTGCGGCGGCGCAGGGGAGTTCTGTACGCGGCTGCGGACGCGGACGGGCTGAGGGCGCGGCGCCCGCGCTGCTCGGGCTCACGGCCGCCCGCCGTCAGCGTGCCGTGCGCGCCCGCTCCGGTGCCCTCGTCCCCCTCCGCCACCGCGGCCGCGGCCGGTGAAGTGCCGTACGTACCGGGCGAGTCGGGCACGGCAGCGGCCTCGGCCGCGGCGTACGAGGCCGCCCGGCAGCGGCGCGGCACGGCGGGCGTTCCGGGCGCCTGCGGCGGCGTGCGCGCGCACCGCGGTCAGCGCCGCGACCAGCGCGACCGCAGCCGACAGTTCGCGGCGGGCCAGAACGTGCCGCCGGTTGGTCACCGGCACGGGCCGCCAGCGCAGCTTGTGCGCCTCCGTGCCGCGCAGCAGGCTCACCGTGCCGCGGCCCGTGGCCGAGGCGTAGCGCGCGTCGTGCCGCAGCAGCATCGTCGTGATGTCGATCTTCCGCTCGCGCAGCCGCGGGTCCGCTCCGTAGAGGTAGCCGCAGATCCGGTCCGCCGACGTGAAGGCGATGTCGCAGGCCACCACCTCGCCGTCCAGCCGGTACTCGGTGACCGCCGCGTCGCCGCAGTCCGCCAGCAGCCGTGTCGCGCACACCAGATGGGCGGCGAACCGCGGCCGCAGATGCTCCGGCGTGATGCCTCGGCCGCTCCACTGGCGCTGGTGCAGGCGCAGCATCGTACGCACGGCCTCCGGTACGCCGGCCGGCTCGACCTGGCGCTCCTCGACGCCCAGCGCGTCGATCCGGCGCAGCTTCCGGCGGCTGTGCCGGGCGGTGCCGGTGGGCAGCCGCCGCAGCAGCGCGTCCATGGGCACCCCGGGCAGTTCCAGGCAGACCGAGTCCTCCAACTCCCGTGCCGCGCCCGGCCATTCGGCGCGCACCCGCTCGGCCGCGGAGCCGGGGCGTGCCTCGCGCAGATCGAGTACGGCGCCGCGCGCGAGCGCGTGCAGCGCGCCGGCGAGCGCGCCCGCCGCCCGCGCGCAGCCGTCGTCGAGCAGCACGTCCTGGTAGTCGGAGATCCCGCCGCCGAGCGTCACGAGGGTCGGCAGCGGGCGGTGCCGGAGCATCAGGGGAGCGGCGGCGACGAGCCGGCCGCCCTCCCGTACCAGCACGATCCGCAGCCGCCCGTGCCGCCCGTACGACTGCCACCACGAGTACAGCCACGCGTGGCTCTGGAACGGCGTCGCGGCGCGGCAGCGGCGGCGCAGGTCCTCCCACTCGCCGGCGAGCGCGGCGAAGTGCTCGCCGTCCCGGCACAGCGCCGTCGCCAACTCGCCCGCGCCGGCCGCGAGTCGGGGCTCCGCCGAGCCGAGCCGCGGCGGCGGCGCGGCCGCTCCGGTGCGCGGGCGCGGGCCGGAGCGGGTGCGCGTACCGGGGCGCTGTACGGGCGCGGACGCGGCCGGAATCCCCGGGTCCGGCAGCGTCGAGTGCGGAGCCGGGGAGTCCGGGACCGCGGGGTCGGGAACGGCGGCGGGCGTGGGGCGGTGCGGCGGCGTGGTGGCGCGCGGCGTCATCGTGCCGCCACCTCCGCGCCGCCCGCGTCCGCACCGGCGGCGGCCGGTTCGGCGACCTGACTCGGTCCGGGAACGGCCGCCGCGGCGTACGGCCCGTAGCGCCGGCGTGGCCGTACCAGCAGCACCAGCCCGCCGACCAGCCCGCCCGCGCAGCCGCTCACGGACGCCGCGACCGGCGCGGAAGGGGTGACGGGCGCGGCGGGCGCGGCGGCGTGCGAGACGACCGACAGCCGGACGCCGGTGTTCCGGGCGGAGCGTTCCGCGGTGCGGGTCAGCGACGAGGCGACCGCGTCGGCGTAGCCGGCCGCCTGTGCGGGACGCCCGCCGGTGCCGGTGATCTGCACCATGGGCGCGTCCGGCGAGGTACGGGCGCGCACCCGCGAGCGGAGCGAGCCGCGCGGCAGCCCGTGCTTCGCCTCCGCACGGGCGAGGACGACGGCATCGGTGGCGATCTTGCCGTACGCCTGCGCGTAGCCGAGCGCGGAGGCGGGGTCGGACCGCTGTCCCGGTGCGACGACGACATAGCTGGTGGCGTCGTACTGGGGAGGCACGGTCGCGGCGTACACCGTGCCCCCGAGCACGCCCGCCACCACACACGCGGGCAGCGGCCACCAGCCGGGGACGCGGCGCAGCAGGGCCGCTGCGCCGCGGAACGCGGAACGGAGACGGACGGTGGCGCGGTCGTTCGCCGCTCCGGCTGCGGATGCGGCCTCGGGCATGGCGGTCACCTCGTGGTCGGGGGAGTGAAGAGTGAGCGGGGCGAAGACGGCAGCGGGGGCGGCGTACGTGCCGGTATGGAGGAGGGGGCGGCGCAGGCTCCGGCGGCACCGGCCGTTCCCGCGGCGTCAGTTGGCGCTGTGCCGGAGGCCCGCCCGGCGCCGGCCGTCGTGGCGGGGCCGTGCGTGTGGCCCGCGTCTGCCGTTCCGGCGGGGCCGACCGGCGCTGTCCCGACGGCTCGGCCCGCGCCGGCGGCAGTGCCCTCGCCGGCCTGCACCGTGGGTGCGATCGCCTTCGACGCGGCTGTCGTTTCGTCCGCGCTCGGCGGTCCGTACGTGCCGAGTGCCGAGCGGTACACGGCCAGCAGTTCGCCGGCGGTGCGGGCGATGTCGTAGTGGTGGACGGCCGCGGGGACCGGCAGCCGGGGCGTCGGCGCTCCGCCCGGTCGCTCCCGCGCGTCCTGCGCGGCCCGCTTCTCGTGCTCCTCGTGCAACTCCCGCAGCGCGCGGGCCAGTTCGGCGGGGCCGCCGGTGACACGGCGGGCACCCGGGGCCTGTTCGGGCGGCAGGTCCTCGACCGCGGGGCAGGCCGCGTACAGCACCGGCAGCCCCGCGGCGAGCGCTTCGAGCACCGCGAGCCCGAACGCCTCCTCCGCCGACGGCGAGACGCACACGTCGACGGCGGACAGCAGCCCCGGCACGTCCGGCGTCCCGGGCGCCCCGGCCGGTGCGGGCGGCACGCGCGTGCCGCCCGCACCGGCGCCTCCGTCGCACGCGCCCAGCAGCCGCACCCTGTCGGCCGCGCCCAACGCGCCCGCGCGCGCGAGCAGTTCGGCGCGCTCCGGGCCGTCGCCGGCGAGCAGCAGCCGTACGCCGGGCAGGTGCGCCACCGCCTCGACGAGTACGCCGAACCGCTTGCCCGGCACCAGCCGGCCCACGCCGCCCACCACGAACGCGTCGGCCGCGATGTCCAGCCGTGCGCGCACCGCCGCGCGCGCCGCCGGATCGAAGCGGAACCGGTCTGCGTCGATGCCGTTGGGCACCGTGTGCAGCCGGGCCCGCGGTACGCCCCAGCGCCGCAGCCGCCGGGCGCCCGTGTCGGAGACGGCGACCGTGGCCGTGCCGAGCCGCTCGGTCGCCAGGTACAGCGCGCGGACCGCGGGCGTGAGCCTGCGGCCCTCCAACTCCCGGTCGCCCAGCGAGTGTTCGGTGGCCACGACGGTGCGTACGCCGGCCAGCCGCGCCGCGATCCGCCCGTACACGCAGGCGCGGTAGAGGTGGGTGTGCACGAGGTCGTAGCGGCCGGCGCGGATCAGCCGGACGAGCCGGGGCAGCGCCGAGAGGTCGCGGTTGCCGCGCATGCCGAGGTGCACGACCCGGGTGCCGTCCGCGCGGATGCCCTCGGCGACCGCTCCCGGCTCGGTCAGCGCGACCACGTCGCAGTGCACGGAGCGGTCCCGCAACCGGCGCAGCAGCAGCCGCAGTTGCTGCTCCGCGCCGCCCACCCCGAGCCCGGTGACGATGTGCAGCACCTTCATCGCGGCCCGCCGGACGGCCGGTCCACGCCCCGCCGGTACGCGGGCTCCGGTTCCGGTTCCGTTTCCGCAGAGGGCCCGGTGCCGGACGGTTCCGGCTCCGTACGCGAGGACGGCTCCGGGTACGAAACCGGGTGCCGGGGCAGCGGGCGGCGGCGCAGCGGGTGCAGCGCCCGCTTCAGGAACATCCGCACCGGGGTGTCCTCGTCGCCGATGTGCACCCTCGGCAGCGCGTGCACACCGGTGAGTTCGCCGGGGTCGATGGCGCACGCGTACGCGTAGCCCGCCGCGCGCACGGCCCCGACGGCGCGCGCGTCCACGGTGCCGTACGGGTAGCAGAACCCGGCCGGCGTGGTGCCGGTGAGGTCAGCGAGCAGCGCCCGGCTGGCCGCGGTCTCGCGTTCCAGCGCGGCGTCGTCGGCCGCCGTCAGATCGGTGTGCAGCAGCCCGTGCGAGCCGATCTCCATGCCGGCCTGCGCCGCGGCGCGGATGCCGTCGGCGTCCAACAGCGGCTTGCGCGGGCCGAGTTCGTCCCAGGCGTTGCTGCCGCCGAGCCGCCCGGGCAGCACGAACGCGGTCGCGGTGCACTCGTACCGGCGCAGCAGCGGCACCGCGGTCTCCGCGAAGTCGGCGTAGCCGTCGTCGAAGGTCAGCCCCACCAGCCCGCCGCCGCGGCCCGCCGCCCGCGCCCGCAGCAGTTCGCCGACGCTCACGCCGGTCAGCCCGCGGTCGCGCAGCCAGCGCAGCTGCCCTTCGAGCCGGACCGGCGTCACGGTGATGCGGTACGGGTCGTTGACCGGGCCGGCCAGGTCGGACACCGAGTGGTACATCAGCACCCACGGCGGCCTGCGCGAGGCCGTCCTGGCGGGCGCGGCGCCCGGCGCGTACGGAGCGAACGGCACGTAGGGCGTGTAGAGCGCGTGCGGGGCGGGGCGGGTGCGCGGCGTCCGCGGCGTCCGCGGCCGGCCGGCCGCGTGCCGCGGGTGCGGGCCCTGCCGCGGGGCCTGCCGGGTGCGGCCCGGTGTCTCCCGGGTCGTTTCGCGGATCGTCTCGCGGGCCGTCTCGTGTCCGGTGGTGCGCTGCCGGTGCGGCGTTCCGGCGCGGTACGCCTGCGGGCGGATGTCAGCGGGCATGGGCAACCCTCCGTGTGACGGTGGCGAACAGCTGTGGAACCTCCGGCGCCCGCAGCAGCAGGCCGGCGGCCGTGAAGACGGCGAGCACCGCCGCCGCGCCCGCGGCGGCCCCGGACCACGGGCCGCCGGCCGCACCGGCCGCGCACCAGCCGGCAACCGCGGCGGCTCCCGCGGCCAGCAGCAGCCGGGACAGCCCGGCCGCGACCGCGCGTACGTCGATGGCGACCACCCGCGCGCCCAGCCCGCGCAGCAGCAGCAGCGCGGTCACGGTGATGCCGGCGGCGTTCGCGGCGGCGATGCCGTCCGCGCCCCAGGGGCCCGCCGCGAACGCGCCCGCGGCCATGGTCACGGCCAGCCCGGCACCCATCGCGAGCGCCGGATACCAGGTGGGCCGGGCGCCGGAGAAGAACGGGCGGATCAGCGCGCCGACGAGGCTGTGGCCGAGCAGCCCGAAGCTGTAGACCCGCATCACCGAGGCCGTGCCGGCGGTGTCGCGGGCGTCGAACGCGCCGCGCTGGAAGAGGAGTTGGACGATCTGCGGGGCGCAGGCGAGCACGTACGCGGCGCCCAGGAGCACGACGATGGCGGCCAGCGCCAGGTCGCGTTCGACGCGGCGGCGGGCGCGCTCCGGTTCGCCGTCGGCCATGGCGCGCGCGACCACCGGGAACGTCACCGTGCACACCATCAGCGACAGCACCATCGGCATCTGGGCCACTTTCTGCGCGTAGTTGAGGTGCGAGATCGCCCCGGACGGCAGCGACGAGGCCAGAAACCGCTCGAAGAGCACCTGCGCCTGCCGGGTCACGGCGAACACGGTCACCGGCGCGAGCACCCCGAGCCCGACCAGCCGTGCGCGGCCCGCGCTCCGCGGACGCAGGTCCCGCGGGGGCTGCTGATGCGGGTCCCGCCGGCAGGCCGTGCGGTGCCGGCTCAGCTGGGGTTGCGCGCCGCCGCGTCCGCCCGCGCCCTCGTCCGTACGCTGCCGCAACCGCCCCACGAACGACGGCAGTTGGACGAGCACCATCAGCACGCCGCCGGCGGCGACGCCCAGCGCGGCGGCGCGTACGCCCCACAGCCGGTGCCCGGCGAACATGACGGCGACGATGGCCGTGTTGTACGCGACGTAGATCGCGGCGGGGGCGACGAAGCGGCGGTGCGCGCGGAGCGCGGCGCTGAAGTACCCGGCGAGGCCGAAGCCGAGGACGGTCAGCGCGGTCAGCCGCAGACAGTCCACGGCCGTGCCGGGGTTCGGCAGCCCCGGCGCCAGCGCGCGTACGACCAGCGGCGCCGCCGGCATCAGCGCGCCGGTGACGGCCGCGAGCAGCAGCACGAGCCGCGGCAGCGTGTACCGCACGAGGGCCCGCACCGGATCGCGCGGTCCGGCGCCGTCGGCCTCCGGAGCGCCTGGCTTCCCGCGCGCCTGCTCGCGCGCCGCGCGCCGGGAGAGGGCGAGGCTGAACGCGGGCACCAGGATCAGCGCCATGGCGTCCTCGATGAGCAGCGTGGCGGCGAGTTCGGGCACGGTCCAGGCGACGAGGAAGGCGTCGGTGCCCGCGTCGGCGCCGAAGAGCCGCGCGATGGCCTGGTCGCGCAGCAGCCCGAACAGCGAACCGGCGGCGGTGAGTACGGCCGTGACCACCGCGGCCCGCGCCAGGAACCGGCCCAGCCGCGGCGCACCGTCCGCACTCGTGCCGTCCGGATCCGGGGGCTGCGCGGGAGCGTTCGCGGCGGTGCCCGCGCAGGGGGCCGCGCCCGTGCTCGTGCCTGTGCTCGTGTCCGCGCTCGCGCCCGCGCCCGCGCCGGCCGCTCGGCCGGTGCGCACCTCTGCCGGAGGGACGCCCGTCATCGCGGCCCGCCCCCTCCCGGAGCGGCCGCCGCCCGCTGCGCCGCTGCCGCACGAAGTCCCGCCTCCGCAACGGCGGTTGGAGCGCCGGTTGCGGAGGACGCGGCGGCGTACGTGCTCGCGGAGGACGGAGCCGTGCTGCGCGGGGGCGCCGACTCGTCGGCGGGCGCGCCCAGTTGGCCCGGGCCGAGCGCCCAGCGGACGACCAGTCCGAGCACGACGGCGGTCAGTACGGTCGAGGGGCCGCCGATGTCGGAGTACAGGAAGTCGACCAGCTGCCAGCCGAGCAGGCCCACGGCCACGGCTCCGCAGTCGGCTCCGCGGTCGGCTCCCCGGTCCGCTCCCGCTCCCGTACCGGTGCCGGGCCGCCGCTCTCCGCGCGTGCTCGTACGCAGCCGCCGCAGCGCGCACACCAGCAGCGCCGCCCAGCCGCCGGCCAGCGCCGCGAAACCGGCGAGGCCCTGCTCGCTGAGCAGCAGCAGATACATGTTGTGCGGCGACAGCAGCGGCTCCCGCTGGAAGCGCAGGCCCGCGCCGGCCGCGTCGCTGCCCGAGGACAGGCCCAAGTCGGCGTGGCCGTCGCGCTGTTCGGGGAAGTTCTTCGGCCCGGTGCCCGTGAGCGGGGCGTCCCGCCAGATCGCCGCCGCCGCGTCCCACAGGCTGTACCGGTCGGTCACCGAGCGGTCCGGCGCGGCGGACACCTCGGCGATGCTGCCGGCCCGTTCGCCGATCTCCGCCGACCCCACGCCGAACCCGCCGACCAGCACCACGCCCGCCGCCAGCAGCGCGGCCAGCACCGGCACGGCCGTACGCAGCCCGCGCAGCGCCAGCAGCCCCGCACAGGCCACGGCCGTCGCGATCCACGCGCCCCGGCTGTAGGAGAGGGCGAGCGGCACCAGCAGCGCGGCGGCGCAGCCCAGCGCGCACGGACGCACCCAACGCGGACCGCTCGCACGGAAGTTGAGCCCCACCGCCAGCGCGGCCACCAGCCCGTAGCCGACGACCGTCGACATGCCCATCACGTCCAGCGCCCCGAACGTGCCCACGGCCCGCACGTCCTCGCCCATGTACGAGGCGCCGCTGCCGGTCGCGTACTGGACGACGCCGACGGCGCCCTCCACGAGCGCCAGCAGCACGACCGCCGCGCACACCAGCCGGAAGTCCGCGCGGCGCGGCAACGACAGCGCGACCGCGCCCGGCACCAGCACGAACAGCTGGAGATAGCGGACGAAGCCGGTCAGGCTCGCCGAAGGGTCCGTGGAGGCGGCGGTGGCCACCGCGAACGCCACCGCCGGCGCCCCCAGCACCAGCGCGGCCGCGGGCGTCAACCGCCGCGTGTGCGCGGCCTCGTACGGTCCGCGCGGTGGCGCGGCGGCGGTCCGCGCCCGCGCGCGCAGCAGCCGCACCGCGCACCACAGCACGAGCAGACCGGAGGCCACGTCCGCGGGCGTGACCACGGCGCCGGTGCCCGAGGAGCCGGTGCCCGAGCCGCCCGGCCCGGCGCTGCCCGCCGGCACGCACAGCAGCAGCACGGTCGCCACCACCGGTGCCACCGCCGCCCGACGCCGCGCGTACGCCGCGACGTCGACGGGAGCGATGCGCCGGGCCACGCCGGTCACCGCCCCTCCAGCCGGAAGAACGAGGTGGCGGTGCGGCACATGATCCGCACGTCCTGCCACAGCGACCAGGTCTCGATGTAGTGGTTGTCGAACCGCGCCCGGTCCTCGATCGAGGTGTCGCCGCGCAGCCCGTGCACCTGCGCCAGCCCGGTGATGCCGGCCGGCGCCCGGTGCCGGTGCGCGTAGCCGGGGTGGTGGCGGCTGAACTGCCGTACGAAATAGGGGCGTTCGGGGCGCGGCCCGACCAGGCTCATGTCTCCGCGCAGCACGTTCCACAGCTGCGGCAGCTCGTCCAGCGACGTACGCCGCAGCAGCGCGCCGACCCGGCTCATCCGCGCATCGCCCGCGACGGTCCACCGCGTCGCCGACTCCCGGTCGTCCACGGGGCGCACGGTGCGGAACTTCAGCAGCGTGAACGGCCGCCCGTCCTTGCCGACGCGCTCCTGCCGGAACAGCACGCACGGACCGTCGGCGACGCGCACCGCCAGCGCGCACGCGGCCAGCAGCGGCGCCGCCGCGACGAGCGCGGGCGCGACCAGCGCCAGGTCGAGCAGCCGCTTGCGCCACGTGGCGCGCGGCCGCGGACAGGTCAACGGCAGCGGCCGGCAGGCGAAGCCCCAGACGTGGGCGCTGGTGCCGCGCCCGGCGGCGCCGGCCGTGCCGGACGCGGCCGCAGCGTGCGTACCGTGCGCACCGAGCGCACAGCCGGGGCGCACCAGCCACCCCGCCACCCCGCGGTCGCCCAACAGGCCCGCGAGCGCCGCCAGTTGCGGATCCTCCCAGGGCGTACGGACGAACACCGCGTCCCGCACGCCGTGTTCCGCGACCGCCCGCGCCACCTCTTCCGGCGTGCACAGCACCGGCAGCGCCCCGGCGGGCCCCGGAGCCCGCTCCGGCTCCGCCGCCGGTTCCGCATTCCGTTCCCGGTCCGGTTCCGCATCGGACTCCGCGCCGGACTCGGCATCGGACTCCGCGCCGGACTCGGCCTCGGGCCGCGGCGCCGCGCGTGCCGGGGCCGGCGCGGCGACGAGGCCCACCGGGTGCAGCCCGTACCGCGAGCGTTCGGCGAGCGCGGCGGCGACCGCCCGCGCCGTCCCGCCGCAGCCCACGACCAGCGCCGAACGCGGCCGTGTGCGGCGGCGGTTGCGGCGCAGCCCGTGTACGCACGCGCGCGCCGCGCACGCCAGCAGCGCGTTGCCGGGCGGACCCGCGAGCACCGCCAACGGGCCCGGCACCGCGGCGAGTCCGGACACCGACAGCAGCGCGACGGCCGCACACCAGGCGACGACCACCCGCGCGGTGAGCGGCGGCAGTTCCTCCAATGCGTGCGGATCGAGGCACGGCCGGTACAGCCCGGCGCGCACACACAGCAGCCACACCGCGCAGCACGCCGGCCCGGCCAGCCACACCCCGGCGTCCGCACCGGTGCACCCGAACACGGCGGCGGCGGTGGCCAGCACGTCGGCCAGCACCAGCGGCACGGACGCGGCGCCGCCCACGCGCCGCCGCGCCGCCCGCACCGCGGCGCCGCCACCGTCCCGCGTCCGCCCGAACCGGCCCTGCGCGTACGGAAGTTCGCCCTCGCCCGCACCGCCGTACGCGCCGTACGGGCGCTCCCCACCCGGGCGCCGCCCGTCCTGCTCCCCCTCCGGCTGCGGTTCGGCCGCCCACGGTTCGTCCGTGTACGGCGGTGCGGGCGACGGGCCCGCGGCGGACACCGGCCGGGGCAGCGGGAAACCGTCCCCCGCGAAGGCGTCCGCCGCGTCCGCCTCCCCGGCGCCGCCCTTCGTGCTGCCGGCCGTCATCGCACGGCCACCCGTCGGACGCCCGTACGGTGGCCCGCGGCGCTGCCGCCCGTCCGCGCGGAACGCGCCGCCAGCAGCTCGCCGTACAGCAGCGCCACCCGCGCCGCGGCCCGCCGCACGTCGAACTCGGCGCGTACGTGGCGCCGCGCCGCCGCCCCCAACTCGGCGCACAGCAGCGGGTCTTCGAGCAGCCGCGCGACCGCGGTCGCGAGCGCGTCCACGTCGCCCGCCGGCACCAGGCACGGCTCGCGCAGCCGAGGCGGCAGCGACTCGCGCGCGCCGCCGACGTCGGTGACGACCACCGGCCGCCCGCAGGCCATGGCCTCCAGCGGCATGAGCGCCATGCCCTCCCAGCGCGACGGCAGCACCACCACGTCGGCCGCCTCGTACCACGGCCCGACGTGCTGCGCGTCTCCGGCGAACACCGTGCCGTACGGGGCCAGTCGGGCCAGCCGCCGCCGGTACGGGCCGTCTCCCACGAGGGCCAGCCGCGCGCCCGGAGCACGGGCGGCGATCCTCGGCCAGGCCGCCAACAGCAGCTCCTGGCCCTTCTGTTCGCACAGCCGCCCCACACAGACCACGAGCGGCGCCTCCGGCGGCACGTCGCGCAGCGCGGCGAGCCCCGCCCGGCGGGCCGGCCGCCGGGACGCCGGATCGGCGCCGTCGCCCGGGGCATCGGCGCCAGGCGCGATGCGTACGCCGTTGTGCACCACCGCCCAGGAGGCCCGCACTCCGGCCCGCAACCCGGTGCGCCGTTCGCTCTCGCTGACGCACAGCACCCGGTCCGTCCAGCGGACCGCGTACCGCTCCCACGCCCGAGCCGCCTCCGCCGCGGACCCGCGCACCGCCTCGAACGACCAAGCGTGCGGCTGGAAAACGGTGGGCACCTTGCCGCGCACCGCGAGCCGCCCCGCGAGCCCCGCCTTGGCGCTGTGCAGATGCACCAGGTCGGGACGGACCCGGCGGACCAGCCGCGCCGCCGCGAACACTTCCGCCGCCAGGCACGCGCCGGGCTCCCGCACCGCCTGCCAGCGCAGCGCCTCCGCGCCCGCCGCCGACGCCGCCTCCGCCAGACCGCCGCCGGGGCAGGCCACGACCGCGCGGTACCCGTCGCGTACCTGCGCCTCGACGAGGTCGGCGACGACGCGTGCCACCCCGCCGTCGACGGGCTGCGCGAGATGCAGCACGGTCGGACGGGCCCCTGGCCCGCTGCACGGTGCGCGCACCGGTACGTCACCTCCACGTCATGCGTGAACCTGCTTCGGACGGCGGTGAGTTGAGTCGGAAGGTCGTCGGCGGGCGCCGCCCGCGCTGCGCGGGCCGGCACCGGGGACGCGGGGGCGTGCGCACGGCGCCTTCCGCGACCCGGCGCCCGGAACCGGCGGTTCCGGGCTGTTCCGACGACTCCGTACGACTCGGCTCTCCTGGGAGGAAGCAGAGTGACTGTGACAAAATCCGACTGCCGATCCCGAGCGGCACGCCGCGCACCGTTCCCTTTGCACCGTGTGGTCCAACCGCTGCTCAGGGGCGTGCCGGAGGCTCCCGTGCAGGTGGCACCCGCACCGTGCAGGACCCCCGGAAGATCGCCCGGCGGGCTGTGTTTGACTGGTCGGGAACCCTGTGGTGCCGCCGCCGCACAGCCGCGGAGCGAGCGGCGCCGAGCCGTCCGACGAGTTCGAGAAGGTCTTCCGTGAGCAGCAAGTCACACGCAACGCTCCGCTACACCGTGCTGCGGACCGGCGTCTTCGTCGGCTGCCTCCTCGTCGTCGCCGTGCTCTCCTACTTCGGGGTCGTCCCGCGGGGCATCGGCCGGTCCAACCCGCTGTGGATCGTGCTGCTGGCCCTCGTGCTCTCCGCGCCGCTCAGCTATGTGCTGCTGCGCAGGCAGCGGGACGCGATGTCCGAGCAGATCGTCTCGCGCGTGGACCGTACGAAGGAGCGGATCGCCGCCAGCAGCAGCCAGGAGGACTCGGTGGCGTAGCCGCTCCCGGGCGCGGCCCGTAACGGGCGCCCGCGAGTGTGGCGTTCGTCTCGGGTCCGCCGGGAATGCCCGCCGAGTACGGGGAGTTGAGAGCCGACGTGAGTGAGACGCGGAGGACGGCAGCCCGCCTAGGGCCGACGAGTGTGCTGCTCGTCGCGCGCCTGCACGTCGATCTGTGCCGCGTCCTCTCCGCGGCCTGTCGGCACTCTCGCTGAGCGAGAGCCCCGCGCGCGTTCCGTACGTACCGACTGCACCGCGGGGTGCGGCGGGTAGGTATGGCGCAGCGCCGGGCGGCCGGCCGCGGACTCCACCGCACGCCGAAGACCGCGCACCGGGACGGTCGCGCGGTCCGGAGACGCGTTCCGCACGCCGCGGCCGCACCGCTCGTACGCACCGCCCCGTGTCCGCCCCGTGTCCACACGCTTCCCGCGACTCTGGAGTACGCCGTGTCCACTCCGCCTCCGTCCGCCGATCCCTCACCCTCCGGTTCCGATTCCGCTTCCGGAGCCGAGACTGCTTCCGGTTCCGCTGCCGCCACCGAGCCCGCCGCCGGCGCAGGCCCGTCCCCCGGCGCCGGGGCCGGCAGAGCGCGCCGGCGCATACCGCGCGTCCCGTTCTGGGCGCAGATCCTGCTCGGCCTCGTGCTCGGCGCCCTGCTGGGCTGGCTGGCCCGCTCCGGCGACATCGCCTGGCTGGGCGGCACGCTCACCAAGGTCGGCGAACTCTTCGTGCAGCTGCTGAAGTTGGCCGTCGCACCGCTGGTGTTCTTCGCCGTCACGCTGTCCATCACCAACCTGCGCAACGTGCACAACGCGGCGCGGCTCGCCACCCGCACGCTGCTGTGGTTCATGGCCACGTCGCTGATCGCGGTCGCGATCGGGCTCGCCATCGGCCTGCTGACGCACCCCGGTTCGGGCACCGGGCTGTCCGCGAAGGACGCCGCGAAGCCGGACGAGGCGGGCTCGTGGCTCGACTTCGTCACCCAGATCGTGCCGAAGGACGTGATCACGCCCTTCTCCGAACTGCACGTCCTGCAGATCGTGTTCCTCGCCGCCGTCGCCGGCATCGCCGCGCTGAAGCTCGGCGACCGGGCCGCGCCGCTGCTCACGCTCGGCGAATCGGCGCTCGCCCTGCTGCAGAAGGCGCTGTGGTGGGTCATCCGGCTCGCGCCGATCGGCACCGTCGGCCTGATCGGCACCGCCGTCAAGGACTACGGCTGGGATCTGATCGGCAAGTACGCCACGTTCACCGCCGACGTCTACGTCGGCTGCGCGCTCGTGCTGTTCGGCGTCTACCCGCTGCTGCTGGCCACGGTCGCGAAGGTCAGCCCGCTGCGCTTCTTCCGCGGCGCGTGGCCGGCGATCCAGCTGGGCTTCGTCTCCCGCTCGTCGGTCGGCACCATGCCGGTCACCCAGCAGGTCACCGAACGGCTGGGCGTGGCACGGGAGTACGCGTCGTTCGCGGTGCCGCTCGGGGCGACCACGAAGATGGACGGCTGCGCCTCGATCTACCCGGCGATCGCCGCGATCTTCGTCGCCGACTTCTACGGAGTCCACCTCGGCATCGGCGAGTACCTGCTGATCGTGCTCGTGTCGGTCATCGGCTCGGCGGCCACCGCGGGACTCACCGGGGCGGTGATCATGCTGACGCTGACGCTGTCCACGCTGGGCCTTCCGCTGGAGGGCGTGGGCCTGCTGCTGGCGGTCGACCCGATCCTGGACATGATGCGTACGGCCACGAACGTCGCGGGCCAGTCGGTCAACGCCCTGCTCGTCGCCTCCCAAGAGGGCCTGCTGGACCGGGAGTCGTTCAAGCGGGCGCGCGGCTTCAGCCCGGGCACGGCGGCGCCGCCGGACTCGGACGCGGGTCCGGAGGCGGCCGCCGAACCGGTCGCGGCGGCGCGGTAGGCCGCGAGACCCGGCACGGCCGGCCTCCCCGGCTCCGCGGAGAGTCGGGGAGGCCGCTCCGTCGCCCGCCGGCGCGTCAGGGCTCGGGGATCTTCTGGTCCAAGTGGCCACAAGCGCCGCCGTTGCAGGACAACTTCGCGCGCTTCTCGGACTTGCAGAACTGCACTCCGCCCTTCGTCTGCCACGGTTCGAAGCCGGCTTCGTAGCCGACGGCGCGGTCACCGCGCATCAGGCGGGGGCCGATGCCGCCGCGCTGGGTCACGGAGGCGGTTCCGCGGGCGTCGGTCCTGCCGTCACCGATCTGGACGGCGAGGCCGTCGTCCAGGGCCGCGGCGAAGTGGACGCGGGCGCGGGGCAGCGGTCTGCCCTCGGAGGTGAGGCGGGCGTGGAGCGTGAGGTTGGCGCGGGGATCGCTGACGCGGACCGGCTCGACCTCCAGCGCGGTGGGCCGGCAGCCGGACCCGGGGCCCGAACACCCGGTGAGGGGCGCCACGGTGAGCGCCGCCAGCGCGGCGGTCAGCAGCGCGCGGCCGCGCCGCCGGCCGGTCTCCCCGGACCCGCCGACCGCTCTGGTGGCTGTCGTCCTCATGTCAGCGATCCCCCCGTTCCGATGTGAGCGCTGCCACGGTGCGCCGTACCGTACGCCGGCGCCGTCCGCAGCCGGCCGGCCACCTTGCCATCCGGATCGACGAGGGTCATCCCTTCGCGGGTGGCCGATGCGGTGACTCGGCGCGGAGCCGGGAGACCGGCGGCCGTGCCCGGCCAACTCCCGTACGCGCCAGGGTGGTTGGCCAGGCCGCGGAGCAACGCGCCCCGGGGCGGGGGGAGTCGGCGCTGTCGCCGGTCGCCGAGGTGACGCGTACGCTGGCACGGGTCGGCGGGGCGGCGCTCGCGGTGCGTACGTGCGAGGCCCGTGCCGGGCTCGGGGACCAGGGGTGGAGGGAGCGGCAGTGGCGACGAGCGGCAAGGCGGCGGCCAAGGGCGCCGGGCAGCGGCGGATGCCGCGCGAGGTGCGCGAGCAGCAGATGCTGGACGCCGCGGTGGCGGGCTTCGCCCGGTACGGCTACCAGGCCGCTTCGATGGACGACATCGCCGAGGCCGCGGGCGTCTCGAAGCCGCTGGTGTACCTGTATCTGAAGTCCAAGGAGGAGCTGTTCACGGCCTGTCTGCGCCGCGAGGGCGCGGCGCTGGTCGACTCCGTGCGCCGGGGCACGCGGGACAGCGGCGCCTCCGTGGACCAGCGGCTGTGGGACGGGCTGTGCGCGTTCTTCGCGCACACCGCGGCGCATCCGGACGGCTGGACGGTGCTGCACCGCGCCGCGACGCAGGGCGAGCCGTTCGCGCGCGAAGTGTCCCGTATGCGGGTCGAGATGACGGAGCTGGTGACGGAGTTGCTGGCGGAGGCCGCCCAGTCGTCCGGGTGTGACGGCGAGTTGGCCGGCCGCGAGGTGTCCGGGCTCGCGCACGCGCTGGTGGGCGCCGCGGAGTCGCTGGCCGTGTGGTCCAACGAGCGCTCCGGCGACGCCCCTTCGGCCAAGGAGACCGCGGCGACGCTCATGAACTTCTGCTGGTCGGGTCTGGAGAACCTGACGAAGGGAGGCCGCTGGACACCGCACCGGTGAGGTGTAGCTGGCCGGCGGTTCCGCCCTCACCGGCGTCCGCTTCGGCGCCCGCGCCGCCGCTGCGCAGCTCGAACAGCCGCGTGGCGCACGGGACTTCGCCGGCCGTCTGGTCCGGGTCCGGTTCCGCTTTCGCCTCCGGGTCCGCGTCCGCGTCCGGGCCCGCGCCGTCCGTGCCGCTTCCGCGGTCCGGGCGTGCGGAGCCGTAGGTGACGGTGCAGGGGAGCGGTACGGGCGCTTTGAACTCCGCGTAGGCGGTGAGCGGTTCGGCTCCGCGCCCGTCCCCGGTGCCGGCCTCGGCCGCGTTCTCGGCCTGGGCCTGTGCGAGGCAGCGGGCGAAGGTCCACATGCCGTGCGCGATGTGCCGGGGGAAGCCGAACGGCTTCGCGGTGAGCGGGTGCAGGTGGATCGGGTTGCGGTCGCCGGACGCGGCCGCGTAGCGCCGCCCGAGCGCGGAGGGCAGCCGCCACTCGGCCCGCGCGGGCAACGGCCCGCTGGGCTCGCCGAGTTGAGCCCGCTCGCCGGGCCGCGGCCGCTCGACGGGCCCGTCCCGCTCCGGGTGCCGCGCCTCCGTCCCGGCCGCTCCGTCCGTCCCGTCCGTACGCCGGTGCCGGCACAGATACGTGCTGCGCGAGTGCCACACGAGCCTGCCGTCCAGCCGGGCCTCCGTCACCACGTCGAACCGGCTGCCGCGCCGGTGGGCCGCCAACCCCTCGGCGTACACGGTGAGTTCGGGACGGTCGCTGACGTGCAGCGGCCGGTGCTGGGTGAGTTCGACGCCGGTGTGCACCAGCCCCAGCAGCGGGAACGGGAAGTCGCGGGCCGCCAACAGCCGCATCGCGAGCGGGAATCCGAGCACGTGCGGATAGCCGGCGGGCAGCGGGGCGGCGCCGTCCGCCGGGTCCGAGGCCGGGTCGGGGAACCCGCACACGCGGGCGTACGCGCGCAGCCGTGCGGGATCGACGCCGGCCGCGGGCAGCACGAGGCGTTCGGCGGGCAGGTGCGCCTCGTCGTGCGGTCCGCGCTTGCTGACGGAGCCGAGCGCTCCGCGCAGGAGCACCGCCGGCAGACGTGGCGGTCGGGCGAGTTCCCGGGTGGTCATCGGTGCGGTTCTCCTTCGCCGTACGGACGGGATGCGGGAGGACAGGGGCGGATGCGGACGGGGAGCGGCGGGCCGGTCAGGCACCGAGCAGGCTCTGGCCGCAGACGCGTACCACCTGTCCGTTGACGCCGGAGGACGCGGGGTCGGCCAGCCAGGCGACGGTCTCCGCGACGTCCGCCGGACTGCCGCCCTGCGACAGCGAGTTCATCCTGCGGCCCGCCTGCCGGAGGAAGAGCGGCATCGCGGCCGTCATCCGCGTCTCGATGAAGCCGGGGGCGACGGCGTTGACCGTGACACCGTGTTCGGCGGCGGCCCGGGGCGCGAGCGCGCGTACGAAACCGATCACTCCGGCCTTGCTCGCCGCGTAGTTGGTCTGCCCGGCGTTGCCCGCGATGCCCGCGATCGAGGCGGTGGCCACGACGCGTCCGGTGCCGCGGCGCAGGGCACGTGCGGCGAGCAGCTGGTCGGTGACGCGGAGCACGCTGCCGAGGTTGACGTCGAGGACGGCGTCCCAGCGGTCGGCGGACATGTTGACGAGGCGGCGGTCGCGGGTGATGCCCGCGTTGTGCACCAGGACGTCCAACTCGCCTTCGGGCAGCGCCTGTTGGATGCGGACGCCCGCGTCGGCGGCCGTGATGTCGAGCGGCAGGGCGGTGCCGTCGAGCTGTTCGGCGACGCGGGCGAGGTCCTCGGCGGCGGACGGTACGTCGAGGCAGACGACGTGGGCGCCGTCCCGGGCCAGCGTCGCGGCGACCGCGGCGCCGATGCCGCGCGCGCAGCCGGTGACCAGGGCGGTGCGCCCGGCGAGCGGCCGCTCCGGGCGGCCAGCTGCCGCCTCCGTGCCCGCGCCGGCCGCCGCGGACGGCGTGCCCGCCGCGGCCCCCGGCACGGGCGCCGGCTCCTCGGCCGACTCCCGTGCCGGCGCGGTGATGTCGATGACCTGGCCGCTGACGTACGCGGATCCGGGCGAGAGCAGGAAACGCAGCGTCGACGCACCGTCCGCGGCCGACGCACCGCCGGCGAACCGCACCAGCTGCGCCGTGCGCGCGCCGCCCAGCTCCTTGCCGAGCGAGCGGACCAGCCCCTCCAACGCCTGCTGAGCCGCGGCCCGGTGGTGGTCCGCCGGGTCGGGACTGCCGCCGAGCACGACGACGCGGGCGTGCGTACCGAGCGAACGCAGCACCGGATGCAGGCAGTTGTGCACCCCGTGCAGCTGCGGCACCGTCCGTACGCCGGTCGCGTCGAGCACGACGGCCCCGACGGTGCCCGGCCGCGCGGACGGGTCGGCTTCCGCGGCGGAGCCGGCGACCGCGACGGCCGTGCCCGACTCGGCGCCGGTGCGTACCGTGCGGCCGCCCTCGGCCAGCACCGCCGCCAGCTCCTTCTCCTCCAGCGCGGACGGCTCCGGGGCGAGGTGCAGCAGCGGGCCGTCGACCGACTCCGGTTCGCCGGGCGACCGCCGGCGCAGCGGTACGGGCCGGGGGAGGCCGAGCCGGCGGGCGAGGGCGCGGCCGACGGCGGTGTTGGTCCAAAGAAGGTAGCGGTCGGCCATTCCCCAACTCCTCGGGCTCGCGGTAATTTTACTTCGGAGTAAGGTTACTTTCAGGTCAGGAGTTTGGTCGAGGAATGAGTGCCGGCGGTCCGCAGAGCGCCCCAACTCCCCGCCACGGCAAGGGCGTCGGCGGTCGCCGCTCCGTGCCCGCCCGCGCCGCCGCAACGGGCGGCCGCCGACTCCCGCTCCACAGCGCCGAGTTCGGAACCGCACCGGCCGCCCCGCAGCAGCCACCGCATCCCCAGCAGGCACCACACGCACACCACGCACAGCGCACGCAGCACCAGCCACAGCAGACGCGATCCACGCGACCGCCGCCGAGGTACGCCGACGAGAGGAGCCGCTCGTGCCGTCCCAGCAGGTAAGCGCATCCCCGCACGCCGAGTCCGCGGCCGCCGGGGGCGCCTCGCCCGGCGCCACGCTGGTCGAGCCGGACCGGAAGACCGAGGACGGAACCGTACGCGAAGTGTCCGTACCGGCCTTCGCGCCCGCGGTCACCGCCGGCTCGCTCGGCGACATCCCGTTCACCAACGCCGTCGAGGCGCCGGACGAGGCGGTGCTCAGCCGCAAGGCGGCGGACGGGAGTTGGCGCGACGTCACCGCCCGCGCCTTCGCCGAGGAGGTGCGGTCCGTCGCCAAGGGGCTCATCGGGCACGGCCTGCGCCCCGGCGACCGCCTCGCCATCATGGCGCGCACGACGTACGAGTGGACGCTGCTCGACTTCGCGGGCTGGGCGGCCGGCCTGATCACGGTGCCCATCTATCCGACGTCGTCCGCCTCCCAGGCGCGCTACATACTCCGGGACGCGGGCGTACGGGCCTGCGCCGTCGAGAGCGCGGAACAGCACGCGCTGATCTCCGCGGAGCGCGGCGGCCTCCCCGCGCTGGAACACCTCTGGCAGTTCGACGACGACGCGGTCGCCCGCATCGCGGAAGCCGGCGACGGGACCGCGGACGGCGAAGTCGACGAGCGGCGCCGCGACATCGGCCCGGACGACACGGCCACGCTCATCTACACCTCCGGCACCACCGGTTCGCCCAAGGGGTGTGTGCTGACGCACGGCAACTTCTTCGCCGAGGTCGACAACGACATCGAACTCCTCCACCCCGTCTTCCGGTCCGTGAGCAAGTACCCGGCGTCGACGGTGCTGTTCCTGCCGCTGTCCCACGTGTTCGGGCGGATGGTCGCCGTCGCCTGCCTGCGCGCGCGGGTGCGGCTCGGGCACGCGCCGAGCATCCAGACCGACGACCTGCTCGCCGACTTCGCGGGCTTCAAGCCGACGTTCCTGCTCGGCATCCCGTACGTGCTGGAGAAGGTCTACAACACCGGCCGCGCCACCGCCGAAAAGATGGGCCGCGCCGCCTCGTTCGACCGTGCCGCACGGATCGCGCGGCGCTACGGCGAGGCCGTCGAAGCGCAGGAACACGGCACGGGACCGGGCCCGAAAGCCGGGCTGCGCGCCGCCCGTGGCCTCTACGACCTGCTGGTCTACCGGCGCATACGGGCCGCGCTCGGCGGCAGGTGCCGCTACGTCATCTGCGGCGGCTCACCGCTCGGCCGGCGGCTCGCCTCCTTCTACGAAGGCGCCGGCATCTCCGTCTTCGAAGGCTACGGACTGACCGAGACCACCGCCGCGTCCACCTGCACCCCGCCGCTCAAACCCCGGCTGGGGACGGTGGGTTGGCCGATGCCCGGTACGTCGGTACGCATCGCCGACGACGGCGAGGTGCTGCTCAAGGGCGGGCACGTCTTCGCCGGCTACTGGGATCCGCAGCGGGAGGCGCCGGTGCCGGAGACCGACGCCGAGGGCTGGCTCGCCACCGGCGACATCGGCGCCCTCGACGAGGACGGCTACCTCACCATCACCGGCCGCAAGAAGGAGCTGATCATCACCTCCGGCGGCAAGAACCTCGCGCCGGCGCCGCTGGAGGACTGGCTGCGCGCCCACCCGCTCGTCAGCCAGTGCCTGGTCGTCGGCGACGACCGCCCGTACATCACCGCGCTGCTCACGCTCGACCCGGAGGGGCTGGAGCACTGGCAGCAGATGCACAAGAAGCAGGGCCGCACGGTGCAGCAACTGGCCGAGGACGAGGAGCTGTTGGCCAACCTCCAGCAGGCGGTGGACGACGCGAACCGGCTCGTCTCGCGCGCCGAGTCCATCCGCCGGTTCACGGTGCTGCCGCGGGACTTCACCGAGGAGGGCGGCCATCTGACGCCGTCGCTGAAGCTGCGCCGGGCGGCGATCATGCGGGACTACGCGCGCGAGATCGACGCGCTGTACGAGCGGCCCGCCGGATCCGGCAGCTCGGGCGGCGAAGCGGAGGCGCCTGTCGCCTGACCCGCGCGCGGCGGGACCCGCGGCCGCGACCCGCGGTCGTGACCGCGGCCGCGGTGCAAGCTCGCGGGCGCCGGACCCCGTGCCTCCGTGCGGGGTCCGGCGCCCGCGTCCACGTGCGCGGCTCACCGTGCCCGGCGCACCGTGCCGACCGTGC
>Ga0164243_10003753_pt1 | contig 24179 bp, 24 predicted proteins | sample OricompcompostOP_FD_108781 | JGI IMG/M metagenome (GOLD analysis project Ga0164243, IMG submission 108781) | Organic Plus compost microbial communities from Emeryville, California, USA - Original compost - Organic plus compost (OP) | ecosystem: Engineered > Solid waste > Mixed feedstock >...
GTTCGCGGGCTCGACCTGCGACGGATGGATCAGCGTCTTGCCATCGAATCCCATCTCGCGCCCCTGCCGCGCCTCGGCGTCGAAGCCCGCGGCGTCCTTCACGTCGTTGTAGACGCCGTCGATGATGACCTTGCCCGCCGCCCGCACCGCGAGCAGCGTCCAGGCCAATGACGTCAACACGAGCGGATTGCGGCCGGTCACATGCAGGCCGTACGTCTCGTTGACGATGTCGTTGGTGCCCATCACGATGACGGTCAGCCGCTCGTGTGCCGCGGCGATCTCCTCGGCGTGCAGCAGGGCACGGGGCGTCTCGATCATGGCCCACAACTGCGTCTTCTCAGGGGCGCCTGCGGCCTCGATGGCGGTCACCAGTTGCCGCACCTGATCGGCCGATTCGACCTTCGGCACCAGGATCGCGTCGGGGCCGGCCAGGGCTGCTGCCTTGATGTCGTCGTCGTGCCACTGGGTGCCGATCGAGTTGACCCGGATCGCCAGTTCCCGGTGGCCGTACGCGCCGGACTGCACGGCCGCGCACACGTTGGTGCGGCCGGTCTCCTTGGCGTCCGGCGACACCGAGTCCTCCAGATCGAGGATCAGGGCGTCGGCGTCGATGGTCTTGGCCTTCTCCAGCGCGCGCTCGTTGGCGCCCGGCATGTAGAGGACCGAGCGTCGGGGGCGGATCGCTGTGATGATTGCTGCATCGTTCACTCGCTGGCGCTCGCTCACAGGTCGTACAGCTCCTTCAGCTCGGGATCGCGCTCAGCCAGCGATCTGGCGAGATCGAGCATCACGAGGCACTGCTTGCAGGACGCGTCGTCCTCCATCTTGCCGTCGATCATCACCGCGCCCGAGCCGTCGCCCATGGCCTCGACGACGCGCTTGGCGTGCTCGACGTCGTCCTTGCTGGGGGAGAACACCTTCTTGGCGATGTCGATCTGCACCGGGTGCAGGCTCCATGCGCCGACACAGCCGAGCAGGAATGCGTTGCGGAACTGGTCCTCGCAGGCCACGACGTCCTTGATGTCACCGAACGGCCCCCAGAACGGGAGGATGTCGTTGGCGGCGCAGGCATCGACCATGCGCGAGATCGTGTAGTGCCACAGATCCTGCTGGAACGTCTGGCGGCCCTCGTTCAGGTCCTCGCCGGTGGGGTCGGTGCGCACCAGGTAGCCGGGGTGGCCGCCACCGACGCGGGTGGTCTTCATGCGACGCGATGCGGCCAGGTCGGCCGGGCCGAGGCTGATGCCCTGCATGCGGGGGCTGGCGGCGGCGATCTCCTCGACGTTGGCCACGCCGATCGCGGTCTCCAGGATCGCGTGCACCAGCAGCGGCTTCTGGACGCCGGCCTTGGCCTCGAGCTGGGCCAGCAGGCGATCGATGTAGTGGATGTCCTGGGCGCCCTCGACCTTGGGCACCATGATGACGTCGAGCTTGTCGCCGATCTCGGCCACCAGGGCGATCAGGTCGTCGAGGATCCAGGGCGAGTCCAGCGAGTTGATGCGGACCCAGAACTGGGTGTCGCCGAAGTCGGTGTTCTTGCCGATGTCGATCAGGCCTTGGCGGGCAGCTTCCTTGTTCTCGGTCTTGATGGCGTCCTCGAGGTTGCCCAGGATGATGTCGACCTTGGCGGCGATCGACGGCACCTTCTCGGCCATCTTCGGATTGCTCGGATCGAAGAAGTGGATCATCCGGCTCGGCTTGAACGGGACGTCCGCGAGGGGCGCGGGGGCGCCGAGGGCGAGGGGACGGAGGAACGCTCGAGGATTACGCACAGTTGTCTTTCCTGCAGATGGCCAAAACTCCTGCCAGTATGCCGACGACCCGCGTCGCGGGACTAGGGCGGGGGTCACAGGGTGGCGACTGTCGGTGCTGGGAGGTTGACTGGACCCATGACAGACGAATCCATCGTGGCCCGAGGGCTCGACCAACTTGCATCGCTACTCGACGGTGTCACTGACGACGATCTGGCCCGGCCGACTCCGTGCTCGGACTGGACGGTGGCTGATCTGGCCGCTCACGTCGTCGGCACCACCGCCCAGTTCACCGTCATGGCGAGCGGTGGCCAGCCCGATTGGGGCGCTGCACCGCCGCCCGCCGATCAACCGGGTGCGGCGCTGCGCCGGCGCGCCGACGAACTCGTCGCCGCGCTCGAGGCCGGCGACGGGTCGTTCCCCGTTGGCATGGCGGCGGGCGAGCTCGCGGTTCACACCTGGGACTTGGCCACGGCGCTCGGGCGCGACACGGCCGACCTCGACCCGGCGGTCGCCGAGGCGGGTCATGCGTTCATGGCCCAGTCACTCACCGACCAGATGCGCGGCGATGCCTTCGGGCCCGAACAGCCCGCCCCGGACGGTGCCGACGCGTACCAGCGGGCCGCCGCGTTCGCGGGTCGGGTGGTCAGTCGTCCGAGCTGACGATCCCTCGCCGGGCCGACAGCAGGTCCAACTCGGGTCGACGGGCGACGAAGTCCTCGACCTTGTCCAGTACGTCGATCACGTGTTGGCTGTCGGCCGACACCAACGACACCCCTACACCGGCGCGGCGGTACAGGTCGAGGTGGCCGGTCTCAGCCGTTGCGACGGTGAAGGTCCGGCGCAGATCGGCCACCAGCGGGCGCACCACGCCGCGCTTCTCCTTCAGCGAGTGCACGTCGCCGAGCAACAGATCCAGGTCGAGCCATCCGATCCACATGGTGGCTCAAGCGGTCGGTGCGTAGCCGGCCCTCAGCTCGTCGATCAGATTCGGTCCCGATGGGTCCCAACCCAGTTCGGAGCGCGCCTTCTCGCCACGGGCCTGTTGATCCAGCAGGAGGGCCTCGCCGAACGCGCCGAGCCTGTCGAGCGTGGCCCGGTCGCCTTCCAGCGTGACACCGCCGATGGCGTCGGCGATCTCGGCCACGGTCGGATTGTGACCGCTGACGCCGAGATACGTCTGACCGCCCACCGATCCGAGCGCGCGGACGTACAGATCGGCCAGGTCGTCGACGTGGACCGATGTCCAGTGCTGATCTCCCGTACCAGGTGCGAGGCTCGACTGCACGACCATCGCGGGGATGCCGGCGCCGTGGCCGTGCACGATGCCGGGCTGCACCACGGTCGCTCGCACATCGGCGTCGAGCAACCGGCGCTCGGACCCGACACGCCATGCGGTCAGCGGGGGTGCCGCAGGCGGGCTGGTCTCGGTGATCTGCGTGTTCGAGCCATACGTCCAGATCCCGCCGGTCAGCACGAACGGCTTGTCGGTACCACCGAAGGCGCTGATCGCCGCGTCGATGACCGCGTCGTTGAGTTCGGCGTCGCGCCCGTCGCTACCGGCCGCCGTGTGGATCGCCGCATCGTGCTGGGCCAACTCCGATCCCAGCCAATCACGATCGAACAGGTCGCCCACGAGCGACACGGCGCCCGCGTCCTGGACCCGTTGCCCCGACTGCGCGTTGCGCACCACCGCGGTGACCTGGTGGCCCGCGCCGATCAGTTGCTTCAGCACCGCTGAGCCGATGTATCCCGTTCCGCCCGTCAGCAAAATCTTCATGTCCGAACAACCAGCCGAGCCGTTTCGCCATTCCCGACCCCGCTCGTGAGCCGCCCGTCGCCCCGGTAGTTTCGAGACATGACCACCTCATGGCAGGATCCGGACGCCGTCGCCTTGATGCTGGACGATCTGGAGACCTGGGCCGTCGTCGGACTGTCCACCAACACGGCACGTACGGCCTATGAGATCGCCTCGCTGCTGCAGGCGCGCGGCAAGCGCATCGTGCCGATCCACCCCGACGCGCCGACCGTACTGGGGGAGCAGGGATACGCCACCTTGGCCGACGTGCCGTTCGACGTCGACGTCGTGGACGTGTTCCGGCGCTCCGAGGAAGCCGGCCAGTTCGCCGATCAGGCCGTCGAGATCGGTGCCAAGGCCGTCTGGTTCCAGCTCGGTGTCATCGACGAGGAGGCCTTCGCCCGCACGAACGCGGCCGGTGTGCCGATGGTCATGGACACCTGCCCCGCCATCGAATGGCGACGTCGGGGATAACGCAGAACGGCGGCCTTTGCAGCCGCCGTTCTGTCTCTGTACACCCCCCGGGACTCGAACCCGGAACCCATTGATTAAGAGTCAATTGCTCTGCCAATTGAGCTAGAGGTGCATTGCGCTGGCGTGAACCGTGCGCGAGGAAAGACTTTAGCACCCGGATGCGGCGGGACGAAAATCGGACGAGTGGGACGTTCAACCTGATCAGGGTCTGCCGAGTGAGGCGATCAGGTCGAGCAGGGCGTGGGCCGCGTTGTGGCCTGCGATGCCGCTGACGGCACCGCCCCGGCGGGCACCTGACCCGCACACCAGGATGCGGGGATGGTCGGTCGCGACACCCCACCGTTCTGCCGCCGAGCGGACGGGAGCGTCGTCGTCGAGCCACGGCCATTGCAGATCGCCATGGAAGATGTGTCCGCCGGGCATCGCGAGCGCTTCCTCGACCTGGAGGGGAGTCTTGTATTCGACGCCGAGGATCAGCGGCTCGATCGGCTCGGCCAGGTGTTCGTCGATGGCGTCGACGAACTGTCGGTAGGCGCGCCGTCCCGCTTGGTCGTCGGGCAGCACCTCGGCGGGAGTGTGCAGACCGAAGTAGGTGAGCGTCTGTGCTTCGGTGTCGATCAGGTCAGGTCCGAGGATCGAACGGTCCGTGAGCGTGTGGCAGTACAGCTCGCCGGCGGCACAGCTCGGCGACCGGCCTTGGGCAGCCTCGCCGTGGGCGCGTTCCAGTTCGCTGAGCCGCTCGCCGACGTGGAAGGTCCCGGCGAACGCGACCGCAGGATCGGCGCCCGATCGTAGACGCGGGAGTCGCGAGACCAACACATTGACCTTGAGCTGCGATCCGGATGGTTTTGGGCCCGGATCCCGCCCACGCAGCCCGTCCATGACGTAGGGCGCCACTCCACTGAGCACCCAATCGGCCTGGAGGTCGAGGTCGTCGCCGATCACCCGGATGCGGTCGTCGTGAGCGATCACGCTGGTCACGGTCGTGCCGGTGCGGATGCGGACGCCGGCTGCTCGCGCGACCCGCTCCAACTCCGTCGTGACCGCGCCCATGCCTCCGACCGGGACCCGCCACTCGCCGGTCCCGTTGCCGACCAAGTGATAGAAGAAGCAGCGGTTCTGGACCAGCGATTCGGCGTACACCGAAGCGAATGTGCCGATCAGGGCGTCGGTCGCGACGACCCCGCGCACCAGATCGTCGCGGAACCGCCGTTCGATCGCGACACCGATGGGTTGCTCGACCAGATCGGTCCAGATCTGCTGATCGACCTGCTCGCGTAGCCAAGACTTCCGCGGCAAAGGAGCGAGCAGCGTGGGCGCCACGGCGCGGGCCAGGGTCGCAACCTCGGCATAGAAGCGTTGCCACTGCGTAAACTCGGTGTCGTTGCCGGTCAGTGCCCGGAAGGATTCGCGCGTCGCTGGTCCTTCGTCGGTCTCGACCAGCAGACCGGCTGGCCCGGCAGGGCCCTCATACGGAGTGAATGACGCCGTGGCACGCGACCGCAGTTCCAGATCCAGACCCAGATCGGCGATCAGTTCGGTCGGCATCAAGCTGACCAGGTACGAGAACCGCGACAGCCGGGCGTCGTGGCCGTCGAAGACCTGAGCGCTCACGGCGGCCCCGCCGACCTGCGGCAAACGCTCGATCAGGTCGACGCTCAGGCCCGCCCTCGCCAGATAGGTACCGGCGACCAGGGCGTTGTGCCCGCCGCCCACGATCGCAACGCAATGAGTTCTCACGGGCACGAGAGATACCAGAAAGTCAGCCCTGGCACATCGCCTGGACGTATCGACCGCGTGCGGTGCGTTGGTCCATGATCTGGCCATCGACCCTGACGGTGCAGGTGATCGCGGTCCCCGCATAACCTGCCTGGACGAAGACCCGCGCATAGGCGGGGCGGCCGTAGACGGTGGTCGTCATGCTGACGCTTGTCCGCGATGTCGTGTGCAGCCCGTAGTACTTGTCTGCGCTCGTGGGCACGACGTAACCCCACGTGCCGATGGGGTCCTCGGAGGTGACCGTGATGGTCAGGTTGCGGCCGTTGTACTTCCCGGCATATCCCGATCCGCCCAATCCCTGCAGGTTGGCGGCCAGGGCGGACTGGACCGCGGACGCCGAGAGCGGAGTCGCCTCGCCGGTGGAGGGGGTCGGACTGGGTTCGTCCAGCGGGGATGCCGGCCCGATGACGGATTCGTCGGGGGAGTGTGTCGGTGCACTCGGCGTCACGTCGGCCGGATCGTCGCGCAGGTCGCCGATCAGCATCACTGCTGAGACGATGAGAAGAAGGCCGCCCAGACCGACCAGGATCCCGGACGTCCGCCGAGATCTCCACCTGCGCACACGTCGCCATATTCGCGCCACGCAGTAGTCAACGAGACGTGGCCGGTCCGGTTATCCCTCCCCGCGATTCGCCGGACGGCTGCCGGAAGAACAGGTGACTCGCACAGATCGGCCCGGGGCTGGTTGACTGTGAGTATGCGTTCCGTCGCCCTGTCACCGCAGAACCGCCAGGCCGCGCTCGACGCGATGGCCGCCCAGCAACTCGACGTCCTCGTCGTGGGAGGCGGTGTCGTCGGTGGCGGCGCCGCGATCGATGCAGCCACCCGTGGACTGTCGGTCGGTCTGGTCGAGGCCCGCGACTTCGCGTCGGGAACGTCGAGCCGGTCCAGCAAGCTGATCCACGGTGGTCTGCGCTATCTGGAGATGCTGGACTTCCGGCTGGTAGCCGAGGCGCTGGCCGAACGCAGTCTGCTGATCGACAAGCTGGCGCCGCACCTGGTGCACCCGGTGCCGTTCCTGTACCCGCTCAAGCACCGGGTCTGGGAGCGGTTCTACGCCGGATCGGGCGTCGCGCTGTACGACTCGCTGGCGTTCCTGTCCGGTCGTTCGCGCGGGGTTCCGCACCACCGCCACCTGACCCGGCGCGGCGCCCGCAAGTTGATGCCGTCGCTGAGCAAGGACGCACTGATCGGCGCGATCCACTACTACGACGGCCAGGTCGACGACGCCCGCCACACGATGTTCCTGTCCCGCACCGCCGCCGCCTATGGGGCCCACGTCGCCAGCCGCACCCGCGTGACGGCCCTCTTGCGCGAGGGCGACCGAGTCGTCGGTGCCAAAGTCAAGGACCTCGAATCGGGCGCCGAGTTCGATGTCCGAGCACGCCAGGTCGTCAACGCCACCGGCGTCTGGACCGACGAGACGCAGGCACTGGCGGGAGAACGTGGCCAGTTCCACGTCCGCGCCAGCAAGGGCATCCACCTGGTCGTGCCGCGTGATCGTATCCGTGGCGAGTCGGGGTTGATCCTGAAGACCGAGAAGTCGGTGCTGTTCGTCATCCCGTGGGGCCGCCACTGGATCATCGGCACCACCGACACCGACTGGAATCTGTCCAAGGACCACCCGGCCGCCAGCAGCTCGGACATCGACTACCTGCTCGACCATGTCAACAGCGTCCTGCTCGAACCGCTGACCCGCGACGACGTCGAGGGCGTCTATGCGGGTCTGCGGCCCCTGCTCGCCGGCGAGGACGAGGCCACCAGCCAGTTGTCGCGCGAGCACGCTGTGTCCACCGGAACCAAGGGCCTGGTCGTGATCGCAGGCGGCAAGTACACGACGTACCGCGTGATGGCCAAGGACGCGATCGATGCGGCCGTCTCGCAGATGGCCAGCCAGCTCGACCGCATGGTGCCCGAGTCGTGCACCGAGGACGTGCCGCTGCTGGGTGCCGACGGCTACGAGGCGCTGTGGAATCAACGTCACCAGTTGGCGGCGTCGAGCGGCCTGGGTAACGGCCGTGTCGAACACCTGCTCAAGCGGTACGGCTCGCTTGCTCTCGAACTGCTGGAGTTGATCGCCGAGCGTCCTGATCTGGCCGATCCGCTGACGGGCGCCGACGACTATCTGCGCGCCGAGATCGTCTACGCCGCCTCACATGAAGGCGCCCGTCACCTCGACGACGCCATCGCGCGCCGCACCCGCATCTCGATCGAGATGTTCGATCGCGGCACGGCCGTCGCCGAGGAGGTCGCCGATCTGATGGGCGGAGTCCTGGGCTGGACCGATGAGCAGCGGGCCAACGAGGTCGACCACTATCTGAAGCGTGTCGAGGCCGAGCGCGAGAGCCAGACGATGCCCGACGACGAGACCGCCGACGCCGCCCGCAAGGGGGCTTCGGACGTCGTGCCCATCTCGGTCAGTGGGGACGGGGCCGCGTGAGCAAGCGGCGGCTCGACGCCTCCGAAACGGTTGCCGACTACGACGTACGATCTCCCGCGATCCGCACGCTGCTGACGGTTCTGGGGACGCTCGTCGCCGTGGCGTTGCTCGCGATCCTGGTGCTCGCCCTGTCCATCATCCGGCGTGACGCGCGCATCGCCACCAGCCAGGTCGATGTCGGCACCAACGCCAACTTGATCATCAACGCCACATCGGCCGATATCGAGGTCGTCGAGGGTGAACCGGATCTGCTGACGGTCACCTCCACCGTCACGAGCGGCCTGCGCGAGACCGACTACCAGTTGGGCCGCAAGGGCGACGAGATCAAGATCGTGTCCAACTGCCAGAAATGGCTCAACCCGGGGTGCGGCGTCAAAGCGCGACTCGAGGTGCCGCCCGGGCTGCCATTGCGGATCCGCACGACCTCGGGTGATATCCGGGTGCGGGGGATCTCCGAGGGCGTCCTGACGGTGCGCAGCACGACCGGTCAGATCACCGCATCAGGCCTGGAGGTCGACGAATTCCAGGCCACCACCACCGACGGTGACATCGCGGCGACCTTCGCCGCCCAACCGTTCGCGGTCAAGGCCACGACGACGAGCGGTGACGTGAGGGCGACGCTGGCCAAGGGAGATCGGACGTACGGGATCACCACCGAGACCAAGAGCGGCAACGTGTCATCGCAGTTGGACAGCGACGATGACGGCGAAGGCTTCATCCGCATCGAGACGACCTCGGGCGATATCCGGCTGACGGTCGCGTCGTGAGCCGACCGCTGGTGGTCTCGGCCACCCGGTCCGAAGCCGCCCATCTACCGGCCGGTGTGGATGTGCTGATCTGTGGCATCGGCAAGGTGGACGCCGCCGTCGCGGTGACCGAAGCGATCGTGACACGGCGCCCGTCGCAGGTGCTGAACGTCGGCACGGCCGGGGCATTGGTCCCCGGGACCGAAGGCCTGTTCCTGCCGTCCGTCGTGTTGAACCACGATCTCAGTGCCGACGTACTGCGCGAACTCGGCCATCCGGCGGTCGATCGCATCGAGGTGCCCGACGGCGACGGGTCGGTACTCGCGACGGGCGACACCTTCGTGTCCGACGTCGACGTACGAGACCTGCTGGCCGAACGAGCGCAGTTGGTCGACATGGAAGGGTTCGCGATCGCGGCCGCGTGCATCCACCTGGGTGTGCCGTTCCGGGTGGTCAAGCACGTCAGCGATCCCGCCGACGAGACTGCCCTCGACTGGCCGACCCTGGTCGACGCCAGCGCACGCGTCCTCGGCCGGTGGCTCACCGACCACCTGTGAGCGGACGACTGTCCGATGAATGGGCGAACCCCCAGGGCGGCGCCTGACGGCGGACTGCCTTGGGGGTTCACATGGGGTGGACGACGGGACTTGATCCCCCAAGCAGGGCTTGCTTCGCTGCGCCCTGCAGGGAGGTGCCCCCACCGCGACAGTTCGGGTCGCGGGTTCAAGCCCCGCCGTTCACGAAGGACAGAACCCCTTGGACCGGGCGCCTGACGGCGAAAGGGTCCAAGGGGTTCAGCAGGGTGGACGACGGGACTTGAACCCGCGACCACCGGCACCACAAGCCGGGGCTCTACCAACTGAGCTACGCCCACCATGGCGCCTCCGGCGTGCACCGAAAGCGACGTCGAGAATCATATCCCAGGACGTGCGGTTCTCAGACCCCACCCGTCAGTGAGCCACGCACCTCGGCGGCGATCGCCCGAGCCGTGTCCGAATCGATGCCCGGCTCGTCCCGGAACACCGCACGCCGGTAGTAACGCAACTCCTCGATGCTCTCGGAGATGTCGGCCAGCGCGCGATGGTTTCCGGCCTTCTCCGGCGCGGCGAAATAGGCCCGCGGGAACCAGTGGCGAGCCAGTTCCTTGATGGACGATACGTCGATGACCCGGTAGTGCAGCCAGCCCTCGAGTTCGGGCATGTCGCGCAACAGGAACATGCGGTCGGTGCCGATCGTGTTGCCGGCCATCAACGCTTTACGTGGCTCCTTGGCGTACGTGCGCACGTAATCCAGCACCTGTTGCTCGGCGTCGCCCAACGTCAGGCCGTCGTCGAGTTCGGTGATCAGACCGGACTTGGTGTGCATCTGCGTCACGAAGTCATTCATCTGGTCCAACGCCGCCTGTGGCGGTTTGATCACCAGGTCGACACCGTCACCGAGCACATTGAGCTCGTAGTCGGTCACCAGGGCCGCGACCTCGATGAGGGCATCAGCCTCCAGCGACAGTCCGGTCATCTCGCAGTCGATCCACACCAGCGTGTCATTCACCCGTCGAACCATAGTCCTTGACCGTGGTCGGCGACGGTAGGGTTCATCCCGGTATCCGATGTCCGGAACCTTCGACGGTCCTCGACCGTTGGGACCCCTGGACGTCCCCGATCTCAGGAGAGAAGACCCCCGTGGCCAACGACCGCCAGCAGCGAGCCGCCCGCGCCGAGCAGATGCGCAAGGAGCGCGAGAAGGCTGAACGCCGTCAGCGCAACATCATCACTGTGGCGATCGTCGGCGTCGTGGTCGCCCTGATCGTGGTGGCCGGATTCGCCATCAAGAACGTCTCGGACGATCACAAGAAGAGTACTGACCTGGTGGCTCCGGCCGGTGTCAACGACGACTACGGCTTCGAGTACACCGCGGCCGATGCTGGTGGCGAAGCAGCTGCGGGCACGGACCCGGTGAAGGTCATCTTGCACGAGGACTTCCAATGCCCTGCCTGCCAGTCGTTCGAGATGCAAAGCGGTGCATTCCTGAACGATCTGGTCAAGAAGGGCGAGATCGTGATCGAGTACCGTCCGATCTCGTTCCTGGACAAGGCCAGCCAGAATGAGTACTCCAGCCGTGCGCTCAACGCGGCGCTGTGTGTCCTGGACGCCGATGGCGTCGAGGGCTACAAGAAGATGCACGACCTGCTGTACGCCAACCAGCCGGCCGAGCAGACGGCCGGACCGGAGGACAAGGAACTCGTCGCCACTGCTGAGCAGGCCGGGTACACCGGGTCCGACAAGTGCATCACGCAGAAGAAGTTCGGGCCGTGGATCGAGGACGCCTACAAGGCAGCACTCGATGCAGGGTTCGAAGGCACTCCGTGGGTCGTCATTGACGGCAAGGACATCGCGTCGCCGACGCCGGCGGCTCTGCAGCAGGCGATCGACGCGGCCAAGAAGTCCTGATCCTCAGTCGGCCAGAACCTCGCCGACAGCGATACCGAGTGTCGCCGCCGCGAGGCTGAGTGTCAGCATGCCCACGGCATGGGCCAGCGAAGCGGTGTGGCGCCGTTGCCGCATGAGTCGAACAGCCTCGACCGATGCGGTGCTGAACGTCGAATAGCCGCCCATCATGCCCACGCCCACGACGGTACGCAGGTCCTCTGCTCCGGCGCCGCCATAGGCGAGCCCGGTGAGGAGACCGAGGATCAGGCAGGCGCTGGTGTTGACGACGATCGTTCCCCAGGGGAACACCGATCGGGCGGCACGTGAGACGGCCGTGTCGACCCAGAAGCGCAGCACCCCGCCGACGCCGCCCGCGAGTGCGGTCAGGAACAGTGTCATGCCGCATCACCGTCTTCGACCAAGGGCTCGGACCCGGCCAGCGCACCCACCAGGCCCATGCCTGCTGCGGCCAGGGCGAGGCCGACGATCACGCTGACCGCCGCATAACCGGCAGCCAGTGGAAGGTGCCCGGCGCGGGTCATGACGTCCAGGTCGACCACGAACGTGCTGTAGGTCGTGAAGCCGCCGAGAACACCCGTACCCACACCGAGGCGGATCTGTCGCCGCAACCCCTTGTCGGGTCCGCCCAGGGCGAGCGCTTCGAGCAGAGCGCCCAGCACGAAGCTGCCGACCAGATTGATCCAGAACGTCGCCCAGGGCCACGAGCCGTCGTCGTGGGGGACCGCATCGGACAGGCTCGCTCGGGCCAGGGTGCCGATGGCCGCGCCACAGAACACGAGCAGCCCGAGTACGAATGTCGGACGCCCGATGGTACGGGGGCCGAGTGAGGGCGGTGTCATCGCCGGACCTTCCTGCGGGCAGCACGCTCCTGCCCGTGTCGAACGGGACAGGAACCATCAGCCGGGTCGGCGGTTCGGACCGGAGTCCGGGCGGGATCCATCGCCGAGACGAGTCTAGAACACGTCAGTGAGCAGGCGCACTGCGATCGCGATCATCAGCGCGGCGATCAGCGTGTCCAGCACTCGCCAGGCCATCGGTCGGGCGAATACCGGTTGCAGCAGCCGGGCGCCGAAGCCCAGCGCCGAGAACCACAGGATGCTGCCCAGAACGGCTCCGAGCGCGAACCACCATCGATCGTCGCCATGGGATCTGGCGACGGATCCAAGCAGCAGCACAGTGTCCAGATAGACGTGCGGGTTCAACCAGGTCAGCGCCATCGCGGTCGCGACCACGCGACGAATTGACACGGCCTTGCCCGTCGTCTCGGCCCGCAGCACTTCAGGCCGAACCGCCCGCCGGGCCGCGATGATGGCATAGGCCAGTAGGAATGCCGCGCCCACGACCGACAGGACATCGAGCGCCTTGGGTGCCGCGTCGACCAGTGCGCCGAGTCCACCCACGCCGGCCGTAATCAGCACCGCGTCCGAGATCGAGCAGATCGCGACGACCGGAACGACGTGTTCACGGCGCAGTCCCTGCCGCAGGACGTAGGCGTTCTGCGCCCCGATCACGATGATCAACGAGAGCCCGAACCCCAGGCCGGCGAGGACGATCGCAACTGGCACGCAGGTGACAGTACTCGCGTTCCAGATGGCGCCCCCGGCAGGACTCGAACCTGCGACCTAGAGATTAGAAGGCTCTTGCTCTATCCAGCTGAGCTACGGGGGCTCGGACCCAAGCGTATCGGTCGCTGTCCGGGTGATCGCCTACGCTGACCTGCGTGACTGCGCCCACCACGTCTGCGCTCCCGGCGGCCTACGACTTCGTCCCGCCGGCGAGGACAGAGCCGTTCCGGCAAGGTGGTCGGGTCGTGTGGATCGTGCTCGTGACACTGACCGGATTGCTGGGTATCGCGTTCGGCATCTATATGTCCCTCACGGCCGAGGACGCCAAGGGTGCGAGCCTGTCGATCATCTACGCGATGATCCCGCTGCCGCTGCTGTGGTTCGTCTACTGGTGGCTGGACCGCTACGAGCCCGAACCGCGCCGTTACAAGATTGCCGCGTTCGTGTGGGGCGGCGTCGTGTCGGTCGGCATCGCGATCGCTCTGCAACTGTGGATCGAGCACATATCGGACCTCACGCAGGAACAGATGGCCACGTTCATCGCGCCCGTCACCGAGGAGCCGGCCAAGTGTCTGTTCCTTCTGCTGGTGTTCATCAGGAAGCGTCGCATCATCGACGGCATGCTGGACGGTCTGATCGTGGCCGGACTGGTCGGCATCGGGTTCGCATTCGTCGAGAACATCGGCTATTACGCGTTCAGCTACGTGGGTGCGCCCGGCGAGGCAGTGCTCGACGGAGCCGAAGGCGCTACGGCCACGTTCGTCGTACGCGGTGTGTTCAGCCCGTTCGCGCACCCCTTGTTCACCTCCGCGTTCGGCATCGCAGTCGGCATCGCCGTCACCCGGCGTTCGTGGTGGGTCAAGATCCCGCTGGTCGTGTTCGGTCTGGCCTGCAGCATGGCGTTGCACGGCCTGTGGAACGGTTCGCTGAGCTACGGCGGCGGCATCGGGTTCGTGCTGGTCTACTTGGGGTTGGCGATCGTGCTGGCCATTATCGCGACGATCGCGATCATCGTGCGCCTACGCCAGGTGCGCACGCTCGAACAATCACTGGTCTATGTATCGCAACGCGGATGGATCCACCCCGCTGAGATCCCCTATCTGTCGCGATTCAGCCATCGCCGGGCGGCGCGCAAGTACGCCACGCGTAGGTACGGCAAGGTCGCCGGAACGGTCGTCCGCCGCTATCAGCGCACGGCCACCGAGATGGCCTTCCTGCACGACCGTGTCATGCGTGGTCAGCGTGTTCCACACGGCGTCGAGCGCACCTATGCACTGCTCGATGAGATGTACGCGCTGCGTCCAGGTGTCCGGCTCCCGCCCGCGCTGGCGACAGCACGCGTCTGAACGCCGCGATACCTCGCATGTCTGCGGCGACGGTCCACTAGGCTGGTGACCGGTAACGACAGGGCGCTCCCGGCGGAAGGATGGCATGACCAAGACACATGTGTCTGCCGAGCTCCTTGCGGCGATGGGGGACCTGCTGGCCAGCGTCCGAGGCGTTTCCTTGGACTTCGACACGCCCGACGTCGAGCAGGCGCGCACGACCCGCGATGAAGTCGCCGATCAACTGTCCGATTACATCCTGCCCCGCCTCGTCCAGTTGGAAGCCCCGCTGTTGACGGTCGTCGGCGGGTCGACGGGTGCCGGCAAGTCGACGCTGGTGAACTCGATCGTGGGTTCGGCGGTCACCGAGGCGGGGGTCCTGCGACCCACCACCCGGTCGCCGGTGCTCGTGCATCATCCGGTCGACGAGGAATGGTTCTCGCGCGACCGCATCCTGCCGGACCTGCCGCGGGTGGGCGAGCACGACGCCTCGGCCGGCTACGGCCTGCGGCTGGTTGCCACCGCATCGGTCCCGGCCGGTCTGGCGATCCTGGATGCTCCCGACGTCGACTCGGTCGACCAGGTCAACCGTGAACTGGCCACGCAACTGCTGGCCGCCGCCGATCTGTGGCTGTTCGTCACCTCCGCGGCCCGGTACGCCGACCAGGTGCCGTGGTCGTATCTGAAGCGAGCCGCCGATCGGTCCACCTCGCTGGCCGTCGTACTGGACCGCACGGCACCGGATGCGGTCGAGGAGGTGCGCGGCCACCTGGCGCGCATGATGACATCGCGAGGGCTCGCCGACTCGCCGCTGTTCACGATCCCCGAAGGCTCGCTGACCCACACGGGCCTGCTGCCACAGAGCAGTATCGCGCCGATCGCCAACTGGCTGCGCGATCTGGCCGCCGATCCCATCGCGCGCCGGCGTGTCGTCGGCCGCACCCTGGACGGCGCCGTGCGCCATCTGGTGTTCCGTGCTCACGATGTGGCCGATGCCGTCGAGGATCAGCTGGAGGTCGGCCGCGACCTCGGTGTACCGGTCCAGAGCGGTTTCGACGCCGCACAGCACTCCATCGCACAACGTCTCACGGACGGATCGTTGATGGCGGGCGAGGTCGCCTCGCGCTGGCAGAGCCTGGTCGACGATGGCCTCTCGTCGAGCCTGGCCGTCGACGACGCCGCGGGTTCGCGCACGCTCCCCGGAACCCTGGACCTGGTGGAATCGGTGGCCTCAGCGGTCAAGAACCTGATCGTCAGCGAGATCGATCGCGCAGCGCACGGGATCAGCCAGACGTGGACGACGACCGTGCACGGTCGTCGACTGCTGGAGTCGGCACCGGGCGCCGAACGCATCTCGACCGACGCGCGAGTCCGGGCCGATGAACTGGGCGATGCCTGGGCCATGACCCTGGTCGAGCAGATCGCATCGGCCGCCGACGGACTTGACGTCGATCGCAACTCGTTGGCCGCTTGTGCGTCGATCGCCGTGCTGGTGGCGCGGCGGGCGTCCTCTGAATCCCACCTGTCGCGGCAACTGCTCGACCGGGTGTTGGGTGTCGATGCCGCGTCACGACTGGTGACCGACGCTGTCGACGACGTCGAGCAGAGGGCGGCGTCGTTGATCGCGCTCGATCGGTCCCGCATCGAGGCACTGGCGCCCAGTGTCGACACGATCACGGGGCAGCAGACTGTCCTGCGCGATGCGGCGCGTGCGGCCGAATACGCTCGCCACACCGACTTCATCAACGGAGAGATCGCCCCATGACGGCTCCAGATCCCGCAACCGCAGCCCCCGCCGGCCTGCGCGATGCGCTGGGGCGCCGCCTGGACGCCCTCGCCGATGCGGCCGATGCGGCTCGCGGACGGCTCGATGACGAGGCACTCGCGGCTGCCGATGCTCTGGCCGATCGGGCGTCCGAGCGGCTCAAACTGTCCGGCGAACACACCATCGTCGCCCTGGCCGGTGCCACCGGATCGGGCAAGTCGTCGCTGTTCAACGCGCTGTCGGACATGGAACTGGCCGGCGTCGGCGTCCGGCGGCCCACGACCTCGTGGGCGCTGGCCTGCGCCTGGGGTCCTGATGGCGCCGGTGAACTGCTGACCTGGATGGGTATCCCACCACGCCATCAGGTGTCGCGGATGGGCCTGCTGGAGAGGGACGAGGACACCTCGTTGGAGGGTCTGATCCTGCTCGACCTGCCCGACCACGACTCCACCGAGGTCTCGCACCACCTCGAGATGGACCGCCTGGTCACCTACTCCGATCTGCTCGTCTGGGTCCTGGATCCACAGAAGTACGCCGATGCGGCGATCCACGAGCGGTACATCCGGCCGATGGCCGCGCATGGCGCCGTCACGCTGGTGGTGCTGAACCAGATCGACCGCATCCCGGCCGAGAGCCGCGCCGACACCATCGCCGACGTCAAGCGCCTGATCCAGGCCGATGGCCTGCCCGAGGTCGACGTGCTGGGCGTTTCGGCCGCGCGTGGCGACGGACTCGAAGAACTGCGCCGTCAGCTTGCCGAACGCATCCGTGCCAAGAGTGCGGCCAAGGCGCGTCTGGCCGCCGACGTGGGCGAGGCCGCCAGGACGGTGGCCGGCGCCGGTGGTACCGATCCGGCTCCGCTCGTCGCGCCGATGGCCGTGCGACGGCTCGAGGAGGGCTTGGCCGACCAACTGGGTCTGCACCACACGATCGATGCGGTCCGTTCGGCTACCCGACGCCGCATCGTACGCCGGACCAGGTGGCCGATCCTTGCTCCGTTCGCCCGCTCGAAAGCAGGTCTCGGACCGGTCGATGTTCCCTCGGTGTCCGAATCGGCGGTCAACGTCGCGGTGCGTGATTTCGTCGACGATGCAGCGCGTGGGCTGAGCCTTCCATGGCGGTCCAGCGTGCATCGCTCCGTTGCCGCAGACACCACCGCCACCACGTTGTCGCAATCGTTGAAGGACGACGCCGGACTCCAGGCCGAGCGGCCACCGGCGTGGAGTCGCATCGTGCAGATCGTGCAATGGATCCTGGTCCTCGCACTGATCGCGGGACTGGTCGGTCTCGGTGCGCTCGCGCTGGAGCGTTGGACCGATGTCGACACCCACGCGCCCGATATGCCCGAGCCTTTCGATGTCCCGCTCGCGGCCTGGATCGCCGGGGGAGCGGTCGTCGTCGGCATCGTGCTGGACCTGGTGGCCCGGATCGTTGCTCGTGGTAGTGCCCGGCGCCGCTCCGAACGCATCGACAGCGCCGCACGCGCGGTCATCGCCTCCGTCACCCAGTCGCAGGTCACGCAACCCGTCACGGCCGAACTGGAGCAGTACGGCCGCTACCGCGACAAGGTGCTCGTGGCACTGGGCTGATCGGTACCGGGCTGGCCGGTACTGGGCTGACTAGCACGATCAGGTCGCCGATAGGCTGGTCGCATCATGGCTGATTACGTCCTCACGCTCCGCAATGTCCGCAAGGCCCACGGCGACAAAGTCGTGCTCGACAACGTGTCGTTGTCGTTCCTGCATGGCGCCAAGATCGGTGTCGTCGGTCCCAACGGCATGGGCAAGTCGACCCTGCTGAAACTGATGGCCGGGCTCGAACACGCCAACAACGGCGATGTCATGCGCGACTCCGAGGCCACGGTCGGCATGCTCCAGCAGGAGCCGCCGCTCAGCGAGGGCAAGACCGTCCTGGAGAACGTCGAAGAGGCCGTCGGCGAGATCAAGACCAAGATGAAGCGCCTCGAGGACGCGTACATGGAGATGGCCGAGCCCGACGCCGACCAAGACGCTCTGATGGCCGAGACCGGCGAACTCCAGACGTATCTGGACTCGGTCAACGCGTGGGACATCGACTCGCGTCTGGATCAGGCCATGGATGCGCTGCGCTGCCCGCCGCCGGACGAGCTGGTCGACCACCTGTCCGGTGGGGAGCGTCGTCGTGTCGCATTGTGCAAACTGCTGCTGCAGCAGCCGGATCTGCTCCTGCTCGATGAGCCCACCAACCACTTGGACGCCGAGTCGGTGCAATGGTTGGAAGGTCATCTCAAGTCCTATCCGGGCGCTGTGCTGGCCGTGACCCACGACCGCTACTTCCTGGACAATGTCGCCGAGTGGATCGCCGAGGTCGATCGCGGTTCGATCCACGGTTACGAGGGCAACTACTCGACGTATCTGGAGACCAAGAAGGACCGTCTCAAGATCGAGGGCCAGAAGGACGCCAAGCGCGCCAAGATGCTCGAGCGCGAGTTGGAGTGGGTCCGGTCCAATGCCAAGGGGCGGCAGACCAAGTCCAAGTCCCGTCTGGCCCGCTACGAGGAGCTGGCAGCCGAGGCCGAGAAGGCCCGCAAGATCGATACCACCGACATCAACATCCCGGCCGGTCCTCGTCTGGGCGACGTCGTCCTGAACGCCAAGAACCTCACCAAGGGCTTCGAGGGGCGGGTGCTGTGGAACGACATCAGCTTCACGCTGCCGCGCGCCGGCATCGTCGGCATCGTCGGTCCCAACGGCGTCGGCAAGACCACGCTGTTCCGCATGATCACGGGTTCGGAGCAGCCTGATTCCGGCGAGCTGGAGATCGGTCAGACGGTCAAGATCAGCTACGTCGACCAGAGCCGTGGCGGTATCGATCCGGACAAGAACGTCTGGGAGGTCGTGTCGGACGGCCTGGACTTCATCAAGGTCGCGAACTTCGAGATGAACTCGCGGGCCTATGTCGCGTCGTTCGGTTTCAAGGGGTCCGATCAGCAGAAGAAGGCCGGTGTGCTGTCCGGCGGTGAACGCAACCGCCTCAACCTGGCGCTGACCCTCAAGCAGGGCGGCAACATGCTGCTGCTGGACGAGCCCACCAACGACCTGGACGTGGAGACATTGTCCTCACTGGAAGATGCGCTGCTGGACTTCCCCGGCTGTGCCGTCGTCACCTCGCACGACCGTTGGTTCCTGGACCGCATCGCGACCCACATCCTGGCCTGGGAGGGCACCGAGGACAACGAGGGCGCCTGGTTCTGGTTCGAGGGCAACTTCGCGTCCTACGAGGACAACAAGATCGAGCGCCTCGGCATCGAGGCCGCCCGACCCCACCGCGTCACCCACCGCCGCTTGACCCGCGACTGAAGCGGTAGGGATCAGGTGGTGCAGGCGTTGTTCTCGTCGAGCTGATCGACGACACGCTGCATCACGTTGCCGAGGACTGTGAACTCCTCGGCGCTGGCGTTCTCGACCAGATAGGCGTGCACGCCGCGCACGTGGGTGTGGGCGGCCTTCTCAAGGGTGGCGAAGCCTTCGTCGGTCAGGATCGCCGAGACGCCCCGGCCGTCGGTCGAGCACTGGCCGCGCCGTACCAGTCCGTCCTTCTCCAGGCGCGCGATGGTGTGGGTGATGCGGCTGCGCGAGTGCGCGAGTGCCGCGGCGAGCTCGGCCATGCGGATCGAGCGGTCCGGTGCCTCGGACAGGCGGACCAGGACCTCGTACTCGGGCATCGACAGGTCGTGCGCCGCGCGCAGATCGCGATCGAGCCGATCCATCAGCAGCGTCGTGGCGCCGAGGAACGCCCGCCAGGCCACCTGCTGCTCGCCGGTGAGCCAGGGCGTCTGCGTGGTCGTGTCCATGTGATCCATCCTACGTCGTGAAAGGTGTTGTTGAAGATTGAACTACGTGCTACTGTCATTCTAGTTGAACAATCAACAAGATCTTCAGGAGACAGACATGACCACCATCACCCCCGGCACCTGGACCGTCGATCCGACGCACACGGAGATCGGCTTCTCGGTCCGCCACATCATGAGCAAGGTGCGCGGCAAGTTCGAGACCTTCGAGTCCACCCTCGCCACCACCGAGGACATCTCGGGCTCCTCGGTCGGCGTCGAGGTCGACCTCAGCTCGGTCAACACCGGGACCCCCGACCGCGACAACCACCTGCGCTCGGGTGACTTCTTCAACGTCGAGAGCACCCCGAAGATGGCCTTCCGCAGCAACGATGTGCTCGTCAAGGGTGACAACGAGCTGGTCGTCAACGGCGATCTGACCATCAAGGACGTCACCAAGCCCCTCGAGCTCAAGGTCGAGCTGCTCGGTGAGGGCGGCGACCCCTGGGGCGGCACCCGCGTCGGGATCGAGGCCACCGGCGAGATCAGCCGTAAGGCCTTCGGTATCGACTTCAACATCCCGCTCGAGGGCGACAAGGTCATGATCGGCGACAAGATCACCATCACGATCAACGCCGAATACGTTCTGCAGCAGGCCTGATCAGCCGGCTGCCTCCTGACAAGAGCCTGATCCCGCTGGGGTCAGGCTCTTGTCATCTTCACGGCGAGTTCAGCATGCAGGGCAGCCAGATCCTCGCCGCTCTGCGAGCCGCCCGGCTCGAACCAGCGCACCAGGTCGATGCCCAGCGACAGCAGTGCGAACGCCGTGCCCGGTATGTCGTCGACCGCGAACGCGCCACGTTCGACGCCGTCGCGCAACGCCTCCTGCATCGCCTGCTCGATCTTGCGGCGATATACGGCCACCTCGGACCGGTGGGCGGGCGTCAGCGCCTGGTACTCGTACTGCACGATGCGTCCCACCCGGCTGTGGTCGGCGTGCCACAACGTGAACGCATGCACCATCGCGCGCAGTCGCTCGATCGGATCGTCGCTGGACGCGGCCGCCGTCTCGATGATGGTCAGCGCATGCCGGTGGCCGTCCAGGCTCACCGTGAACAGCAGGCTTTCCTTGCTGTCGTGGTGCACATACACCGCTGCCGGACTCATACCGGCACGGGAGGCGATGTCGCGCGTCGTCGTCGCGGCGAACCCCTTCTCGGCGAAGGCCTCCACCGCAGCGCTCAGCAATCGCTCCCGCGCTGTGATGATGGTCATGTTCGCCCCTGGGTCGCCGTCCGGATCGTTGACAGTCTGGACCAACGACGACATGCTAAGCAAGCGCTTAGTCCCTCTTCACGTAGGAGAAACGTTTCCGATGCGTCGCACGATCTTCGACGACGACCACGAGTCGTTCCGTTCCACCTGCACTGCGTTCGTCGAGAAGCACGCGGCGCCGCACATCGAGGCGTTCATCGAGGACAAGGGTCTGCCGCGCGACTTCTGGCTCGAAGCCGGCAAGCAGGGACTGCTCGGTCTGGAGATTCCCGAGGAGTTCGGTGGCTCGGAGGCAGAGGACTTCCGCTTCAACGCGATCTTCGCCGAGGAGCTGAGCAAAGTCAGTGCGGCACTGGCGTCGTGCGCCGGCATCCACAGCGATATCGCCACGCCCTACATCGTCGACCTCGGCACCCAGGAGCAGAAGGAGCGCTGGCTGCCCGGCTGCGCGACCGGCGAGATCCTGACTGCGATCGCCATGACCGAGCCCGGCGGTGGATCGGACCTCGCGGCGCTGAAGACGACCGCGGTCCGCGACGGTTCGGACTGGGTCATCAATGGTTCCAAGACCTTCATCACCAACGGCTACTCGGCCGATGTGATCCTCACCGCGGTGCGCACGTCGCCGGAGAAGGGTGCCAAGGGCATCACGCTGTTCGCGATCGAGTCCACCGACGAGGGTTTCAGTCGCGGCCGCAAGCTGGACAAGGTCGGCCAGACCGAGTCCGACACCGCCGAGCTGTTCTTCGAGAATGTCCGCGTCGGCGACGATCGCGTCATCGGCGAGGTCGACCGTGGCTTCATCTACATGATGGAGCGCCTGCCCCAGGAGCGCCTGACCTGCGCGGTCTCGAACGTCGCGCACGCCAAGCAGATCCTGGCCGAGACCATCCAGTACGCCCACGACCGGCAGGCGTTCGGCCAGTCCATCGGCGCGTTCCAGCACAACAAGTTCCTGCTCGCCGAACTCGTGACCGCCATCGAGGTCGCCGAGGCCTACGTCGACCAGGGAGTTCTGGCGCACACCAAGGGTGAGTTCAGCGCGATCGACGCAGCCAAGGCCAAGTGGTGGAGCTCGCAGGTGCAGAACGACGTGCTCGACCACTGCGTGCAGGTGCACGGCGGGTACGGCTTCATGAACGAATACCGCGTCGCCCGCGCCTGGCGCGACGCCCGCGTGACCAAGATCTGGGCCGGCTCCAACGAGATCATGAAGGAGCTCATCGGCCGCGACCTGGGCTTCTGACCAGCGTCGACATTCATCCGTCCCCAAGAAGAGGAACACCATGACCGAAGCAGTCATCGTCTCGACCGCCCGCTCGCCGATCGGCCGCGCCGTCAAAGGCTCGTTGAAGGACATGCGTCCCGACGACCTGACCGTCCAGATGGTCGAAGCGGCCCTGGGCAAGGTGCCCGAGCTGGACCGCAAGGAGATCACCGATCTGCACCTGGGCATCGGTCAGCCGGCCGGTGAGGGCGGCAACAACCTGGCGCGTGTCGTCTCGGTACAGGCCGGGATGGATCACCTGCCGGGCGTGACCGTCAACCGCTACTGCTCGTCGTCCCTGCAGACCACCCGCATGGCGTTCCACGCGATCAAGGCCGGCGAGGGCGATGCCTTCATCTCGGCCGGTGTCGAGACCGTCAGCCGCTTCGCTTCCGGTATGGCCGACACCGCCGACACCCGCAACCCGATCTTCGACGAGGCGCAACAGCGTACCCAGGCTCGCTCCGAGGGGGGCGCCGACACCTGGACCGATCCGCGCGAATCCGGTCTGCTGCCTGACATCTACATTGCGATGGGTCAGACGGCCGAGAACGTGGCGCAGCACCTGGGCATGAGCCGCGAGGAGCAGGACGAGTTCGGCGTCCGCTCGCAGAACCTGGCCGAGGCGGCCATCGCCAACGGTTTCTGGGCCAAGGACATCACCCCGGTCACGTTGCCCGACGGCACCGTCGTGTCCGCCGACGACGGCCCGCGTGCCGGTGTCACGCTTGAAGCGGTCAGCCAGCTCAAGCCGGTGTTCCGCCCCGACGGCACCATCACCGCCGGCAACGCGTGCCCGCTCAACGACGGTGCGGCCGCGGTCGTCATCATGAGCGACGCCAAGGCCAAGGAGTTGGGGCTGACTCCGCTCGCGCGCATCGTGTCGACGGCCGTCACGGGTCTGTCGCCGGAGATCATGGGCCTGGGCCCGGTCGAGGCGATCCCGGCCGCGCTGAAGAACGCGGGCATGGGCATCGATGATATCGACCTGTACGAGATCAACGAGGCCTTCGCGGTCCAGTCGTGGGGTTCGGCCAAGGTGCTGGGCATCCCGATGGACAAGCTCAACGTCAATGGCGGAGCCATCGCGGTCGGCCACCCGTTCGGTATGACCGGCGCGCGCATCACCAGCACCCTGATCAACTCCCTGCAGCACCACGACAAGCAGTTCGGCGTCGAGTCGATGTGCGTCGGCGGTGGCATGGGCATGGCCATGGTGCTGGAGCGCCTGTCATGAGCGGTAAGCACGTAGGCAAGACCGCGATCGTCACGGGCGCGAGCCGGGGGATCGGATACGCGATCGCTGAGCGCATCGTGGCCGAAGGCGGCCGTGTCGTCATCACGGCCCGCAAGGCCGATGCGCTGGCCGAGGCTGCCGAGCAGCTCGGTGGGCCCGAGCACGCGGTGTGGGTGGCCGGCAATGCCGGCGATCTGGACCACCAGGACGAGGTCGTCGCCAAGGCGCTCGATGCCTTCGGTGGGCTGAACTACCTGGTCAACAACACCGGCATCAACCCCGCGTACGGCCGGATGATCGACATCGACCTGGTCGCCGCCAACAAGATCTTCGAGACCAACGTCGTCGCGGCCATCTCATGGGCGCAGAAGGTCTATCAGGCCTCGTTCGAGGCCAACGGCGGCGGCATCGTCAACGTCGCCTCGGTTGCGGGTCTGCGCCCGGCTCCCGGCATCGGCACCTACGGCGCGTCCAAGGCGGCTCTGATCCACGTCACCGAGGA
>Ga0164243_10003754_pt1 | contig 24177 bp, 26 predicted proteins | sample OricompcompostOP_FD_108781 | JGI IMG/M metagenome (GOLD analysis project Ga0164243, IMG submission 108781) | Organic Plus compost microbial communities from Emeryville, California, USA - Original compost - Organic plus compost (OP) | ecosystem: Engineered > Solid waste > Mixed feedstock >...
GCCCCGCCTGCGGGTCGTTGGCGAGGAAGTCCAGCACATCGGCGACGGCGTCCGGGTTGCGCGTCCCGCGGTAGCCGGCCCAGAAGTACGCCGCCCGCGCGAACTGGGCCCGCGGGTCGCCCGGGTACGCCACGAGTCGCAGCTCGTCCCGGGTGGCCGACTGCCAGGCGGCGAGATCGCCCGACCAGCCGAACGCGGTGGCCGCCTCGCCGGAGAGCACTCCCGGCCGGGCGGCCGGCCCGGTCACCGGCGCCGCGCCGTCCCAGCGGGCCTCCTGCCACATCGCGAACCAGCGCGCCACGTCGTCCATCTGGAAGCCCAGCCCCTGCGCGCGGTACAGGTCGCGACCCTGCCCGCGCAGCCACACCCAGAACGCGTCGAGGTCGCCGGACGCGTCCTCGGTGCCGGCCACGTCGCCGCCCGTCTTCGCGGAGACGCCGGCGGCCCAGGTCATCAGCTCGGCGTACGACATGCCGGTCCGCGGCTCCTCGACGCCGAGCCGGCCGACCAGCGACCGGTTGTAGACCATCGCCGAGGTCGAGGTGCCCGCCGGGACGCCGACCGTACGGCCGTCGACCCTGCCGTAGTCGGCGAGCCCGGCGGGGAACCGCGTCACGTCGATCCGCCCGGCCGCCACCGCGGCGCTCAGGTCGAGCAGCAGCCCCCGCTCCGCGTAGTCCGCCAGCCGCGTGTCGTCGATCTGGAACAGGTCCGGCGCGTTGCCGCCGACCGCCTGCGTCGCCAGCCGGTCGTAGTAGCCCGCCTCGCCCTGCCAGGTGATCTTGAACCGCACGCCGGGGTACCGGGTCGAGTAGAGGGCCAGCGCCGCCTCGGTCCGCTCCGCCCGCTCCTGGTCGCCCCACCAGAACACGGAAAGCGTCACTCCGGCGGCGTCGGTCGGCGGCCCCGGGTCCGAGCAGCCGCCAGCGAGGAGCGCGCCGGCGGCGAGCAACGCCACGACCCGGCGTCGAGGGAGTACGCGCACGAAAGCCAGAACTACACCGCCCGCGCCGGAGGCTGTCAACCGCACGCGTGATCTACTGGCGGTGTGGAGCTGCTGCACCAGGGCAAAGTCCGTGATGTCTACGCCGACGGCGACGATCTCGTGCTGGTCGCGTCCGACCGGGTCTCGGTCTACGACGTCGTGTTGCCGACGCCGATCCCCGACAAAGGCGCGATCCTGACCCGGCTCTCGCTGTGGTGGTTCGACCGTCTCGCGGACATCGTGCCGAACCACGTCGTCTCCGCGACCGACGTGCCCGCCGAGTTCGCCGGGCGGGCGATCCGGGTGCGCCGCCTGGACATGCTCAAGGTCGAATGCATCGCCCGCGGCTACCTGACCGGCGGCGGCAAGACGGAGTACGACCGCACCGGCGCGATCAGCGGCGTCCCGTTGCCGCCGGGCCTGGTCGAGGCCGCCAAGCTGCCCGAGCCGATCTTCACGCCGACCACCAAGGCGCCGGCCGGCCAGCACGACGCCCCGATGACCTTCGACGAGGTGGTCCAGGCCGTCGGCCGGGAGACCGCCGAGGCGATCCGCGACATCACGCTGGCCGTCTACCGGCGCGGCGCCGACCTGGCGGCGGAGCGCGGCGTCCTCATCGCCGACACCAAGGTGGAGATCGGCCGGGCTCCCGACGGCACACTCGTCCTCGCCGACGAGCTGCTCACCCCGGACTCGTCGCGCTTCTGGCCGGCGGACGGCTACGCGCCGGGGCGTACCCAGTTCTCGTTCGACAAGCAGTTCGTGCGCGACTGGGCCGCGGGCAGCGGCTGGGACAAGCGACCCCCGGCCCCCGAGGTCCCCACCGACGTGGTGGCGGCGACCCGGGCCCGCTACATCGAGATCTACGAGCGGTTGACCGGCGAGACCTGGTGAGTCAGACCCAGTCGAGCGTACGGTCGACGGCCTTGCGCCAGCGGGCCAGCTCGCGGTCGCGGCGGGCGGCGTCCATGCCGGGCTTCCACTCCGCGTCAGCCGTCCACTGTGTCCGGAGCGTGTCGAGGTCCGGCCAGAACCCGACCGCGAGGCCGGCGGCGTAGGCCGCGCCGAGGCAGGTCGTCTCGGCGACCGCCGGCCGCACCACGGGCACGTCGAGCACGTCGGCGAGGAACTGCATCAGCAGCCCGTTGGCGGTCATCCCGCCGTCGACCCGGAGCCGGCGCAGGGCGACGTCGGTGTCGGCGTTCATCGCGTCGACCACGTCCCGGGTCTGCCAGGCGGCGGCCTCCAGCGCGGCGCGGGCCAGGTGCGCGCGGGTGACGTACCCGGTCAGCCCCGCGATGACGCCGCGCGCGTCCGACCGCCAGTGCGGCGCGAACAGCCCGGCGAAGGCCGGGACGATGTAGCAGCCGCCGTTGTCCTCGACGCTCGCCGCCAGCGCCTCGATCTGGTCGGCGCTCTCGATGATGCCGAGGTTGTCGCGCAGCCACTGGACGAGCGCGCCGGTCACGGCGATCGCGCCTTCCAGGGCGTACGCCGGCGCGGCCGACCCGACCTGGTAGCCGACCGTGGTCAGCAGCCCGTGCCGGGACACGACGGGCGTCGCGCCGGTGTTGACGAGCAGGAAGCTGCCGGTGCCGTACGTGCACTTGCCCTCGCCCGGCGTGAAGCAGGTCTGTCCGAAGAGGGCGGCCTGCTGGTCGCCGAGCGCGCTGGCCACGGGCACGCCGCCGGCGGTGCCGTACACCTCCGACGAGGGCCGGATCTCGGGCAGGATCGCACGCGGCACGGCCAGCAGGTCGAGCAGCTCCGGGCTCCAGTCGAGCGTGCGCAGGTCCATCAGCAGCGTGCGGCTGGCGTTGGTGACGTCGGTGACGTGGCGACCGGTCAGCTTCCAGATCAGCCAGCTGTCGATCGTGCCGGCCAGCAGCTCGCCCCGCTCGGCCCGCCCGCGCAGCCCGTTGTCGAGCAGCCACCGCAGCTTGGGCCCGGCGAAGTAGGTGGCCAGCGGCAGCCCGGTGATCCGCCGGATGCCGGCCTCGCGCGGCGCCAGCTCCCGCAGGATCGCGTCGGTACGCGTGTCCTGCCAGACGATCGCGTGGTGCACCGGCTCACCGGTCACCCGGTCCCACACGACGGTGGTCTCCCGCTGGTTCGTGATCCCCAGTGCGGCGACATCCCGCCCGGCGGTCGCCTCGTCCACACAGGCCCGCACGTTCGCCCAGATCTCGGCGGCGTCGTGCTCGACCCACCCGGGCCGCGGATAGATCTGCCGATGCTCGCGCCGCGCCTCGGCCACGACCCGCCCACCCTCGTCGAACACCATGCACCGGCTCGACGTCGTCCCCTGATCGATCGCGGCCACGAAAACCATGCCGGCCATTGTGCCGTGACCCACTGGTGTCGGCGGCGTGCGCGAGATCGCGGTCTTCAGCGGGTCAGCGCGCTCTTCGGCTAGCGCGGCCGCAGGGCGGCCGCGGCGGCGGATCGGACGGCGGCGGTCAGGGTCGCGAGGACCGTGGAGTCGAGGCGCCAGTGTTGCCAGTAGAGCGGGACGTCCAGTTGGCGGGTCGGGGCCAGGCGGACCGCGTGGCCGGCGGCCAGGTCGGTGGCGGCCGTCCGTTCCGGCATCAGGCCCCAGCCCAGGCCCAGGCGGATCGCTTCCGTGAAGCCCCACGCCGAGGCGATGTAGTGGATCGGCGGGTCCAGGCGGCGCCGGGTGACGGTGCGCAGGAAGCGGTGCTGCAGGCGGTCCTTGCGGTCGAGGAGCAGCATCGGCGCGGACGCGAACTCCTCCGGGGTGCCGCCGGCCGGGAAGTGGCGGGCCGCGAAGGCCGGTGCCGCCGTCGCCACGTACCGCATCGAGCCCAGGCGGTCGGCGCGGCAGCCCTGGACCGGCTCGCGCTGGGCGGTGACGGCGGCCAGCACGGTGCCGTCGCGCAGCCACTCGGCGGTGTGGTCCTGGTCGTCCTCGCGGACGTCGAAGAGCACCTCGCCGCCGACGGCGGTCAGCGCGGGCAGGAACCAGGTGGCCAGGGAGTCGGCGTTGACGACGATCGCCGCCCGGGTCCAGGAGCCGGCGGCCGCCAGCGCCTCGCGTTCGAGCACCGCGATCTGGCCCGCGAGCCGGAGCAGCGGGCGGCCCGCCGCGGTGGGGCGGCACGGCCTGGCCCGCCGGACGAGCACCTGGCCCACCGCCTGCTCCAGCGCCTTGACCCGCTGGCTCACCGCGGACGGCGTCACGTGCAGGACCCGGGCCGCCGCCTCGAAGCTGCCCTCGTCGACGACGGCGGCCAGGGTGGCGAGCTGCAGCGTGTCGAGGGTCATGAAGCAAATCTAATGGATCCTAAAAATCATTAGCTGGAGTACGCAGTCCGCCGCCCGTAGCGTCCCAGGCGTGCTCGCCTCCGCCCTCGCCGGTTTCGCCAACTGCCTGGCCCTGATCGCCGCCATCGGCGCGCAGAACGCGTTCGTCCTGCGCCAGGGGCTGCGCCGTGAGCATGTCTGGGCCGTGGTCGTCACCTGCGCGCTGTCGGACGCACTGCTGATCTCCCTCGGTGTGGCCGGGCTCGGTGCCGCGGTCGCGGGGCGACCGGCGGTGCTGCTCGCCGTCCGCTGGTGCGGTGCGGCCTTCCTCCTCGCGTACGCCGCGCTGGCCCTGCGCCGCGCGCTCCGGCCGCAGTCCCTGGATCCGGCGGCCGCACGGCCGACGACCTTCCGCGCGACCCTGCTCGCCTGCCTCGCCTTCACCTACCTGAACCCGCACGTCTACCTCGACACGGTGCTGCTCCTCGGCGCCGTGGCCAGCCAGCACACGCACCGGTGGGTCTTCGCGGCCGGCGCGGCGGTCGCCAGCCTCGCCTGGTTCGCGGCCGTCGGCGGCGGCGCGCGCCGGCTGGCCCCGGTGCTCGCCCGGCCGGCGGCGTGGCGGGTCCTCGACGCCGCCGTCGCCGCGATCATGGTGGCGATTGCGGCGAGTTTGCTGATGGGCTGACCTCGGGCGGTCCGGTCTCGACGGTCCCCTGGGTGGGACCGCACAATGATCGGGATGCGCGCACCCGGTGTGCGACCCCGCAGGCTCGCGGCGCGGCACCATGTCGACACGATCGGGTGAGCGGAGAAGGGGGACGGCATGGAGCGCGAACATGTTCCGCCGGTCGACGTGGAGACCGTGCTCCGGCTGCTGGCTCCGGACGCGTCGGGTGTGCCGGTGCGGTGCCGCCTGCGCTACGACGCCGCTGACCCGTACGCCGTGCAGGTGTGCTTCCACCTCGAGGCCCGCGCGGTCGAACCCGTCAGCTGGTCGTTCGCGCGCGACCTGCTCGCCGCCGGGCTCGACGGGCCGAGCGGGCTCGGCGACGTCCGGGTCTGGCCGTGGCGCACGACCCACGGCGAGTCGGTCGCGATGGCGTTGACCTCGCCCGACGGGCAGGCCCTGCTGGAGGCGCCGCGGGCCACGCTGGTCGCCTTCCTCGCCGACACCTACGCGCTGGTGCCGCCGGGCGGCGAGTCGGAGCGGCTGGACATCGACGCCGACGCCTGGTTGAGCGGGCAGCTCCTACCGGACAAGACGGAGGAGGACGATCAAGAGGGCCGATAGGTCAGCGCCTCCGCCACGCCGGCGATCTCGATCACCCGGGCCACGTGCCCGCGGGCACCCGCGAGCCGCAACCAGCCGCCGGCCTCCGCGCACCGGCGGTCGCCGCGCACGAACGCCGTCAGCCCGGCCGAGTCGCAGAACGTGAGCGCCGACACGTCGACCACCAGCCGCACGGCCCCGCCGCCGACGAGGTCGCCGACCTTGGCCAGGAACTCCGGCGCCGTCGACATGTCCAGCTCGCCGGCCACCCGCAGCAGGAGCGCGTCCGGCGCCGGCGCGGTCGTGAACACCAGTGGAGCGACGACCTCCGTCTCCTCGATCCAGGGGCCGCCGGCGGCCTGCCGTGGCGCCGGGTCGGTGGTCATCGCTCGTCCCTCGCCGCGCCGTCGAGCGCGGTGCTGATGCGCACGGTGGTGCCGGTGGGACCGGTGGCCACCACCATGCTGTCGCTGAGCTGCTCCGCCAGCCACAGGCCCCAGCCGCCGGCCGTGTCCGGCGCCGGCCGCTCGTGCAGCGCCAGCCGCTCCTGGGCGATGCCGCCGCCGTCGTCGGACACCTCGCAGACGAGCGTGCCGGCGGCGCGCCACAGGCGTACCTCGCCGTGGCCGCCGCCGTGCCGCACGGCGTTGGTGATCAGTTCGTTGACCGCGAGGACGAAGTCTTCGAGGCGCTGGTCGCTCAGGCCCGCCGCCGCGACGCTGGCGGCGAACGCGTGCCGGAGCTCGGTCACCTGGCCGCGCGCGAACCGCTCCGCGAACAGCGGACGCCGGTCGTCCGCCGGCACAACCGGCGGTCGATGGTGCCCGTCGTCGGTCATGCGCCGCCTCAAAAGCTGTCAAGGGGCCTCTTGGGTCATCATCACAGTACGTCCTGCCGGCCGGGCACGCATCGTGGGCGCCAGGATGCCGTGTCTGTGGGATGGTCGGAACGTGCCGCAGAACCGGATGGCGCCGGGAGACGACGGCCAGGTGGCCGCGCTGGTCGACGCGGCCGTCACGGTGTTGACACAGCGGCTGGGGTGCTCCACGGGAGAGGCGAGGCGGCGGTTGCGCGCGTTGGCGGAGGAGTCCGCCGTGACGATCGAGGAAGCCGCGTCGGCGGTGCTGAGGGGCACCGGGGCACCCGGCGAGGACCAGGTCGACACCGAGATCCAGCGGATGGCGGCGGTCGCCGCCGCGGAGTCGGCCGCGATCGCCGCGCAGGCCGTGGCGGCACCCGGCGCGGAACCGCTCGCCGACCTCGCCGGGGCGATCGCGGACCGCCTCGCCCGCTCCGCCGGAGCCGACGCGGTCGCCGTGTACGCCGTGGAGCCGGACGGGTCCCTCCAGCTCGTCGGCGCCTCGGGCGTGCCGCCCGCGGTGGTCGACGCCTGGAGCCGGGTGCCCGCGCATCCGCCGACGGAGGCCGGCTACGTCGCCCGTACCCGGGAGGCCCTGTTCCTGCCGGACCGCACCGCGACTCCGCCGCACTACCTGCTGGTCGGCGGTCCCGGCGCCGAGTGGCCGTCCCGGGCCGTCGTGCCGGTCGGCGACCCGGCCCGCGGCGGTCAGGTCGTTGCCGTCGTGGTCGCGTTCTTCGCCCGCCAGCAGCCGTTCCACCCCGACGTCCGCGCGACGGTCGCCGGGGTGGTCGACGATCTCGCCGGCCGGATCGTCGAGCGCCTCCGCGTCCACCCGCACCAGGCCGGCTGGATCACCGACGCGCAGGCGATGCTCGACGCGCTGCCCGGCGCGGTCGTGGTGGCGGTGCCGATCCGGTCGCCCGCCGGCGAGTTCGCCGACTGGGTCGTCGTCGCGGCGAGCCCCGAGGCGACCGACGTCGCCGGCCGGCGCGGCCGCGAACTGGTCGGCGTCAGCACGGTGGCGAACTATCCGACGGTGGTGGGCACCGAGCTGTGGCACTCCTGCGCGCAGGTCATGCGCTTCGGGCGGCCGCGCGAGGTGGGCCCGTTCACGTACACCCCGCACGCGCCGGGCATCGAGAGCGACGCCACGTTCAGCGTCCGGCTCAGCCGGTTCGGCGGCGGGCTGCTGGTCACCTGGACCCGGCACGACGAGGAGCGGCGGCTGGCGGCGCGGATCGCGCAGACCGAGCGGCTCGGGCGGCTCGGCTGGGGCGAGTGGGACCTGACGACGGGCAGCGTCCACTGGTCCGAGGGTCTCTACGCGATCTTCCGGCGGGACGTCGAGGAAGGGCCGATCCCGATCGACGACGTGGCCGACGTGGTCCACCCGCAGGACGCCGGCCGGGTCGTACCGGCGCTGGAGGCGGTCTTCGGCGGCGGGGAGGCCGGCGACCTCTCGTACCGCATCCTCGTCGGCGGCCAGGTGCGCTATCTGCGGTGCCGGTTCGAGCCGGTACGGGACGCGACCGGCCGGGTCCTCAAGGTGTACGCGCTGGTGCAGGACGTCACCGCCAGCGAGGCCGCCGCGCGCGACCGGGCCCGCCTCGTCGACGTGGAGGCCGAACTTGCCGAGCGGCTGCGCACGCAGCGCACCGAGCACCGGCTCGTGGTCGCGCTGCAGCAGATCATCCTGCCGATCCCGCGCGGCATCATGCGGGTGCCCGGGCTCGACGTGGCCGTCCGCTACCTGCCGGCGGAGGTGGTCAGCCGGGTCGGCGGTGACTGGTACGACGTCGTGGAGCTCCCCGACGGCCGCACGCTGCTGGCGGTCGGCGACGTCGCCGGGCACGGCATCACCGCCGCCGCGACGATGGCCCGCCTCCGCTACTCCACCTCGGCCCTGGCCGTCACCAGCACCGACCCCGGCGAGCTGCTGGCGTACCTCAACCGCATCGTCCACGACGACGCGAGCGAGCCCACGGCGACCGTCGTCGTCGCGCTCTTCGACCCCGCGACCCGGACGCTGACCTGGGCCCAGGCCGGGCACCCGCCGCCGATCCTGCTCTCCGGCGGTACGGTGTCCGCGCTGCCCCGGCCCGCCGGCATGATCGTCGGAGCCCGGCCGGACAGCGCGTACGAGACCGCCACGACGGTCCTGGCCGAAGGCGACACCATGCTTCTCTACACCGACGGACTGATCGAGCGCCGGGGCGCCTACGACAGCGACTGGCTGGGCCCCGTGCTCCGGTCCCTGGAGGGTCGCGGCGCTCAGCCGATCGACCGGCTGATCGAGGGCCTCCAGCCCGCCAACCCGGGCGACGACACCTGCGTGCTGGCCCTGCGGCCCCGGCCGTCGTGACGCTCTCGGGCGGGCTCCAGGTCCCGCTGTGGCGGTCCATCGCCGTCTACCGGTTCGCCTCGCTCGCGTTCGCGCTGGCGCTGATCGCGGGCAACGTCCGCGACTACCACCGGCCGTACGCGGCGATCCCGATCGTGATCGTCCTCATCGGATGGACGTTCGCGGCCGTCAACCTGTTCCGCCGCCCGGACCGGCGCCGCTGGCCGCTGCTGCTGGCCGACCTGGCGATCACCACCGGTGTCGTGCTCGCCACGCCGCTGGTGGTCGGGCGGGACGCGCTCAGCCGCGGCACGCCGAGCCTCGCGGTCGCCTGGCTCGCCGCACCGGTGCTCGCGTGGGCGGTCGCCGGCGGCCGCCGGCTCGGGATCGTGGCGGCGCTGGTCCTCGGCGCCGCCGACCTGTCGGTGCGGCCGCGGATCACGCAGTCCTCGCTGACGGCCACGATCCTCATGCTGCTGGCGGCGGTCGGCGTCGGGCACGTGACCCGGCTGGCGGCGATCGCCGAGGAGCGGATGCAGCGCGCGGCGGAGCTGGAGGCGGCGACCCGCGAGCGGGAGCGGCTGGCCCGCGACATCCACGACTCGGTGCTCCAGGTGCTGGCGCTGGTCCGGCGCCGCGGCGCCGACCTCGACGGCGAGGCGGGCGAGCTGGCCCGGCTGGCCGGCGAGCAGGAGGCCGCGCTGCGGCGGCTGATCGCGACCGGGTCGCCGCCGGCGCCGCCCGGCACGGGGCTGACCGACCTCGGCGGGCTCGTGGCGGCGTACGCCAGCGACGTGGTCTCGGTGGCCGCGCCGGCGACGGCCGTGCTCCTGCCCGCGGACGTCGCGGCGCAGGTCAACGCCGCGGTCGGCGCCGCGCTGGACAACGCCGCGCGGCACGCGGGCCCCGGCGCGCGGGTCTTCGTGCTGCTGGAGGACGAGGTCGACGCGGTCACCGTGTCGGTGCGCGACGACGGCGCCGGCATCCCGCCCGGCCGCCTCGCCGAGGCGGAGCGGGAGGGGCGGCTCGGTGTGGCACAGGCGATCCGGGGGCGGATCGCCGACCTCGGCGGGACGGTGCGCGTGCACTCGGCACCCGGGCAGGGCACCGAGGTCGAGATGACCGTGCCTAGGGTGGTCGCATGACGCGGGTGATGGTGGTCGACGACCATCCGATGTGGCGCGAGGGCGTGGCGCGCGACCTGGCGGAGGCCGGCTACGAGGTGGTCGCGACGACGGGGGAGGGGCACCAGGCGGTCCGGATCGCCGGCGCGACCCGCCCGGACGTGGTGGTGCTCGACCTCCAGCTGCCGGACGTCTCCGGCGTCGAGGTGATCCGCGGGCTGCTGGCGGCCGTGCCGGAGGTGCGCGTGCTGATGCTGTCGGCCAGCGGTGAGCAGCAGAGCGTGCTGGACGCGGTCAAGGCCGGCGCCACCGGCTACCTGGTCAAGTCCGCCTCGCCGCACGAGTTCCTGGCGGCGGTGGAGCGCACGGCGGCCGGCGAGGCGGTGTTCACGCCCGGGCTGGCCGGCCTCGTGCTGGGTGAGTACCGCCGCCTGGCCGCGGAGCCGCCGGAGCCCGACCACGGCGCGCCGAAGCTCACCGACCGGGAGACCGAGGTGCTGCGGCTGGTGGCGAAGGGGCTGTCGTACAAGCAGATCGCCGAGCGGCTGGGCGTCTCGCACCGCACCGTGCAGAACCACGTCCAGAACACGCTCGGCAAGCTGCAGCTGCACAACCGGGTCGAGCTGACCCGGTACGCGATCGAGCGGGGCCTCGACTGACCCCTCACTCGTACGGCGGCTCCTCCGTCTCGTGCATCGCCAGCTCCTCGGCGCTGGCGCCGCCGCCCGCCGCGCCGGCGTCGTCGGCGATCGAGTCGCCCTCGTCGTCCAGGAGGGAGGCACCGGGCTCGTCCAGCTCGGCGGCGCCGCCCGGGTCGACGAGCCGGCCGACCGGCGCGCCGCCGCGGTCGAGGTCCAGGTCGTCCCGGTCGTAGACGGACACCTCCGAGTCCGGGTCCGAGGTCGGCCCGGGGTCGAGCACGTCCGCGTCGAGCTGGGCCTGAGCCCGTTCGGTGCCGAGGTCCTCCTCGTCGCGGATGCCCGGGTCGCCGGGCGTGGCGAGCGGGTCGTCCACCGGCTCCTCGAGGCTCTCGCGGGCCAGCTTGAAGTCGAGCGACTCGCCTTCCTCCGCCTCCTCGCCGGTGGTGCCGAAGCGGTCCACCGCGACGGGTGAGTCGGCCGGCAGGGCGGCCGGGTCCGGCCCGTCGGCTTCCCGGCCCGTGTCGACGTCGTCGTAGGCCGTCGAGTCGTCGTCCGCGGTCTCCGGCAGGCCCTCGGCCTCCGGGTCGGACCAGGGCGTGGGGTACTCGTCTTCGCGCATACCGCGCCTTCTACCCCGCCACCCGCCCGGCTAAGCGGCGTGCTGTTGCTGCCGAATCGATTGCCCGGCTCGGCAGAGGCGACGTAGGGTCACGGGAGGGGACGACCCGTACACGGTCTGTTATCCCCGGGGTGCTCAAGACGCGGGCATCAGCCAGCACATTCCATCCACAATTCGGTGCTCCCCGCCCCACCAGGGCGGAGATCGCGAACGAGGAGGCTGCGCGATGACCCCTCACAGCGGCGTGCCCGCTCCGGAGGAGCTGGACCTTCCGGAACTGGACGCGGTCGCCATGTCGTACGCACACCGCTCCGGCGACGACGCCCGGCGCTCGGCGCGGGAGCGGCTGGTCCGCTCGGCGATGCCGTTCGCGGGCCGGCTCGCCCGCCGGTACCGCGGCCGCGGCGAGCCGATGGACGACCTGGAGCAGGTGGCCCGTCTGGGCCTTCTCAAGGCGGTTGACCGGTTTGACCCGGCCCGTGGCGCCTTCACCGGCTTCGCCGCCGCCACGATCATCGGCGAGCTGCGCAGACACTTCCGGGACCGCACGTGGGGCGTGCACGTCCCGCGCCGGATGCAGGAGCTGAGCATCGAGGTCAACCGCGCGTCCACCGAGCTGACCGCGAAGCTGCGCCGGTCGCCGACCGTGCCGGAACTCGCCGCGCGGCTCCGGGTCGACGAGGAGGAGATCCTGGCGGCGCTGGAGACCGCGGCCGCGTACACGCCGCTGTCGCTGAACATGCCGGCCCGGGCCGAGAGCGAGGCCGAGCTGGGCGACCTGCTCGGCGGCGCCGACGTGGGCCTGGAAGCGGTCGACGACCGGCTGACGGTGGCCAGCCTGATGTGCCGGCTGCCGGAGCGCGAGCGGCGGATCCTGGCGCTGCGTTTCTACGGCAACAAGACGCAGACCGAGATCGCCGCCGAGCTGGGGATCTCGCAGATGCACGTGTCCCGGCTGCTGTCGCGCGCGCTGACCTGGCTGCGCGAGGCGATGCTGAGCGACGCGCCGAAGCAGTGGCAGGCCGGGGCGGCGCCGGGCGACCACCACGAGATCACCGTCGCGCGAGCGGACCAGCCGGGCGGCGTACGGCTCCAGGTCACCGGGGAGATCGACCGCGACACCGCGGACCCGCTGCGCGCCGCCGTGCTGGAGGCGGTGCGCCGGGTGGCCGGCGGGCCCCCGCCGCGGGAGGTGTCGGTCAGCCTGGCCGGAGTGCCGATCATCGACGCGGCCGGGGTCTCCGCGCTGCTGCGCGGCTTCGAGGCCGCGCGTACGGCCGGGGTCCGGCTCCGGATCACCGACGCGCGCCTCTACGTCCGGCGCACGCTCCGGGTGGCGGGCCTGGCGCCGATCATGGCCTAGCGGCTGGGCGGCGGTCCCAGCCGCCGTCTGGCCGCACGGCGGATTCACCCTGGACTCCGCCTCGCCTCAACCCCCAGATGTGAAACGGACCCTAGTCGTCCGGGGTGACGACGGCCCAGACGAGCTTGCCGTCGGGCAGTGGCGTGGCACCCCAGCGGAGCGCGACGGACTGGATGAGCAGGAGGCCGCGGCCGCCGTACGCGGTGGTGGGCACGGGGCCCGCGTACACCGGGAGGGCGGTCGAGTGATCGCGGACCGAGAGCCGGACGGTCCCGTTGGTGGCCCCCCGGCCGACGAGCACCGTCATCGGCGTGTGCGCGTGCGCGACGACGTTGTTGACCAGCTCGGTGACGACGATGCACGCCGGGCCGGCGATCTCGGGGAGCTCCCACCGCGCGCACGCCTCGGTGACCAGCTCGCGGGCCCGGCGCGCGGCCCCGGTCACCGCATCGAGTTCGGCGCGGAGCAGGTCGTCGGCCGAGCGCCGGGCCCTGGCATCGCCGGCGAGCGGAAAGCCGGCGGCGTGCCAGGTGTCGGCGCCGTCGGCCGGCACGTCGAGCACCGGCCGCCCGCACGGCCAGTCGGCGGTCTCACGGGCCACCTCGTCGAACGTGGCCACCACGGCTCCCGGATCCGCGACGCGGAGGCCGTGGAGGTCGATGACCGCCGGCGCGCGGTCGGCGACGATGGACAGAAGGGTGCCGCGCAACGACCCGGCCGACGCCTCGTCGAGCACGCCCTGGAGCCGTACGACCGCGTGCGGTTCGTCGGAGGCAACCAGAAAATGCACGTCGGTCGGCATGATCGCTCCATTGTGCATGTCGGGAAGGGTCCCACGCGCGCGTCTGCGCGGCTGACGGGTTTCCGTCACCACGGCCGGCTCCTCGCGTACCGTCGGGTCAGCGTCACATCGGCCACCGCGCGGCGCGGCCGGCCGCTCGTGCGCGGGCCGCCGGTGACCCGCGGCTCGCGGCCTATCGCGCCGGCGCGACATCGGGAACCGAGCCGGACCTCCTGCGGCCCCATCACGACCACCGCGTCGGCGAGGGTGCGGGTCAGCGCCATGACGCTCCGATACCCCGTCCGCCCCACCCTCATGCGGCCCCGTTTTCGCTCTACCCTCAGCTCCGCCCAGCCGTCGTCTCCGGCCGTGACAAGTCAGTGCGGGACGGCGGCTGCGGGGCACTCCGGATCGCGGCGACGCGGGGTGGCGGCGCTGGGGACAGGAACGACGGTCGCCCGACCTACCGCGGGCCTGGCAGCGAAGCTGAGGCGCGACATGTTGGCGTCGTGAACCCGCGTGGCAGCCGGAGCGAGCGGTCTTTCGTGGGGACGGCCGCGGACCTGAGCCAGGGAGCGGGCGGTGCGTGGTGGGACGGTCGGGACTGCCGCGCGGGCCTGAGCCAGTGATCTTGATTCTGATGAGGTCGGCCCGCCTGTGCGGCGGCGCGAGCGGCGTTACGACGGCGGACCCGAGTGGCAGGTGATGTCGGGTTCTCGGTGGATCGTGGCGGCGGCGCGAGCGCCAGTTACCACCGCGGACCCGCAGCCGATCCCGCCGCGGACCGGTGTCGCTAGTGGCGTGGTGGTGTGGGGCGGGACGACGGGCCGGCGGGCATCGGTCGGGCCACTCCCGCCGCCACCGTCCGCGCGGTCATCGCGCGCGCGGCGAGTGCCTTCGCGCGCATGGCCCGCGGCCCCGCGGTCAGCGCGCGCGGACGCGTGGGTGCCTTCTGGTGGTGGTGCTGCGGCTCCGCGTACCGGGTCAGGCCGATCACCGCGGCCAGGGTCACGAAGAAGCCGAGGGCGGCCACCCACTCCCGGCCGGGGTGGATCTTGTCGCCGAGGAAGAGGAGGCCGATCGCGGCGGCCGGCACGGCGGCGGCGGCGTCCATCGCGGCGACCGCCGACGTGGTGGAGCCGCGCTGCATCGCGAGGCCCAGCAGCAGTTGGCCGAGGATCGAGGCGCCGATCAGCACGTACAGCAGCGGGTTGCTGACGAACTCGGGGATCGACTGGCTGGACGCCAGTGGGCGGCCGGCGACGGCGCCGGCGGAGAAGGCCATGCCGGCGAGGGCGCCGAGGGCGACCGAGCCCGGGGCGCCGCGCAGGCGGGCCGCGAAGATGCCGCAGAGCGCGATGATCGCGAGCCAGCCGACGAGGGCGCCGAGGCCGCCGCCGCTGATCGGCTGGGCGTGGGCCGGCTTGGCCGAGATCACGAGGGCGAACAGGCCGCCGAACAGGAAGGCCAGCAGGGCGATTTCGGCGCGGGGGAGTTTCCAGCGCAGGAACAGGACTCCGCAGAGGGCGGTCACCCCGAGGCCCGCGGACGCGGCCGCCTGCACGAGGAAGAGCGGCAGGTCCCGCCGGGCGACGAAGGCGAGCAGGAAGCCGAGCACCTGGCAGCCGACGCCGAGGAGGTAGATCCGTTGGCAGGCGAGCTTGAAGAGCAGCTTCGGGTGGAACTTCGTGTGCAGCGTCGTACGGGTCGCCGCCACCGACTGGAGGAGGTTGGCGAAGCCGTACGCGACGATCATGGCCGCGAGGAAACACCAACTGGTGGACACCACCCGGGCACAGTAGCGGGTGGTCCGGGTGGTCCGCGCGGTGACCGGCCGGGGTTGGCACAAGCGGTCTGACCAGCGACTACGCGCCGTATGACGATCAAAACAGGAGGTCAGAACGCGGCGCCGGGAAACCGGACAGGCAACCCCCGGGCTACTCAGGCCAGGCGGGAAAGAACCTCTTCGTGGAGTTTTCCGTTCGTGGCCACGGCATTCCCACCATATGGACCAGGGCGGCCGGTGAGGTCGGTGAGCGTGCCGCCCGCCTCGGTCACGATCGGTACGAGCGCGGCGACGTCCCAGAGGGAGAGCTCCGGCTCGACCATGATGTCGACGGCACCCTCGGCGACGAGCATGTAGCCGTAGAAATCCCCGTACGCCCTGCTCCGCCAGCTCTGCCGGATCAGGTCCAGCATCGGGTCGAGCCGCCCGGTCTCCTCCCAGCCGTCAAGGCTGGAGTAGCAGAAGCTGGCGTCGGCGACCCGGTGGACGCCCGAGACCTTGATCGGGGTGGCGGCGGCGGTGTGCCGGCCCGCGAACGCGCCGTGCCCCGTGGCCGCCCACCAGCGGCGGCCCAGCGCCGGCGCGGAGACCAGGCCGACCACCGGCTGCTCGCCCTCCAGCAGCGCGATCAGGGTGGCCCAGATCGGCACACCGCGGATGTAGTTCTTGGTGCCGTCGATCGGGTCGATCACCCACTGCCGGTGGCCCGGGCCGGCGGCGGCCTCGGCGGCGCCGTACTCCTCGCCCACCACCGCGTCGCGCGGGCGGGTACGGGCCAGCGTGGCGCGCAGCGCGCGCTCGACCGCCTGGTCGGCGTCGGAGACCGGGGTCAGGTCGGGCTTCGACTCGACCCGGAGGTCGAGGGCCCGGAACCGGTCCATGGAGATCTTGTCGGCGGTGTCGGCGAGGACGTGCGCGAGCGAGAGGTCGTCGGCGTACCGGGGGGCCATGGCGGCACACGCTACTAGGACTCGATCTCGTCGCCGGACCTGGATGCCAGGAGGCGGCGGTACGAGGCGAGGCGGCGCGGGTCGGCGTTGCCGGCGGCGACCCAGGCGTCGAGGGCACAGTCGACGTCGGTCGGCGTGTGCTCGCAGTTCGGGGGGCAGTCGACGGTGCCCTCGACGAGGTCGGGGAAGCCGTGCAGGAGGCTTTCGGCGGAGACGTGGGCGAGGCCGAAGCTGCGGATGCCCGGCGTGTCGATGATCCAGCCAGCGGCGCCGGGCAGGCGGAGGGCCACCGCGCTGGTCGACGTGTGGCGGCCCTTGCCGATCGCGCTGACCGTGCCGACGGCCCGGTCGGCGTCCGGGACCAGGCGGTTGACGAGCGTCGACTTGCCGACGCCGGAGTGGCCGACGAGCACCGAGACCCGGGCGGCCAGGGCCTCCCGCACGGCGGCGAGGTCAGAATCCGGACGGACCAGGACGTACGGGAGGTCCAGCTCGGCGTAGTAGTCGAGCACCTCCGCCGGCCCGGCCAGGTCGGCCTTGGTGAGGCAGAGCAGCGGGTCGATGTCCGCGTCGTACGCGGCGACCAGGCAGCGGTCGATGAAGCCGGTGCGGGGCGGCGGGTCGGCCAGCGAGCTGACGATGACCAGCTGATCGGCGTTGGCGACCACGACGCGCTCCAGCCGGCCCTCGGGTGTCGTGTCGTCGTCGTCGGCCGTGCGGCGCAGCACCGACGTGCGCTCGGCGATCCGGACGATCCGGGCCAGGGCACCCGGGGTGCCGGAGGTGTCACCGACCAGGGCGACCTGGTCGCCGACCACCACCGAGCGGCGACCCAGCTCGCGTGCGCGCATCGCGGTGACCGGCGGTGCGCCGTCGACCTCGACGGTGTAGCGGCCGCGGTCGACCGCGACCACGAAACCGTCGACCGCGTCCTCGTGGCGGGGGCGTGTGCGGGTGCGCGGACGCGAGGACCGGCCGGGGCGGACCCGCACGTCGTCCTCGTCGTACTCCCGTCGCTTGCCCGCCAGCGCGCCGCTCCTCTGCTAGCTCTTGCCGGTCACCATCGCCGACCATAGTGCCGGAAAGTCCGGCATCGTCTTGGAGGTGCACGCCACGTCGGCGAGCTCGACGCCGGGCACGGCGAGGCCGACCACCGCGGCCGCGTGCGCCATGCGGTGATCGTCGTACGTCTGGAAGACGCCGCCGTGCAGCGGACGCGGCGTGATCTCCAGGCCGTCGGCCGTGTCGGTGACGTCGGCGCCGAGTGCGCTCAGCTCGCGGGCAAGGGCGGTGAGCCGGTCCGTCTCGTGGCCGCGGATGTGACCCACGCCGTGCAGCCGGGACGGCGAGTCCGCGACCACCGCGAGCGCGGACAGCACCGGGGTCAGCTCGCTCACGTCGGACAGGTCGGCGTCGATGCCGTGAACGGCGCCGGTGCCGCGCACCGTCAGGCCCTCCGTGCCGAGCGTGACGTCGCCGCCCATCTCGCCGAGCAGCGCGCGGAGCCGGTCGACGGGCTGCGCGCTGCTGCGCGGCCAGCCGAGCAGGGTCACCGCGCCGCCGGTCACGAGCGCGGCGGCGAAGAACGGCATGGCGCCGGAGAGGTCGGGCTCGATGCCCCAGCCGCGGCCGGAGAGCTTGCCCGGCTCGACCACCCACACGTCGGGGGTGGCGTCGTCGACGCCGGCGCCGGCCGCGCGGAGCATCTGCACGGTCATCCGCAGGTGCGGCGCGGAGGGGACCGGCGGGCCCTCGTGGCGCACCACGACGCCGCGGTCGAACTCGGGGGCCGCGAGGAGCAGCCCGGAGACCAGTTGGCTGGAGGCCGACGCGTCGATCACGACCTCGCCGCCGGTGACCCGGCCGGTGCCGCGGACGGTCAGCGGCAGGCCGCCCGTGGGTGCCGCGTCGATCTCGACCCCGATCGAGCGGAGGGCCTCGATCAGCGGGCGGAGCGGCCGGCGCCGCGCGGACGGGTCGCCGTCGAAGGTGACCGGGCCCTGGGCGAGCGCGGCGACGGCCGGCATGAACCGCATCACCGTGCCGGCCTGGCCGACGTCGACGTGGGCCGGACCCTGCAGCCGGTCGGGGCGGACCACCCAGCGCTCGTCGTCGGCGGTGGAGACGCTGACACCCATGGCCCGCAGGCCGCCGGCCATCATCTCGGTGTCGCGTGCGCGCAGCGGGTGGGAGAGCGTCGACGGGCCGACCGCGATGGCGCTGAGCACCAACGCCCGGGCGGTCATCGACTTGGAGCCGGGCAGCCGGACCGTCGCGTTGACCGGGCTGGCGGCGGTCGGAGCGGTCCAGGGCTGGTGCGCGGACTGGTTGGCCACGGTCTCCAGTCTGCCGGGCCGCGGGGTCGAGTTGGTGATCGACGCCCGGCACTCCCGAGTGACGGGACGACGGAACCTCGGAATGCACGCTAGCGTGACGTTCATGTGTGGCCGTTACGCGACGACGAAGGGTGCGCCGGATCTGACGGCGATCTTCGACGCGTACGACGACACCCGTGACGGGTTGACCGTCGACTACAACGTCGCGCCGACCGATCCGGTGCCGGTGGTGCGGATGTCGCGCTCGCTCGGCGGTCGGGTGCTCTGCGTGGCCCGGTGGGGGCTGGTGCCGAGCTGGGCCGGGGACACCCGCGGGGCGGCCCGCATGATCAACGCGCGCGCCGAGACGGTGGCGACGACGAAGGCGTACGCCCGCGCGTTCGCGACCAGGCGCTGCCTGGTGCCCGCGGACGGGTGGTACGAGTGGGTGCGCACGCCCGGCGGCGGCCGGCAGGCGTACTTCATGACGTCGCCGGAACCGGTGGTCTTCGGCGGGCTGTGGTCGGTGTGGGGCACGGAGAAGCTGGTCACGTGCAGCATCGTCACGATGGCGGCGCTTGGCGACCTGGCCCTGGTGCACCACCGGATGCCGCTGGTCCTCGCGCCGGACCGGTGGTCCGCCTGGCTGGCCGGCGGCGGCGAGCCCGACGAGATCCTCGCGCCGCCTGACGACGTGACGCTGGCCGGCATCGAGATCCGTCCGGTCGGCCCGGCGGTCGGCGACGTACGCAACGACGGCCCGGCTCTCGTGGAGCGCGTGCCGGCGCCGCCGCTCGGCGCACCACCGGAGGAACCGGTCGCATTGACCCTTTTCTGATCAACAATTCACCTGAGTTGATTTTTCCCTTTACTTCGAACTGATGCCGATTTCTCGGTTAAGAGTTTCGGCATGTTCGATGCAACCCCTTGTAATCGCGGTCGGGAGTGCGATAGAACACAGCGCCGGCAATGGGTGCCTTGTTCGCACCGGGCGACGACGCCCATTGATCTTTCGATCTTCCCGATCGACAGGGAAGCCGGTCCCACGGGGGAGGTGGGTTGTTGATGACACGGGCGCGAATGCCACGCCCGCACGAGGTTGCCGCCGCACGTCGCGATCCCAGGTTGCTGCGAGCCGCCGCCGAGCGACAGCTCGACGAGGCGTGGCGCACCAGGGGCGTCTGCCAGACGGTCGACCCGGAGACGTTCTTTCCCGCGCCGAGCGAGCCGGCCGACGCGGCCGTGGCGCTCTGCCGCACCTGCGAGGTGCAGGGCGCCTGCCTGGCGTGGGCCCTGGAGGTCGGCGACTGCCACGGAGTGTGGGGCGGGACGACGCCGCGGGAGCGGCGGGCGATGCTGGTGGCGTGGCGCGGGCAGGTGACGCGCGGCGCGGAGACCATCGACTCGGGGCCGCCGATCCGGGATCTGTCGCTGGAGCTGGTCTCGGCCAGCTGACGTTCCCGCGGACCCTGCCGGGGTCGCCGGGGCCGGGCCGGCCGGGGAGGCCACGTCAGACCGGTCCGTCGCGGGCGTCGGGTTCGTCGCGACAGCGGAGCCCGTCACGCTTCGTGGGGAGGCCGGTGGCGGCGGGGCCGCGGCGGGTCCGCGGTGTCGGCGCCGGTTCGGGACAGAATGGGGTCGTGAGGACCATCGCCACACCGCACGGTCCGGCCCATGTCGATCTCGACGCGGTTGACGGGGTGCCCGCGGCTCTGCTCGTGCTCGGGCACGGGGCCGGCGGCGGCGTCGACGCTCCCGACCTCATGGCCGTCCGGCGTGCCGCCGGTGCGGCCGGGGTCGCGGTCGCGCGGGTGACGCAGCCCTACCGCGTCGCCGGCCGCCGGGCCCCGGCGCCGGCCCCGCAGCTCGACGCCGCCTGGGTGGCGGTCGTCCGGGAACTGCTGGCCGGCTATGACGAGGCGCCACCGCTCGTCGTCGGTGGCCGGTCCAGCGGTGCCCGGGTCGCCTGCCGCACCGCGACCGCCCTCGGCGCCGACGGGGTGCTCTGCCTCGCCTTCCCGCTGCATCCGCCCGGGCGGCCGGAGAAGTCGCGGGCCGACGAGCTGCGCACCGGCGTACCAACGCTGGTGGTCAACGGTGACCGCGACCCCTTCGGGGTGCCCTCCGCCTCTCCGGGCGTCGAGGTGGTCGTCCGGCCGGGGCAGCGGCACGACCTGCGGGGCGATCCGCGCGGGCTGGGACAGCTGGTGGTGGAGTGGCTGAAACAGCACAAGTGGGCCAACCCGTGACCTCCCGGCGGCCGGCTCGTTGTACCCGGCGAGCCAGGCATGCCCTGGGGACTCCCTCCACGAGTCCGCGGACCCCCCGGTCCGCATCAACCTCCCAGGCCCACCTGGTCCCGGGGCCCGTCCCCGGGACCAGTGGGTTGCTGGAATGCCCGAGCCCTCCGGTTTGTTGACGCGTTCGACGCATCCGAAACGCGCGAGGGGGCTTTACCCAGTGCAAGCAGCTACGCGGGGCGGCCCGGGCACGGGCGACCGCGACCGCATCCGGGCCCTTCTGACGGCACCCGAATGGCCGGTGAGCGACGTTACTCACGCCCGCATCGCGGGCACTCCTTCGGCAACGGAGCCTGTCGAGGGCGCACGCCGCGTATCCTCGTCGGGACAGTCGAGGGGGGACGGGCGGTTGACGCAGCCGGAGAAGACCCGGGCCGGGGAGCACACCGACGAGCGGCGGGCCCGGTTCGAGCGGGACGCGCTGCCGTTCGTCGACCAGCTCTACGCGGCGGCGCTGCGGATGACCCGCAACCCCGCCGACGCCGAGGACCTGGTGCAGGAGACGTTCCTGAAGGCGTACGCCGCGTTCCACCAGTTCGAAGAGGGCACGAACCTCAAGGCGTGGCTCTACCGGATCCTCACCAACACCTACATCAACTCCTACCGTCGGCGGCAACGGCAGCCCGTCCAGGCGCCGACCGAGGAGATCACCGACTGGCAGCTCGCCAACGCCGAGTCGCACACCTCGAGCGGTCTGCGGTCGGCCGAGACGGAGGCGCTCGACCGGCTGCCGGACAGTGACGTCAAGGACGCGCTGCAGCAGCTTCCGGAGGAGTTCCGGCTGGCGGTCTACCTGGCCGACGTCGAGGGCTTCTCCTACAAGGAGATCGCCGACATCATGGGCACGCCGATCGGCACGGTCATGTCCCGGCTGCACCGCGGCCGTCGCAACCTCCGCAACCTGCTGGAGCGCTACGCTGCGGAGCGGGGCTTCACCCGTGCCCCGTCGAGCGACGCCGCCGCGGCCCGCCAGGAGGTGTGACCAACCGTGAGTTGCGGTAACCCCCACGAGACCGACTGCCGCGAAGTGCTCGACGAGGTCTACCTCTACCTCGACCTCGAGTGCGCCGAGGAGCGCCGCGCGCTGATCCAGCACCACCTCGACGAGTGCTCCCCGTGCCTGCGGGAGTACGGCATCGAGCAGGAGGTCAAGGCGCTCGTCGCGCGCTGCTGCGGCAACGAGACCGCACCCGCGGACCTGCTCGACCGGCTCCGCCGGAAGCTGACCGAGCTGCGCACCGACGTCTGACCACGCCGCCCGCCGCCGGCCCGACGGCCCGAAGGCACGAGGCCGGCGACGTGGCTGCGGTGCTCAGGAGTTGGGGCGCTTGCCGTGGTTGGCGGCGCTCTTCTTCCGTGCCTTCTTCTTGCGGGCCTTCTTGGCCACGTGACCTCCCGTTGCGACCGATCTGTCCGGTGACCCGACGATCGTAGACGGCCCCGCCAGCACGCCGCGGAGCGCCGCCGCATGGTTGGATGCTGACGCGAGCCGAGAACCGGCAGCCAACCCCACGAGGAAGGACCGCGCGATGGCGGACGAGATCCGCGCCGAGATGGTGGCGAACGTGTGGAAGGTCGTCGCGGCGGCGGGCGACACCGTGGCCGAGGGCGACACGCTGGTCATCCTCGAGTCGATGAAGATGGAGATCCCGGTGATCGCCGAGTCCGGCGGCGTGGTGGCGCAGCTTGCGGTCAACGAGGGCGACGTGGTGCAGGAGGGCGACCTGATCGCCGTCATCGAATGACGGCGGTCCACGTCCGCCCCGCGACCACCGCGGACTTTCCCGAGATCGCCCGGCTGACGGTCGCCGCCTACCGCGAGGACGGCCAACTCGCCGGCGACCACGGCTACGACAAGAAGCTGGCCGACGTCGAGACCCGGGCGGAGGCCGGCGTCCTGCTGGTCGCGACCGACGCGGCGACCGGCGACGTCCTCGGGTCGGTGACGTTCGTCCTGCCCGGGTCCGACTACGCGGAGATCTCGGGGCCGGGCGAGGCCGAGTTCCGGATGCTCGCCGTGGCCCCCTCGGCCCAGGGCCGCGGCGCGGGCGAGGCGCTGGCGCGCGCGTGCGTCGCGCGGGCCGCCGAACTCGGCTGCACGGCCGTGGTCATCTGCGTGCGCGACTTCGCGGAACCCGCGAAGCGGCTCTACGCGCGGCTCGGGTTCGCGCGCATCCCGGAGCGCGACTGGTCGCCGTACCCGGGGGTCAACCTCCAGGCCCTCCGCCTGCCGCTCACCGCGACGAACTGAGATTCCTGCTCGGGTCCGTCGTCGGTCCGGGCCGTCGCTCCCGCCAGAGATCAGGTCCGCCGCTGGTCGCTGCCGTCACGAGATGCTCGTAACGTTGTGATAGCGCGAGGTTTCGTGCAGAATCGAGCACGAATTGCGCATGGGAGGCGGTTGTCGATGGGTGGGCCGGGCAGTGGCATGGCGGCGGACGTCGCCGAGCAGCCGGAGGTTTTCGCACGGTTGCTCGAGCCTGACCAGGCCGGGCCGATCGCGCGGGTCGCGGCGGCGATCGTCGAGCGGCGGCCGCGGCACGTCGTCTTCACGGCGCGGGGAACGTCCGACCACGCGGCGCTCTACGGCGCGTATCTCGCCGAGATCCGGCTCGGCCTGCCGGCCGGGCTCGCCTCGCCGAGCGCCGTCACGGTGTTCGGTGCCCGGCCCGACCTCTCGCAGGCGCTGGTCGTGGGCGTGAGCCAGAGCGGCGGGTCGCCCGACCTGACCGAGGTCGTCAAGGTGGCCCGGGAGACCGGCGCGCTCACCCTCGCCGTCACCAACAACCCCGACTCGGCGCTGGTCGAGGCCGCGGAGCTGAGCATCGACGTCCACGCGGGGCACGAGCGGGCGGTCGCGGCGACCAAGACCTACACGGCCGAGCTGCTCGCGCTGCTGATGCTGGTCGAGGGCATCCGCGGCGGCGGCGCGCTCGACCCGGAAGAAGCCCGTGCGCTGGCCGCGCTTCCCGGTCTCGCCGCGGCGACCCTCGACGACCCGACGGCGGTCGACATCGCCCGCCGCTACCGGTTCGCGGCGCGCATGGTCACCACGGGCCGGGGGTACGCGTACCCGACCGCCCGCGAGGCCGCCCTCAAGCTGATGGAGACGTCGTACCTGCCGGCGCTGTCCTTCTCCGGCGCCGACCTGCTGCACGGGCCGCTCGCGCTCGCCGACCCCGACGTCCCGGTGCTCGCGGTCGTCGGCAGCGGGCCCGGTGGCGGCGCGATGCGCGACGTGCTCGCGCGGCTCGGCGAGCGCCGGGCCGACATCGTCACGGTGGGGCCCGCCGACGTGCCCGGTGCCGGCGCGCGGCTGGCGGTGCCGGATGTCGACGAGCGGTACGCGCCGCTGCTCGACATCCTGCCCCTTCAGCGCCTCGCGCTCGCGCTGGCGATCGCCCGCGGCGAGGACCCGGACGCCCCGCGCGGGCTGAAGAAGGTGACCACGACACTGTGACGCTGGGCGTGGGAGGCTTGCTGCGTGTCCACGCTCCGCGACCTCGTCGAGGAACACGCGGCCCTCCGCCGGGGTGACATCGTCCACCTGCACCGGATCGCCGGCGAGTGGCA
>Ga0164243_10003755_pt1 | contig 24174 bp, 23 predicted proteins | sample OricompcompostOP_FD_108781 | JGI IMG/M metagenome (GOLD analysis project Ga0164243, IMG submission 108781) | Organic Plus compost microbial communities from Emeryville, California, USA - Original compost - Organic plus compost (OP) | ecosystem: Engineered > Solid waste > Mixed feedstock >...
GAATATAGATGAAGGCTGGGATGGTACTTTCAATGGTACGCCACAACCTGCCGGTGTATATATCTATTCGATAGAAGCGGTAACCAATACCGGCAGACCGGTCAATAAGCAGGGGAATGTAACCTTGCTGCGATAAACGGCAATCAAAGGTTACCGGATAAAATATGATTGGATTATTTCCTGCGGTTACAGCTTGATCCAGAACCGCAGGAGGTTATCCATCCTGCTGTATGCTAACTGGTAGCCCTGTGGTATTTCATCCTCGGTGCTGTGAAAGGTAACCAGCCGGGTGCCGGGAGGCTTCTGATCCAATAGGTTTTTCAGGCAGCTGTTGTAATAGTCAAACAGCTCGTTTGAATGATCGATGCTGTCATCTATTTTCTCCATCCCTGCCAGGTTTTCGTAAAACGAATTATAGAAGTAAAAATGATCGTAATTACTGAAATCAAGCTGGGTGAAGTTGGCATGGATAAAGGACGCATTGCTTATACCCAGCGCTGTTTTTACATTCTCTGCATGGTGTATAAGTCGCTTACGTTGCTCTACACCATAAAAAAGCGTATCCGGCGCGAAATGCGCGCCTGCCAGGCAGAATTTTCCCGCACCGCTGCCTATATCCAGTATGCTCACTTTACTGCCTGTAGCCAGGAACTGTACTGCCTGCCGGGCAACCGCAAGGGGCGTCCAATGCCGTTGAGCCAGCGTGGCAATCGAAACCGGGTATAATTGATTAAAGGCTTCATCTGAAGAAAAGCAATCTCCTGTGTCTGTTCTGTGAAATCGGAATGGCATTAAATATCGTTGTAAATGAAAAGGCTGACCAAAGATAAAATTACAAACGAAAAGTGTTCCGTATGTTGCATTTTATCGTCTGCGGAATTACATAAAATCAATTTTAACGGAAGCTGCTTTTTTTCAGTTTAGGTTGTGAACGCTTCCTGTATTCCCCAGGCCCTCGTGGCTATTTATTATAGCGATAGGCTGTTAGCTTTAATCATTCTTTTGTCAAAATAAAAAATCAGGCTACCAGGACGAGGTAGTATACCGGATCTCCTGGATAACCTGATTCAACCTATGGGTTGTACTAAAAGCCGGAGGCAAGCACGGGGCCCCCGTTTTCGAAAGATAGCCTTCCATTCAGAGATGGATAGCTTCTTACGGCATTTTTAAATATTTCTATACTTTCATTGATGAATATTTTCCGGTCAAAGGCCGATTTTTTCGCAAGCGCATTACCGGACAGGAAGGCCAGCTCTTCCCGGTCATGGTAAAGATCCATTACGGCATCTGCGACGTTTATATGATCGGCGTCTATATCCAGCAGCTTCCCGGTTACATTATCTTCCACTATGTCATTGCATCCCCGCGCATCCAGTGTCACAACAGGGACGCCCATCGCTATTGCTTCCATGATACATACCGGCATACCTTCCTTAAAGCTCGGGAAGATAAAAAGATTGGCAATGGAAAGATATTTTTCTACCTCACCTGTGAACCCTATATTGATAATGTCCGGCGAGGTCTGTAAGAAGTGCTTTTCTTCTTTGCTGAGGTTCATGGAATGCGCTTTATCCGGGCCACCGACCAGTATCAGCTTTATATTCTTCGTGCCCTTTGTTTCCGTCAGGTATTTCATGGCTTTGATGACCAGGTCAAAACCTTTGAAATAAACAAATCTCCCGGTAAACATCAATACGAAATCATCCGGGGAAATATTCAGCTGCTCTTTAAGCTTGTCTTTTTCTTTCGTAGAAAATCGTTCCGGGTCGAATTTCTTCAGGTCGCAGCCTACGCCGAACGAATTGTATTTGAAAGATGCCTGCGGATATTTCCTTTGTATCAGCCTGTGGTCAAGATTATTGATCAGACCTATCTGGTCCAGCCGTTTAAAGCAAAAGGATTCTATGCTTTTAAAAACGAACCTTTTGATCGGGTTGGCAGCTACCGGGAATCCGAGGCCGTGGAATACGCCTATTGTTTTGAAACGGATCTTACCGCTCAACAGGGCAAGGAATATCCCGCTGGTAAAATGCAGGTTGACCACATCAGGCTCGATGATGTCGAGCACCTGTTTGATCCTGATCGAAGCGTTAATCTTTGAAATAAAACTAAGGTTCCTGGAAAAGTGAAGATGGTGAAAATGTATCCCTAAGTTAGCGTAAGGGAACTTATCCTTGAAGTTGATTATTTTCACCTTGTCACATATGACGTGAACTTCATTCTCCTTTACTAATTCCATGGCGAGCTCACCGAGGAAGTTGTTGAAACTTCCATAATCGGTAATGATAAAAACAATTTTCATTTAGTTGGGTAGTTTAGCTTGGTTAAGTGGTAATTTGTCTGTGTTTGATCCGGTACGCTGGATTACGGGCACGTAGATCCCGGTAACTGCAGGAAGCCTGTAGCTTTAGGTTTACTATCCGGGCAGGAACAATCTTATCGTTTAGCCGTAATGATGAAGTACCGTGTGAATACTAAAGTATACACAGATATGTTCCGGGCAATAACGGCCAGGCGAAGCAATTCGCTGTATTGTAGCTGATCAGAAAGAGATGCCTTTGGTAATATGTATACCGGCGTTAAGGAGCGTGGTTGAAATGATCGGGGTATAGAAGGCGGTACATGTTTTTCGTGTGTGGTTAAATTTATTAATAAGAAAACGAACAAGTATCTTGAAGTAGCTGTTCTGATATATTAGACGGTAACCAGCTCTAATAGGTTTGGTGGAATTTTGAATTTAAATAACATCATGGTAATATTTTTTTCGAAACTTTATTTTTATGGTGATATGGGTGAGTGACCCAATCAATAACGTTTCATTATAACTATTATTTTTCTTCTCAGATATTTCAGCAAAGAATAGCAGCAAATGCCTGTAAGGGTAATAGCACTTATCCGGCCCTGCCTGTATAAGAACAGGTAGTTGGACAATTCTCCTTGCTCCATTTTCCAGAGATTAGCCGAAAGGCCTGCCTGGCCATACTCCAGCTTGCCCGATATGGATCCGGCCAGCGGCCTGTTGATTATTGCGCAGGTGTGCTGCCATGCTATCTGCAGCCATAGCCTGTAATCTTCAGCGTACTTCTGCTGCTCGTTGAATGACAAGCCATCCAGCGCGTCTTTACGGATAAGCACCGTTGAGGTAGCGGCGAAGTAATTTTTTTTCAATAATTGCCTGAATGAGACGAACCGTATCTTATCCTGCTCCTTTTCAGGCCGGCTATTATAGCCACAGCTGATCAGCCGGATATTTTTATCCGCTTCCATAACTGTAACCTGCGACATTAATTTATCCTCATGCCATTGATCGTCCGCATCCAGGAAGGCGATATATGCCCCTCTTGCCATACTTATGCCTTTATTCCTTGCGGCGGAAGGACCCATGTTCTTTTGCGTGATGACAGATACACGATCCCTGCCGGTTTTTATCTCCTGCAGGTAATGTTCCAGCACAGCAACAGACTTATCCCCTGAGCCATCATCAACAACGATGATCTCAAGATCTTTATATGTCTGGCGCAGGACGGAGCTGATGCAGGCGGTTATGGTATCCTGGGCATTATAGCAGGGGATAACTACACTTACCATAGGTTATCGGTTTCGGTTGTTTTATACAATAATTTTATCCAGGTTTCCCGCCGGTCAGAGTACCGCTTCCCAAAGCCGGTCTATCTTTTGCCGGGTAAATGCTGCTGCGGATATGGCCGCATTTCTGCTTTTTTGCATAAGCAGCTCCTCTGACCTGATCAGCCGTTCCATGCCTTCGGCCAGCGCGGCCGTATTACCGTTTTCTATCAGCAACCCGTTATCGTCATTGACTATTTCCCTGGGACCGGTAGGGCAATCGAATGATACGACGGGAAGGCCGAAGCTGATGGCTTCGATCAGCACCATAGGCAAGCCTTCGAATCTGGAGGAAAGCACAAAGAATGACGCCGCCTGGTATAGCTCTACAACATTCTTTGTTGCAGGTATTAGACGGATATTGGCTATCTTATGCTCTCGGATCATTTCCTCGATCCGCGCCTTGCTGCCAAAGTCATCGCCGGCTATCAGCAGGTTCCAGTCCGCATATTTTTGTGCTATCCCTGCAAAAGCGGTTACCAGCAGATCGAATCCTTTCTGGTGCGACAGCCTGCCTATTGCCAGTATGGTTTTTTTTCGGGGATCATACCGCGCTGTATCGATCCGGAATGGGCTGGCATTGGGTATGCAAACACAGGACGCCGGCCGGTATTGCCGTTCGATGACTGCCCGGTCCCGTTCTGTAAGCGTAACAATTGTCATATGCCGGTAGAATATCTTCCTGACCAGTTTAGAGAACCTGCCGGCTACATGCAGGGAAAAGTGCTCGCATGCTATAAGCTTTGCCTGCCGTATATTTAATTTCCTGCAGGCCATGCGGGCTACTGCTGCAAGAAATACATTGGTGGAAAGCAGGGTCAGGTTATTACCCAGGTCCTGTTCTTTCAGGAAAGAGGTAAGTGCCTGGTATAGCCTGTAATGCGAGCGGATCAGCCGGAGCTGTGTTCCGGAATTGGCATTATCGCAACCCAGGTAATATATTTCGACCGGGTATGCGGTCAGGTCAATGGCGGTTTCATGCTGCTTTGATGCGAGCAGGAGGATCAGCCGGCCGTTCATGCTGCCGATCATTTCAATAAGATTGGACAATACACGTTCTGTGCCGGCCAGGTTATTGAAAGAGTAATGGAAAAGTATATAGGTTTTACCTGTATCAGGTCTGTTCATGGATAAGCCAGGTTTTATAAGGAAGATAGCGGTTATAAAAGAAATATCTTGTATCCGTCAGGATTGCCGAGAAAAACAGCAGGGCGCTGATGCAGCCAAGACCGATAATGCAAAGCACCCTGCCATAAAATTCCCTGATCATGATAACAAACAGGGGCAGGATTACAACAAAGCCGAGCTTAAAAAATAACAACACCCGGCCAAATCCTCCGAAATTGGTTGCAATTATATAGATAGCTAGTCCTGTCCAGATTATATTAAAGAACAGGTTGAACCTTTCGTCCAGCATTTCCAGGCGTTTCCTGAATATAAGGCAAATACCTAAAGCGATTACCCAGAAGAAGGATACCGCACCCCAGAAAGGCATAGGATCATTGAGGTATCTTTCAAATTTACCCGGAAAGACGGGTACCAGCCGCAGAAGGCTGCTGGCCCCGCTGGACATTAGTCCGCTCATTGCGAGGGGAACCAATACCAGGAATACCAACAGGATGACTTTTGTATTTATCCTTTTATTCCCGATAAAGTAAAATATGAATAAGCAGATAGCGGAAAAGTGGAACAGCAGCGCGAGGAACAGGAACAGCAGGAACAGGTTCCGCCGGCCCTTCAGCAGGTACTCCAGCCCGTAAAAGAAGATGGCCGATGCCATAATCTGTCTTATAGCGGAGAAGGAGGTCATATATACAAAGCCGGTAAATACAAGCAAGGCGCAGAAGGGCGTAGGGGAGTAACGTTCCAGCTTATAAACGAACAGGAACATAAAGGCTGAGGAGAACAGGAAAATAAAAGCGGCAAAGCTCAGGTCCAGGGATTTGAAGATGCCGTTCAGCAACAGGAATGCCGGCTCGAAAACTGACATCTGTGTAAACTTCATGAATTCCTTCAAGAGATGTGGGGTAGGGGGAATAATCTTATAAAATGATTCATAGGTATATAAATCAGGTCCTACCAGCCGCGTAGCTACAAATAAGGTCAGCATTATACAAAGGCCTGCATACAGTATTCTTACCCTGGGGATTTCCGCCAGGTCAAGAAAGCTGCATACGAGTATCATTGCGAATACGACGATATAGGGGAACATAATTATCGTTTCTCCGGTTTGTTTTTTGCTGCGTTGTAGCGATTGAATAAATGACCTGAGATACTGCCGCTGAGCTTTGTAAAGAGCAGCAGCAGCCAGGCTTTCCTGTTCATAATATTCCGTACGAGGATAAGATCTTTTATGTTTATATAATCCCTGATCCTGTTGATGTCATCTTTGATATGCTCCTGCCGGCTTCCCGACCGGAACAGCCGGGAAAGTATAAAGGACAACAATGCCAGCTCATATTTCTTGACCAGCTCTTTACCGCCGGTATAATTGTATGCCATAAGCTGCTGCTCAAAAAAGCTGAGATATTCCAGGAAACCACGGATATTCGGCGGTCTGCCGGTAGTCAGGTTTCCGCCGGAGCCTCTTTGTACATAATGATACAGCGCTTTGTCGAGGTGTACAACAATATTGGCTTTGCTGATCAGCAGGGGGACAATAAGAAAATCTTCAAAGATGACCTGCCTGGGAAAAGAAAGGCCGCTGTATAAATCCTTTTTTATCATCCTTAGCCACATATGAGCCGTAGTATCACCGTTGAACAGCCTGCCGAGATATTGCCCAGGTTCATAGATGCCGGAAATAGAAGGCATCGGTTTACTGGTGCTATCCTGCTCATAATATTCTATACCGTTATAGGCTACAATATCTGCATTGTTAGTTATTGCAGCCTGGTAAAGCGATTCCAGCATCGTATTTTCAATCCAGTCGTCGGGGTCAATAAACAAAATGAACGCTGAGCCGGCTGCCGCCACGCCGGCTTCCCTGCAGGCAGAAACCCCGATGTTTCTTTCATTATGTATAACCAGGTAATCAATATCGGTAGCTGAGAGGAAGCTTTCTGCAAGAAAGATTGAATCATCAGTACCGCAATCGTCAATGAGGATAAGCTGGTAATCCCTGAAGGTCTGCTCCCTGATCGAGTTCAGACACTTAAGGATGTACGGCGCTACATTGTAGACTGCAAGGATAATACTGATCGCTTTCATTACTTTTGCCTGGCTGCATGCCATTTTTTAAATAAGGAATAGCCGGCATGAGGGCTTGTTTTCACGAGCAAAAGAAAGCACCACATAACAGGCTTCATCGCAGATCTTATTCCAAATAGCTTTGGGAATGATATATATGCCCGTATACTGCCGATATCGGCTTCCGTTTTTTTGAAATTGTCCGAATAGCGGAATATATTGAATATGAAAAAATATAACAGGTTACAGGTATACACTGCCAGGGAGCGTATTCGTATCTTTCCGCTGAAGTGATCCTCAAGCTTTTTCACTTTTTCCATAAAACCGGGAACATTAACAGGTTTGGACATGGTAATGCTTTCTTCCCTCCGGATGTAATTATACAGGATATCGTCTGTCTGCACAATTTTAGCGGCTTTTTCAACCAGTAAAGGAAATAGCAGGAAATCTTCAAAGATCACATCTTTATGGAAGCGGGTATCATCAAACAATTCCCTTTTAAACAGGCGCAGCCAGAAATAGGCGGTCGCTTTCCAGTTGAATAGCAGTTCAAGATATGCTTCCGGGGTATATATCCCTTTTCCCGGTATGGTAATATGGCCGGTCGTGCCATTCTTTTCCCATATTTCCCGGCCGCCGCATGTAGCGATATCCGCATGTTCACTGCTAGCCGCCCTATACAATGTTTCGAGCATGGCAGGTTCTATCCAGTCATCCGGATCTATGAACAACACATATTCTCCTTTCGCCGCATCCAGGCCGGCATTTCTTGCTCCTGCAATACCCAGATTTTTCGGATTATGTATAACCTGATAATCTATAGATGTTCCTTCCAGAAAGGAGGTCGCCAGTGCAATAGAGCCGTCTTGTCCACAATCATCAACCAGCACGAGGTCAAAATTTTTAAAAGTCTGTTCCTGTATAGAGCCCAGACATTTAAGGATATACCGTTCGACATTATATACCGGAAGAATAAGCGTAATGTCCTTCATAGGATCGCATGCCAGTTTTTATTGATTATGATTCCCCCGTTTTCTTCCCAGACAGCCTTTCCCTGATTATTGCGCTTAACCCCATCCTGGTATTAAGTTCTTTCAGGGAAAAGAGTACGGAGAAAAGAATGATGCAGGAACAGGCTATATAAGTATATATGTTGCGGGTATAGGATATAAGTATAAAAGAAGCAATTGCTATGGAAAGCTGTACCAGGAATATTTTATAGAATGATCTGCTGAAGTAAAACGAATAAAACCTGTTAGCCAGTATAAACACCTGTATAAAATACAGGATAAACCCTGCGAGGTAGGAGATGCCGAGTCCCGTCATGCCCAGGTAATAATACCCTGCCAGGTTCAGGATCAGCTGGTAGGCATTGGAGATAAGCTCGTTCCAGAAATATATTTTGGAAGCGCCTTTGGCAAGAAAGACAAACCCGATGGTCCAGCTCACGGTTTTAAAGAATATGCCTAATGCTGACCACTGTATCATCGTGTTGATCTGCAGGAATTCTTTTGTGTACAATATAATGATCCCGAAATTAGCGTACACGATAAAAGCAGCAAGCATGGGTGCGAGTATCAGCAAGGCTATCTCCGTCTGGTGATTGACTTCCCTGTTGAGCTTTTTACGGTCATCGGCCACAGCGGAAAGCCGGGGATAATAGTCAGTACCCATAGAGGTAAATACCAGGCCTACATAGGTTCCGACAATGGTAAGGCCTGCATTATACAGGCCTACATCTGCAATATTACCCTGCTTATTGATAAATACCCTGATGATATAGGAAGTACAGGAAGATACCAGCCAGCCCAGGCTAAGGATAAAGCCCAGCGACAGCATCTTTTTACCGTCATGTAGCATAGTGGCTTTATCTACCTTTACCCTGGCAACCGGTACCTTGGCTGCAAAGAACCAGTTAAGCAGCAATACCGATGCCGCGCTGAGTATGATAGCCGGTACAATACCCCCTTCTCCGAAAGCATAATAGAGCGGAATGGATATGAACAGGCCGAGCAGGGACCCGTAAAGCGTGGTCCGGGCCAGGTATTTCGTTTGCCTGGTTCCCTGCAGGAGCGCAGATTGCCCGTCGCTTATCTGTGTAAGGAGGAGCGTTACCGCTACAAGCATAAAAGCAACCGTATAATTATCATTGCCAAAGGTCAGGCGGCTTAGCCAGGGAGAAATTATTACAGCCAGCGCAAACGCCGCGAGACCGGTTATCCATACCCACCGCCGCAAAACTGCGATCACGGTCCCTATCCTGGTGGCATCGCCTGTGCTGTGCGCGGCGGCAATGCTTTTGACAGCGCTGGTACCCAGCCCGAATTCTGTTGCATTCCTGATAATCCCCATCGTAGCTGTGATCAGTGTAACTACGCCCATACCTGAAGGACCTAGTAATACGGCAATAAACTTTGAACGCACGATCGCCACCAGGATAACAATAACCTGCACGCCTCCGTAAATGGAGGTAGCCTTAAATATCTGGCGGTAAGAATTCTGAGTAGACATATACCTGGTGCAACCGGCTATTCAGCCTCGATCTTTGCGAAAATTCTTTTTAGAACGAGCAGGGACAACATAAGGAACATACCCGACAGCCCGCCGGCCAGTATACTTTTAATCCTGCCCGGCTTATCCTTTTCCAATGGAAATATCGGCTTGTCTATTATTTCGATCAATGGTGTTTCTTTCATCAGCTTCATCTTTGTCAGCTCCAGATTCTTGATCAGCTCGGACAGGATGGCTTTATTGGCTTCAGCGGTAAACTGTGCTTTTTGTACCGGCACCACCCGTTGCGCCTGCCTGGTCGGGTTAAGGTTGGGAGTAGCATCGGCAGTAATGGCAGCGGATGAGATGGCGCCATTCATTATCCGCAATACGGAATCGGACTTGGCCTGCAGGATGTCCAGTGCCTCCTTCGTTTTTTTTGTTTTAGCGCTTATATAAAATTCATTTACCTGCTGCACGATTGCTTCATTAAAGGCTTTGGCAAATAGCTCATTCCCCGCTTTGACTTCTACATTCAGGGTGCTGCTCTGGCCCGATTTGAAAACTTTCAGATGTTCCTTGTTTATATCTTTTACAATACAGCCAATAATACTATCCTGCAATCTCGAGGATACCTGTTCACTGAACCGGAAATCCTTCAGTACATGGTCGGACTGCCATTTTTGCCGGAGGCCCTTATAATCCGTATAAAGATCCACGAGCAATACTTTTTTATCAGAAGCAGTTACGGGGCTTAGCAGCGCAGCCGTAATCATGCTGCGTGATGTATACAGTTCAATAATATTTTCACCGTGGAAAAGCCCGCCTTCACTCCCGATATCTATGCCGGCCATAGCTGCCAGACCGCCCAGGTTGGCCAGCATGCCTGGTTGTTCCTCTTCTTCCAGGACGAATTTGGTAACGGCCTTGTATTGCGGTTTTTTTATCAGCGCATAGGCAAAGCCGGCAATTCCACCTATGATAGCCAGCAGTAAAAGCGGCAGCCACTTTGATCTGATAAAGCGCTGCCATTCCTTTAGCTCCCGGATAAATTCTTTGAGTGAAATCCTGCCATTTTCCGGGTTGGGGGTTACGGATGTTTGAGAACTCATGATCTTTTTAATGGCTGAATTAATTTTTTAAAAGGGAAAATACCATGGCGCTCATGCTCACGATCGCTGTTCCGATAGCAATCCAGCCCTGGGTACCTACCTTTTCCTTAGGTCCCCGGTTAGGTACAAATATTTCAGCGCCAGGCTTTACGGCAGGGTAGTTATTGAAGAAAAGGAATTTTTTGGTTGAGGCTACCGAACCGTTGGCATACTGGATGAAAGCGCCTCTCTTTAGTGCTTCCTGGGTAAAACCTCCGGCCCCGTTAATATAAGATTTAAACGAGCGCTTTCCATTATAGACAATGCTGTTGGGTCTTAATACCTCCCCGTTTACCTTTACGGTCTGCAATAGTTTCGGTACCTGTATGATATCGCCATTCTGGAGAATAAGATCGTTTTTCTCATGCGGACGGCTAAGTATCTGTTCTAAATTAATGCCGATAAGGCTGGACGACAGCATCTGCTGCTTTTGTACTGTCTCTTCGAATGTTTCTGTGCTGTCCTGCGATAAACGATGAAAATTAAACAGCTTCTCCTCCTGTCTTTTTTTATTGTCCTGTATGCTGTTCTTGCCGTTGGATACGGCGGTGTCCGGCCTGTTCAGCGATGCGCCCTCCGCGTATGCGAAGGCGGTAAGACCGCCAGCCCTTTTAATAAGGTCTGATACCCGTTCATCTTTATTCTGGATGGTATAGGTGCCGGGATATAAAACTTCGCCTTCAATCCTGATCCGCATCTGCACCTCGTAGCCTGCCATGTTCCTGATCGTTATGATATCAAAAGGCTGGATCCTGAAATCCCTGTCGGAAGCGCTCAGGTCCTGGTTGATGTTCATGGAGAAGATCTCTGCCGTTCTGGCTTTGGTTGATGTAGGGTCAAAATCCTTTACGCGTCTCGCGATCTCTATCCGGTCGGGAGAAGCTCCTTCTTTAAACCCGCCGGCCATTTGGATCAGGCTGCCGAGCGTCATGTTTTCCGCGTACTTAAAAGTGCCCGGCGCTCTTACCTCACCATCTACCGTAACTTTATATTCATCACGCAGGTCAAATATCGAAGATATCTGCACAATATCTTCCCGCCGTAGCGTTATATCAGGAGCCGTACCATTCATGAGATCGCCGATATGGAAAGAAATAAGCTCCTGGCTGTTATCCGGCTTAAGGCGGATAATATAGCCTCTTTGCAGGAAAGCATCTTCCTTTAATCCTGCAGCCTTCGCGATAAGCTTGCTCAGCGTCAGGCCAGGCTCAAGCTCAAATATACCGGGTCTGAATACGGCGCCCTTGATTTCGACACGGTTTTCAAAACGGTCCAGTATTGCCTCCACAACATATTTATCGCCATTCCTGGGCCGGTAATCCGAAAAGCCGGATGCAGCGATATCGGTAACCCGCCGTTCTATGTCTGTGTTCTGAAGCGCTTTGACAGAAGCTTTATAAGCCTGCGTTGTAAACTTGCCCGCAAAGGTGATAACATCATACAGGCTTTCCCCTGGAAGCACTTCGTATATCGCCGGTCGTTTTACTTCTCCGGCTATCTCTACCCGCGTGGAAAATACCGGCACCCTTATCACATCCTGGTCCTGTAGCCGGATATTGTTGGCCTGTCTTCCGTTTAGTAAAAAATCATATATATCAACGGTTGCTATTACATCATTGTTCCTGATCACCTCGATAGCCCTGAATGATCCGTTCTCGTTCGGTCCGCCAGAAGCATAGAGGGCATTGAAGACTGTTGAAAGGGAGGAGAGTGTATAGGAGCCCGGGCGGTTTACCTCGCCCAGCAGGGTCACCTTAATACTGCGGATATTGCCCAGGGTAACCGCCACTTTGCTGCCGCCGTTCTTTAAGGCGGGATAAACACCCTGCATGGCCGATCTGATCTTTGCCGTACCATCTTCAATGCTCAGGCCGCCAACATTTACCCTGCCCGCATACTCTATATTAATAAACCCTTCGGGGCTTACTCTGAGGTTATAGCTTGCCACATTATCACCCGTAAGATCGATCAGCAGCTCGTCGCCCGGGCCTATAATATAACCGGCGGGTGTAGGCATGTTCATATCAGGCTGGAAAATGATATTGCCATCCCTGAAAAGATCCGCCCCGAAGATGCGGGGTTTAATGATCTCAAAAGGATCCTCATTTTTTGCAGCCTCCTTGCCTGGTTCGGTAAGGCTATCCTGTACAGGCGCATTGTATTGCCTGGCCGGAGCAGTATTTACCGAAGTCTTGCTGTTCCGTTTCCGGTATTCGCGGATTCTTTCAATAAGGAGGGAGGCCTCTTCCTGTGACATTCCCTGCCCGGTAGCAAGCTGCTTCAGCTGCTCGTCGCTGTATTGATCAGCCGCTGCTTTGTCCGCTATCTGTCTTAGCTGGGACTCTGACAGCTGCCCGGCTTTTATGTCTTTCAGGCTTTGTGCGTGTAGGAAAACAGTCGTGCTCAGGAATATAATCGAAAGGACAAAAACACGGTATAGTAATTGCATAAAGTGATAATACTAATTCTTTTATAGTTGGGTCTAGCGATTTATTGGCAAATCGGCAGCAAAGAAAATGCTTTTTAACGGACTAAGCCAGCATTTTAAAGAAAATGTAAGTGCGGATAATTGATAACAGACCTGGCTGTTCAGCCTACCGGTCGCGTTATGATATTTGCAGCCTGATAATGTACATGTTTTTGTGTGTCACAACTTTGCATAGAATGGGTGTGGTTTTGTAATAACTTGGGATTTCGTGTGGCCTTTTCGTGGCTGGCCGGTTGAATTTTAGACGGTATGAAATATAAAATGTATAGGGTAATGCCCCCGTATTTTTTACTGTTGGTAATGTGTATATGCATTTTATTGCACCGGCAATACCATTCTATCCCGGTTCCATAACCCCCTGCCGATAAAAATCCCCCTTAGCCCGAAAGAGCCTGGCCTGCGGCTACAGGACCGTTTAATATTGCAGTATGGAATTGAGAATAGCAAGACATACCCGGCATCTGGATGAGATAATAATATTTTACGGCGCTATTTTGGGTCTTGACCTGCTGGGCAGCTTCCAGGGACATGATGGTTATGACGGTATTTTTATGGGGAAGGAGGAGCTTGGCTGGCATCTTGAATTCACCAGGTCGGCAGAAGCGCCGGTACATCATAGTGATGAGGACGACCTGCTGGTATTCTATCCTCCGACCCTGGCGCAGTATAATGCTATTGTCGGCAGGCTGGAAAGCAACAAGACGATCGAGCTGGTACCCCGGAATCCGTACTGGCGGGTAAATGGCCGGCTGTTTAAAGACCCGGACGGGTTCGGGGTCATTATATCGCCGCTCAGGTGTACCGCCTGATATGGGTTAATGCGTAATACTTCCTGGTCATTGCCTGTCTTTTGTGACAGTAAGCAGGGGGGACGCTCAGAACCAATCAAACCTAATATGGCTTTACTTGTTTGCAATAGCATAGAAACCAAAATAAATGATCTATGGGACTCGCCAGGTATAAGCAGAAACGCTCCTTTAAAAATACGCCGGAGCCTGAAGGAGGAAAAGCAAAGGGTAATTCTTTGTTGTTCGTGATCCAAAAACACGCGGCAAGCCACCTGCATTACGATTTCCGGCTGGAAATGGGGGGCGTGCTCAAGAGCTGGGCGGTACCAAAAGGTCCTTCTACGGATCCTTCGGTAAAGAGGCTGGCAATGATGGTCGAGGATCATCCATATGATTATAAAGATTTCGAAGGTATTATCCCGGAAGGTAATTACGGGGCCGGCACTGTAATGATATGGGACCAGGGTACCTACGAGCCTTTAGAACCTGCAGGCACCAAAGAGGAGATGGAGAAAGGGCTGCTGAAAGCGCTGCGGTCCGGATCGCTTAAATTCCGGCTGAAAGGGAAAAAGCTGAAAGGTGAGTTCGCTTTGGTAAGAACAAAAGGTATGACGGACAACTCCTGGCTGCTGATCAAGCACAGGGACAGGTACGCTTCGGATAATGATATTACGGAAAAGGACAGGTCGGCTGTATCCAGGAGAAGCCTTGAGGGAATTGCCAGGGATAAGGACCGGGTTTATAAAGCAGATAAACGTGCAGCCGGTGGTAATGGTAAAAAGACCGCCGGGAGCAAGACCGCCGGAAAAGTAAAAAAAGAGCTGGAATTGCAGGTAGACCCCACCGGGACTATAATCCCGGAGCAGCAGGCGGATGTGCAGGCCATCCTGGAAGGAGCGAAAAAGAAAAAATTCCCCGCATTCTTTAAGCCTATGCTGGCAACCCTGGTAGATAAACCTTTTGACGACCCTGGCTGGGAATACGAGGTGAAGTGGGACGGCTACCGTGCGCTGGCTTTTATGAACGGGCGGAAAACGGAGCTCTGGTCCCGGAACAATAAGTCTTTTAAGGATAAATTCTACCCGGTATTTGAAGCGGTGAAGGACTGGGACATCCATGCTGTTGTAGACGGGGAGATAGTGGTGGTGGACGATAAAGGTATATCCGATTTCAACGCTTTGCAGAACTGGAGAAGCGAGGCCGACGGGCAATTGCTCTATTACGTGTTTGACATCGCCTGGCTTAACGGTAAGGACCTGACCAGCCTGCCGCTTACGGAACGTAAAGCTGTTCTGGCGACGCTGATGCCTCCCGGGGATGGTATTATCAGGAATGGTTTCAGCATAGACGCGAAGGGTACGCAGTTTTTTGATGTCGCGGGTAAAATGGGCCTGGAAGGCATAATTGCCAAACGCTCGGATAGCCGGTATTTTGCGGGAGAGCGTTCAAAGGACTGGCTGAAGATCAAAGTGCATAAAAGACAGGAAGCCGTAATAGCCGGCTATACCCGGAACGAGGGCTCTCCCAAGCTGTTCAGCGCCTTATTGCTGGGCGCCTACCAGGACGGCGCGCTGCATTATGTAGGGAAAGTAGGTACAGGGTTTACGGAAAAACTGCAGAAAGACCTGTTCCGGCAGTTCCGGCCCCTGAAAATTAAGAAAAGCCCTTTTGCGGAGGTTCCGGATTATAACAAGCCATCGCGTTTCCGGCCTGATCCCCCGGATGCATCGGTTACCTGGCTGAAGCCGGAGCTGGTATGCGAGATCAATTATTCGGAGGTCACTCAGGATGGTGTTTTCCGGCATCCCTCGTTTGCCGGGATGCGGGTAGATAAGGATGCAAAGGAGGTAAGCAGGGAAAAAGAAGTGCCTGCTGAGAAAGCAGTAGCGGCAGCCGGCGCGCAGGAGGGCCTGGAAGCCGGGGAGATCATCCAGGCGCCCGTCAAAGGACACCGCAGAACCCTGCTGAATCCCAAAGAAAAGACACAGGTGAAAAATATAGGAGGGCACCAGCTTAAATTTACCAACCTGGATAAAGTGTTCTGGCCCGGTGAAAAGATCACCAAGCGGGACCTGCTGAATTACTATTACCAGGTGGCACCCTTTATCCTGCCATACCTGAAAGACCGCCCGCAGTCCCTGAACCGCTTCCCGAATGGTATCCGGGGCAAGAGCTTTTACCAGAAAGACGTTACCGGCAAGGTACCCGCCTGGGCAGACACTTATCTTTACCATAGCGAAGGCGACAATACGGATAAGCATTTTCTCCTGGGGAATAATGAGGCGACGCTGCTCTTTATGGCAAATTCCGGCGCTATAGAAATGAATCCCTGGAGCAGTACGGTAAAGCGCCCTGATCACCCGGACTTCTGTATTATCGATCTTGACCCGGATAAAAACTCCTTTGAGCAGGTGATAGACGCGGCGCAGGTTACGCGGGAGGTATTGGATGGGATAGGGGTGCCGTGCTATTGCAAAACAAGCGGCTCTACAGGTCTGCACGTATATATTCCCCTGGGCGCAAAATATACCTACGAGCAGTCGAAGGAATTTGCCCGCCTGGTCGTTATGCTGGTCCATGAACGGATCCCGGGGTTTACGACGCTGGAGCGGAAAGTCGCCGACAGGAAAGGGAAAATGTACCTCGACTTCCTGCAAAACCGGCCACAGGCTACCATAGCCGCGGCTTATTCCGTCAGGCCGAAGCCCGGTGCAACCGTATCGGCACCGCTCTTATGGGAAGAGGTAAGGCGGGGTCTTAAAATGAAGGACTTTACCATTTTCAATATGCCGGACCGGGTCCGGGAGCTGGGCGATATCTTTAAGCCGGTGCTCGGGAAAGGTATTGATCTGGAAAAGGTTATCAGGGACTATAATGGCATGCACGCCGCAGGAAAATAATTAGCGGAACAACAAAGCCCTCCGGAAGGGAGGGCCTGCTGAAAATGTATAGTGAGAGAAAATCCGCTTGTTTGACGATGTAAAATTATGCAGTTGCCTGTCTTTGTCCAACAGGTAAAAAACGGTGTGCTTACCGTTTTAAAACGCGGGTATTATTTTTCTTTAATAACTTCTATGACAATGTTTGCCGTACCGCGAAAAAAAAGATTTTCTCTTTCCTGGATGCGAGACTTTTACCGGATACCAATAAATGACAGATCAGGAATATGCTGCGGGAAATTGGCAGTATCGGCTGGGTTGCATGACGAACACAGGAGAAAGATGCCATAAATAGCATTGAAAATAAGACCTGTGATTTCTTTATGCTTACCAGGGGTAAATCTGTAGGGATACAGGTAGCAGCCCCCCCGGCAGGTCTGGAGTATTTAAAGAAAGGAGCAGATACAGGAACTGCGCAACACCTGCATTTTCCGCCGGGTTGCCCGGTAAATAAGGTGTCAGGCGCCAGGCGTATCTTTATACCGGTTAAACTGCTCAGGTGTGAGGTTCACCGCTTTCAGAGCCTCATCCAGCGACATGCCGGCGTTCAGCACAAACCATTGTGCGGCATATGTCCCGGCTTTTACCTCTTCTTCGGTGCTGGAAAAAGTTTGCTCGGCTTCCTGTCTGTCATGTTCATGGATCATAGGACGATCTGTTGATGTTTTCATCTGTGACGGGTTATTTGCTTTTAAGATACTGGTCACGTTCCGCCTCCAGCCTGCGTATAATGCTTTCGCTGAGCAGGGATGCGGGAATATCTATATGTGTTGTTACTTCCTGCCCGTTTTTAAAGACAATGGATTTACCGTAAAGGTGGGGCCTGCCCTCCTGATCTTCGAAAAAAAGGAACTTAGGCATGCCGTAGCTTTCAACCGAGCTGATCACAATATGCTCAATGGTTACACGATCATTATCATCTATCAGATCAAATTCCATCATAATAAAGCCTCTGTCTGTTGTGACGGATACAGACCTGGGAATAAATATCATAACGATGATTGTTTATACAGCCGCAAGTTAAATAATATTTACGCGCAACATTTCTCGCTGACGAAACAAGACTGCTTTGGCAAATGTTTTAACAACGGGTTGAAAACATATGATACTGCCTGCTGTAATAGGTAGCAGATACCATAAATAACAATTAAAATTCTGTTTATGAAAAGCAACCAGTCTCCCGCCCAGAGCGGGCACATCAATCCGGCCCCGAACCGCAAACGTGCAGAGAATAAAGACAATCTTGACTCAAGGAAAAATGAAGAGCAGGATGATAAAGGCGATGATGTTACCCACAACGAAAAAGAGCGCCGTTCAAAACCTAAGGGTCAGAAGGATAAGTAGTGTTCAGGCAGCGGCCTTACTTTTGCAGGATACCTGTCCGCAAAGCTGAAAATAAGCTGCATCATATAGTGATTGCTGGCATAAGGTACCAGCATGCCCTTTATATCATTGCCGGAATCAAGCTGTGTATGCCTGTCAATATATCCCATGCCATAGAGACTGCCCTTTTCGACCCAGATACAGCTGTATTCCTCTTCATCTCTGCCTTCATCTAATATGGCAAAGCTGGGCAGCTGCTGATCAACATGCCGTAACGCGTCCTTTACCCGGCTGTTATATGCCTCCGGTGTTTTTATAAGCGTACAGGGCTCATGGATACCGGTTTCGCCATTGCATTTTCCTTCGCAGCGCTTCAGCAGCGTAAGCCCGTAGCACAGGTTGAACCGCTTTACCATTTTATGCAGGAGGCTGATGCCGTCAGACTGACGGTGAAATACATGGATACCCGGGTTGAACTTATTATTGTTGCCGATCGCCAGCCGCAGGTAGCCATCCAGGTTCTCATACGCGTACAGGCCGTATTTAGGCTCCTTATGCTTCATGGCCCTGTTGTAGGGCGGCCAGAGGCGCTTGATCTCCGCCGTTTCCAGCAATAAGGCCATCAGCTCGGTACCACAGCGCTCATAGCGTATGGAATAAATATCCCGTAAAAAATGCTGCCGTTGCCGGCCGGGCCTGTTCCCGGTAAAGTGCGCCGACACCCGTTTGCGTATATCTTTCGCTTTGCCTACGTAGATCACTTTCCCGGTCCTGTCCCTGAAATAATAGACGCCCGGCTTATCGGGTAATGTATCATAATCATTTTTGTCCAGGTTGGGCGGCAATGCCTGTTCGAATGATCCTTTTTTCAGCATACCTGCTATATGTCCTGCCGTGTCCAGCAGGAACAGGCGGGAAAAGAGCAGGGCGGTAGCCCTGGCATCGCCGCCGGCGCGGTGATGATCGGCCAGGGGAATATCCAGCGACCGGCAGAGCCTGCCCAGGCTGTAAGAAGGCATGCCGGGATATAGCTTCCTGCTCAGCCTGAGGGTGCATAGCCTGGGTACATTCAGCTCATATCCTTCACGGGCAAGATGGTGCCGGAGAAAAGAGTAATCGAAGTTAACATTGTGCGCAACAAAAACACGGCCTGAAAGCATATCAGACACCTTCTTTGCTACCTCGCTGAAGACCGGCTTGCCGGCAGTAAGCGTTTCGCTTATGCCCGTAAGGGATTGTATAGCATAAGGTATTGCCTGTCCAGGATCTATCAATGTTTCGTATTCATCCAGCACAGCCGTGCCATCGTGGATGATGATGGCGATTTCCGTTATCCCGTTGCCGGAGGCATGTCCGCCCGTCGTTTCTATGTCTACAATGGCAAATTGCATAGTGCTTCACCGCCTGTTATTTTTCCTGGTATATCAGCATCTTTTGCCTTCCAGGTATTTATCCCGGGCCTCCAGCAGCCTGGCTATTATGGAACGGGTCAGCTCGGTTTCCGGAATATGTTCTTTAATGGTTGTGGTAGCGCCGTTTTCCCGGACCGGTACGCGGGTGTAAAGGTAAAAATGTCCCTTGTCTTCGCCTAAAAATAAAAACTTCGGCAGGTCCGTACGTACCAAAGAGCTGACCGCAATATTCGTAATGCTTACGTTATTATTATCATCCGTCAGGTCAAAAACAATAATGAATGTTCCCTGCTCCGTAGCGAGGGAAACGGTCGAGGGTACAAAAAGCATAGGTTTGTTGGTTAAAAGAAGCCAAGTTACGGATTTAAACGGAATTGTCATAGTCCCAACAGTCTTGCGATTTCGCTGCCTGCCAGCTCGGCTGTCAGGAATTTCAGTACGTGGAGAAAACCATCGTCTGCCTCTGCGATGGCCGGTAGCGACCCGCTTTCCCTGAGCGGCGCTACATACCTCCTGGTTGCCTGTACGGCTCTTAGCTGGAAAAATGCTGTATTCATGCCTGCCAGCGGCGCTGAAAATAATGCGTACAAATAGCCTGTTTATTTTTACCGGCGCCTGCTGCATAATACCCCCTGTAAAACAAAAAAGCACCCGGTACGGGCGCCTGGAAATTTTTTAAGCTGAATGGTCCAGGTAGGAAAAGACTATATAAAGCGCCAGTATAACGCCGGCCACCTGAAGCAGGACCTTCCAGACAGGTGTCTGCTCCTCCTCAGGATAATATTCTTTAAAATAGTCTGCCTGAGTATCCCAGAACCTTTTCAAATAGTTTTTCATACGACATATTTTAAGAAGTTAAGGAACAGGACAAAGTTAACGACAGACCCCTGAAATAATTATTAATAAAAGCTTATGGAAAATATAAGGTCTGCGCGGTCAACTACCGGGCTGCTGAATTGTTACTGTATTCAAAAATCAGTATGGATAAAAAGAAGAATATTTTTGAGCGTTTCGCCAGCACGATCACTAAATGGACCGGCAGCTCCCTTGCTTTCGGAATAGCGCTGGGCGTGGTAATTGCATGGGTGGTAAGCGGCCCCGTCTTTCATTATTCAGATACCTGGCAGCTGGTGATCAATACAGGCACTACCATTATCACCTTCCTGATGGTATTCCTGATACAGAAATCGCAAAATAAGGATTCCAAGGCCATACAATTAAAGCTGAATGAGCTGCTTGCCGCCAGCAAGCTTACCAGCAACAGGATGGTGGACATAGAGGACCTGACGGAAGACGAGCTGGACATGCTGCACCTGTATTACCGCCGCCTTGCCGAAAGGGCAAAGAAAGAAAGCGATATACATCATTCGCATTCCATCGATGCCGCGGATGCCGCCCATGAACTAAAAACACGCAACGCAAAAGAGCGGCAGGATAAGAAAGCCGGCGCCTGATCCCGGCCGCAGGATATTTTTGATAACGGGTGAAAGAAAAGGCGGGACCTCGTTGGGTCCCGCCTTTATCAAATTTACCAGTTACTATTTCTTGGTAATTTTCTTCCTGATCATATCGCCGGAACCGGTGCTCAGCGTAACCACGTACATGCCGCTTGCAAGCGATCCGATATTGATCTCCTTATACTGGTCGCCGGCTGTCATAGTGAAGCTTTCGCTGTACAGCACCTGGCCGGTAATGGAGGTTACCGTCAGGCTGGCCTTAGCCTGTTTCGCCGCCGTATAGGCTATGCCTACGTGGTCCGTAGCAGGATTCGGATAAACGGAAACGGAGCTTTCGCTTACCACATCGTTGATGCCGGTAGGAGCGCAGCCCTCCGACATGGTAACAAAACCCTCTTCGGTCGCATCTCCGCCGCCGCCTTCCTGCATCATCACGATCTTTCTATCCGGGCATATTACAAAGAAAGTAGGGAAGGAAATACCGGTAGTGCCGGGCAGGAAAAGCGCGCTCAGGTAGGCTGAATAGGCAGGCGCGTCAAAAATAGGATAATTGGTGCCTTCTACCCAGTTGCCCATGGTTTCAGAAGTAGTACCTTCCAGGTCCGCGGTAGTTGTACCGGGATCGCCTTCGATAAACACCGGCATTATTTTACCGGCGGTAACCGTTCCCTCCGGGCCATACTTTTCATAGACTTCTTTCAGCGTATGTGTGCTGTGAAATCCCCAGCATGGCGGGCACCAGGTTGCGGACAGGTCAATGACTACCGTATAACCTTCGTCCAGCAGTCCGTAAAGCGTAAATGTGTTTCCGGCAAGATCTTTCATGGAGATATCGCCTGCGGTTGACTCTACGGGTTTGGGTTGCGCAATGGCTGTAGTGGCAAATAATGATGCTGCCACAATACCTGTGTAAAGGTTCAGTTTTCTCATAAAAAAATATTTAAGGTTTGGAATGCCAACGAAAATAATATTAAAATATGGAAAATAATAGCGAAACATTAATATGTAGTTTTTTTACATCCGGACCGGAATAACGAAGGTTGGATAGCCGCTTCGGCAGGCTCAGCGATCGCTTGTAAACCGGTCATTGAGCTTGTCGAAATGACAAAGATTGGATAGTCGCTTCGACAGGCTCAGCGACCATATACGAAACCGGTCATTGAGCTTGTCGAAATGACAAAGGTTGGATAGCCGCTTCGGCAGGCTCAGCGACCATATACGAAACCGGTCATTGAGCTTGTCGAAATAACAAAGATTGGATAGTCGCTCCGGCAGGCTCAGCGATCGCTTTTAAACGGGTCATTGAGCTTGTCGAAATGGCAAAGGTTGGGATAATGGCAGCCGGCATCAGATTGTAATGCGCCCGCCGGTAACCGGTATCGTAGCGCCCGATACATAGCTGGCCTCATCGCTGGCCAGGTATACAAAAGCAGGCGCCACTTCCACGGGCTGGCCGGGCCTGCCCATTGGCGTATTGGTGCCGAACTTTTCCGGCTCGGGCATCGTGGAAGGGATCAGGGGTGTCCATATAGGTCCCGGCGCCACGGCATTTACCCGTATACCCTTGCCCGCTTCCAGCAGTATCTGGCTCAGGTTAGCCGTAAAGTTCTGGATAGCTCCCTTGGTGGCCGCGTACGGCAGCAGCACCGGGCTGGGCTCATAGGCGTTTACCGAAGTGGTATTGATGATGCTGCTGCCGGGCTGCATATAAGGCTCAGCCGCTTTGTACAGGTAGAACATAGGGTGAATATTGGTGTCGAAGGTTTTCTGCCATTCATCGGAAGGTATTTCCTGTACCGATTCCCGGGCCATCTGGAAAGCTGCATTGTTGACCAGTATATCGATCCGGCCAAAGGCGTCTACCGCCTTGCGGATGATCTCCCGGCAATGCGCCTCGCTGCGGATATCTCCCTTTACCAGCACGGCCTTTCTTCCCGCTTCCCTTACATAGCGTGCGGTCTCTTCCGCATCCTTATCCTCCACATCGTCCAGGTAGCTGATCAGGACATCTGCGCCTTCCCGGGCAAATGCGATGGCCACGGCCCTGCCTATGCCCGAATCCCCACCGGTGATGACGGCCTTTTTATCCTGCAGTCTTCCTGAGCCTTTATACGATTGTTCCCCGTGATCTGCCCGCGGCATCATTTTATCTTCCGTGCCCGGCACTTCCTGCTCCTGTTCCGGGAAAGGGGGCACAGGGTATTTCTTAGCGGGGTCCTCATGCTTCGTTGTCATAATGGATTTGTTTACGGTTGTGAATTGGTTCGTTCTCTTTTGTAACAACAAGACGCTCCCGGAGTTGACCGATCCTGCCGGCTACAGCGCCTGTTCCTTAACTTTAACATCCTTTATGCCGGTCATTGAGCTTGGTCATTGAGCTTGTCGAAATGACAAAGGTTGGACAGATCGCTTCGACAGGCTCAGCGACCATATACGAAACCGGTCATTGAGCTTGTCGAAATGACAAAGATTGGACAGATCGCTTCGGCAGGCTCAGCGATCGCTTGCAAACCGGCCATTGAGCTTGGTCATTGAGCTTGTCGAAATGACAAAGGTTGGACAGATCGCTTCGGCAGGCTCAGCGATCGTTTGTAAACCGGTCATTGAGCTTGTCGAAATGACAAAGGTTGGATAGTCGCTTCGACAGGCTCAGCGACCATATACGAAACCGGTCATTGAGCTTGTCGAAATGACGAGAGTGAGGAAGATCGCTTCGACAGGCTCAGCGATCGCTTGCAAACCGGTCATTGAGCCTGTCGAAATGACAAAGGTTAGACAGTCGCTTCGGCAGGCTCAGCGATCGCTTGCAAACCGGTCATTGAGCTTGGTCATTGAGCTTGTCGAAATGACGAGAGTGAGGAAGATCGCTTCGGCAGGCTCAGCGATCGCTTGCAAACCGGTCATTGAGCTTGTCGAAATGACAAAGGTTGGATAGTCGCTTCGACAGGCTCAGCGATCGCTTGCAAACCGGTCATTGAGCTTGGTCATTGAGCTTGTCGAAATGACGAAGTTGAGGAAGATCGCTTCGGCAGGCTCGCGATCGCTTGCAAACCGGTCATTGAGCTTGTCGAAATGACAAAGGTTGGATAGTCGCTTCGAAAGGCTCAGCGATCGCTTGTAAGCCGGTCATTGAGCTTGTCGAAATGACAAAGGTTGGATAGCCGCTTCGACAGGCTCAGCGATCGCTTGCAAACCGGTCATTGAGCTTGTCGAAATGACAAAGGTTGGACAGATCGCTTCGACAGGCTCAGCGATCGCTTGTAAGCCGGTCATTGAGCTTGTCGAAATGACAAAGGTTGGATGGTCGCTTCGA
>Ga0164243_10003756_pt1 | contig 24171 bp, 21 predicted proteins | sample OricompcompostOP_FD_108781 | JGI IMG/M metagenome (GOLD analysis project Ga0164243, IMG submission 108781) | Organic Plus compost microbial communities from Emeryville, California, USA - Original compost - Organic plus compost (OP) | ecosystem: Engineered > Solid waste > Mixed feedstock >...
ACGTGCTGCTCAAGGAATTTCGCGTGAGCCACCATCACATGGCGGTCGTCGTCGATGAATACGACGTCGATGACGAGCTCGATATTCGCAAGGAAGGCGAGCGCCAGTTCACGGTGCGCGCGCAAACGCCGATCGAGGACTTCAACAGCTATTTCGGCACGCAGTTCAGCGACGAAGAGTTCGATACGATCGGTGGGCTTGCGATCAATCTGCTCGGACGCCTGCCGCGGCGCGGCGAGACGTTCGTGCTCGGCGGCCTCGAGTTCAAGGTGCTGCGTGCGGATCGGCGCCGGCTCGAGACGCTGCGAGTGATCACGCCGACGGATATCGTGCCGAAGGAAGAGGACTGACGGCGCTTACGTTGACGTCGTCCCGACGCAAGTCGGGACCGCATTCGGCACGCTGCCAGAGGCGATCCCGACTTGCGTCGGGATGACGGAGGCTCAGTCAAGAGCGCGCTAGCGCGCGCCTCCCTCACCCCGGCCCTCTCCCTTCGGGAGAGGGTGGCGGGCGCGCCAGATTCCGATGAGCGTCAACAAGACGCAGGCCCAACCGGTCACATTCCCAAGCTTCATGAAGATCGTCGACGAGCCGTCGTCGATCAGCGGCACGTCGGCGACGAGCGTTTCCTGCGTCCATTGACCGGTGCGCGCGGTAATGCGTCCGGCGGGATCGACGATCGCGCTGATGCCGGTGTTCGTCGAGCGAATCAATGCACGCCGCGTCTCGATCGAGCGAAAGCTCGCGAGCGCGAGATGAATCATGGGCTGATGCGTGTTGCCGTACCACGAATCGTTCGTCGCGTTCACGAGCACATTCGCCGGCCCTGCCGCATGCCACACGCGGCGTACGAGCGACGGGAGGATGTCTTCGTAGCAGATCATCGGCAGCAGCGAATACTTGCCGAGCTGCAGATGATCCAACGACGTGCCGCGCGTGAACCAATTCGTGCCGAAGATCTTGTCGAGCGCGGGCAGCGATGCGGAGAAGGGATACGTCTCGCCGAACACGAGCAGCTCGATCTTGTCGTAGACGCTCAGGACTTCGCCGCGCGCGGAGGCGAGCAGCAGGCTGTTGAAGATCTGCCGTTCGCCGCTCTCCGTGTAGCCGTACGTCAACGCGCCGAACAGGAGCGGGCGATCGATCCCGTGCGTCACTTCAGCCGCAACATTCGGTTGTCCACGGCGCAACAGCTGGTTGTAGGCGGACTCGGGCCAGACGATCAGGTCGACGTCCGGCCTGGCTGCGACCACCTGCCGCGACATCTCGCGGTGACGCTCGACGAACACCTCCGGATCCGACGCCTTGTCCTTCGCGCCGATGTTCGTTTGCACGATGCCGACGGTGAGCTTCGGTGCCGCTGCCGTGCGCGCGTCGATTTGCGGCAGACGGACGAGGCCGTAAACGGCGCAGGCCAGGAACACGCCCGCGGGCAGCGCGATTCGCGCGGGCTGCAGCTTACGCGCCTGTAATCGAGCTTCGATGAGCTCATAGAGCGCGCCGTTCACGAGCCCGATGAGCACCGTGAGGCCGGCCATGCCGGTGACGTCGACGATCTGCGTGATTGCATGGAAGCGCAGCTGCGAATTGCCGATGTAGCTCGGAAACAAGAGCGGATACGCGAGCTCGAGCGCGGGAAACACGACGGCGAGGCTCCATACGGGCGCAATGCCGAGATTGCGCTGCCCATAGCGCACGAGCGCGATGACGATCGCGAGCAGGAATCCCTGATAGACGCACAGCAGCGCATAGCCGAGCAGCGCGAACACGATGTGGATGCCGCCGAACTCCTGGATCGTATGAACGACCCAGTAGTAGCCGCCCGCGTTCGTCAGCGCGCCGAATATCGTTCCGAGCAGCAAGGCGCGGCGCGGCGTCGCATCGCGAATCGCGAGCAGCACCGGCACGAACGAAAACCAGATGAGCGGGTAGAGATCGAAGTTGAGGAACGTCAGGAAATAAAGAACGGCGGAGACGGCGCACAGCAGGATCGCTGAGCCATGGTGGGCGGAGACGGGATTGGCCATTCGAAAACGCGCGCCTGGGTGCAAGAGCGCGCAGTGTAGCGAAGTCGCCGGCAGGCGTACCGTCATCCCGACGCAAGTGACGGGCCAGTGAAACGCGCCCGTCATCCCGACGGAAGTCGGGATCGCAGCCGGCACGAACCCGTCATCCCGACGAAAGTCGGGATCGCAGTCGGCACGAACCCGTCATCCCGACGCAAGTCGGGATCGCCCCTGGCATCATGCCAAAGGCGGTCCCGACTTTCGTCGGGACGGCGGGGGCTAGCGCAAGATGATGTCCACCCGCTGCGCCTCGGCCGCATTGCGGCTGTCGGCCGCTTCGGTCGGCTCGGCGATCTGAATTCTCGATTCGGGAATCCCTTCCGCGACCAGCGCCTCGCGCACGGCGGCCGCCCGTTCCTGCGCCGCCTCGCGATTGCGTTCGCGATCGCCGCTCGGATCCGTGTAGCCCGTGATCGCGACCGGCCGGTCCTGGATCTTGACCGTCTTCGCGATGGTCGCGATCTTGACGCGATCCTCATTGTCGACCGCCGTCTGGCCCGTCTCGAAATAAACCCGCGTCGCGGTTTCCGTGGGCACGGCCGCCGTGCGTTGGGCGCGCTCTCCGGGGCGATTGAAGATCATCAGCGCGAGCGCCGCGATGGCGGCGGCAACCGCCCATGGCACCCAGCCCGCGCGCCGGTGCGTCGGCTCAGGTGTCGCCGTCATGTGAGGCCGCTGGGTCTGCGTCGTCGCGCCCGGCAGCATGTTCAGGAAGTTCGACAGGCTGCCGAACCCGAGCGCATTCGTGATCCTGTTGTCGAGCCCGGAGCGCGCGAGCGAATCCCGTTGCGAAAACAACAGCGAGGCGAGCCCGGAGGCGTCCAGCTTCTTGCTCATCGTCTGCTTGCGCAGGATGCCGAGCAGCAGCGGCACGCCCATCGACAGCAGCGACATGGCGGAGGTCGGCCGAACGCCGCTCGTTTCCGAGATCGCGCTCGTGACTGCTTCGCTGCGCGTGCCGAACAGGTTCTTTAGAAACCCCTCCCCCGACGTGCGCATCGAATCGAGGTTGCCGCGATTGCCGAGCATGTCGCCGAGCTTGCCGGCGATGCCGCTGTCGACCCGTTCGTCCGTGACCGCCTTGAAGACCTCCGTCGCGCCGGAAGGCGTTGCCGCGCGCTGCATGAGCCCGGCGAGCAGCGTCGGCCCGGCGGAGCGTACGGCCGCGCGCGTGTTGTCTTCGTTTTCACCCAACGATGACCCGAGCTGTCGAATGGCCGGCGTGCCCAACATCGTGCTGAGCGATTCGAGGATATCGAAGCTCATAGAACCTCCTTCGACGACCGCCCAGCGTGCGCGGACGGCATGACCTCATCAGGCGCGGGATTCTCGTCGCAGGTCATCCAGCAACACATGCGCAGTAGGGGCAGGCTTCCGGTCGTCGAATCCGCCACGTCCCTGTGAGAAATTCGAAGCAGCGCTTATGATGCGACGCATTCTTCGCGACCGTTGGATGGCGAGTGGACAATCTACTTCAGGTGATCTTGCTCGGAATCATTGAAGGAATTACCGAGTTTCTGCCCATCTCCAGTACCGGCCATCTGCTCATCGCCCAACATTGGATGGAGCGCCGGTCGGATCTGTTCAACGTCGCCATCCAGGCGGGCGCGATCCTCGCGGTCGTCGTGATCTACTGGCGGCGCCTCTGGGACCTGGCGCTGCACTTCTCGCAGCGGGAGAACCGCGACTATCTCTACAAGCTGTCGCTGTCATTCGTGATCACGGTCCTCGGCGGTCTGATCGCGAAGAAGCTCGGGCTCGAGCTGCCCGAGACGGTCGCGCCGATCGCGCTCGCATTGATCATCGGCGGCTTCGTGATCTTCGCCGTCGAATGGTACGCGGCGCGCCAGCCGGTCAATGATCGGCTCACCTGGGCGGTCGCGATCTGGGTCGGCCTCGGCCAGATTCTCGCGGCGGTCTTTCCAGGCACCTCGCGCTCCGCCGCGACGATCTTCGCGGCGATGCTCGCAGGCATGACGTCGCGGCCCGCCGCGGCGGAGTTCTCGTTTCTCGTCGGCATCCCCACCATGTTCGCGGCAACCGCCTATGAGGCGTACGACCTCTACGAGTCGGGCCAGATGGCGAACGAGCACTGGGGCGATCTCGCGATCGGCTTCGTCGTCAGCGCGATCGTCGCGTTCATCGCCGTCAAATGGCTGTTGCGATACGTCCAGACGCATCGCTTCACGATCTTTGCCTGGTATCGCATCGTGTTCGGCGTCGCGCTGCTCGCGTTCGTCACGGGCTGACATGAAACCACTGCTGACGGACGCGGGGATTCGATGCGCAGCAGGCTGACGTTGTTCATCGTCATCGCCCTCGTGCTCGGCATTGCGAGCGGCTATGTGGCGAACGTCTACTTTCCGGAAGGAAGTGCGCGTTTTGCGGACATTGCAGCGCTCCTGCCGATGGCGTTTCTGCGGCTGATCCGGATGATCATCGCGCCGCTCGTGTTCGCGACGCTCGTCGTCGGCATCGGCAAGATGAGCGATCTCGCGATGCTCGGGCGCGTCGGCGGCAAGGCGCTCGGCTGGTTCATTTTCGCCTCGCTGATCTCGTTGACCCTGGGCCTCGTTCTCGTGCAATGGTTCTCGCCAGGGTCGGTGATGCAGCTGCCGCTTCCGCAGGAGAATGCGGCATCGAACGTCGAGGCCTCGGCGCTGTCGCTGCAGGGGTTCATCGCGCACACGATTCCGACGAGCATCATCGATGCGATGGCGCGCAACGAGATTCTGCAGATCGTGGTGTTCTCGCTGTTCTTCGGCACGGCGACGGCTGCGCTCGGCGAGCGTGCCAGGATCGTGCTCGACGTGCTCGATGCCGTCGCGCACATCATGCTCAAGGTGACGGGTTACGTCATGCTCGCCGCGCCGCTTGCCGTGTTCGGCGCGCTCGCGGGGACGATCGCGAAGGAAGGCATCGACATCGTCTGGGTCTACGGCTTGTTCATCGGCGAGTTCTATCTCGCGCTCTTGATTCTCTGGGTGGTGTTGATCGCGCTCGGCGTTTTCATCGTCGGTCCTTCGCTGCTGCGGCTCATCCGGCGGATTCGCGAGCCGGTGCTGCTCGCGTTCTCCACCGCGAGCTCCGAGGCGGCGTATCCGAAGACAAGAGCTCGAGCGCTTCGGCGCGAGCAACCGGGTCGCGAGCTTCGTGCTGCCGCTCGGCTACTCCTTCAATCTCGACGGCTCGATGATGTATTGCACCTTCGCCGTCATGTTCATTGCGCAGATGTACGGCATCGAGCTGTCGATCGTGCAGCAGATCGTCATGGTCGCCATCCTGATGTTGACGTCCAAGGGCATCGCCGGCGTGCCGCGCGCTTCGCTCGTCGTGATCGCTGCGACGCTGCCGCAGTTCGGGATTCCGGAGGCAGGTCTGCTGCTCCTGCTCGGCATCGATCAATTTCTGGACATGGGCCGTTCCGCGACGAACGTCGTCGGCAACAGCATCGCGACGACCGTCGTCGCGAAATGGGAGCGCGAGCTCGCGACGTGACGAACTCGCGTCGCGTCAGAAATTCCTGATTGCGCCACGCGCAACCCCCAGGCATAAGCCATGGAGCATGAATGGGGGGAATCATCCGTCAGACGTCGAGCACAAGTACCGTGCGCAGCGTGCGCCGTGTAATCGTGAGCTCGCGAGCGAGCTTGCGCACATCAGCGCGGACATCACTGATCCCGTCATCAAGCTGAAATATCTACGCGGCGCCATGGACGGGCGCGCCGGCTACGAGCGCAGCGTTCAACAGGTGCCGCTCGCCGGTGTGCGGCGCGTCTTGTATCGATTGCGCGGTCTCGAGGCGCTCGATCCGCTCGCGAGCGATGCCGCAGCGCGTGCGACGATTCGACCCGAGACGCTGATCGCACGCACGAAGGCGCGGCGCATGGTGTCGGGCACGCTCGCGGCCGGCCTGTTGTTCATGCCTGCGTTGCTCGCGGGCGTCGTGCTGACGCTCGATCCAAAGCCCGCGAAAACCGCTGCGGCAAAGCCGCAATTACCGCCGGCGCCGGTCGTGCGCCAAGTCGTCGCACCTGAAGTGCCGCCGACGCCCGCCGAGCCATTGGAGGCCGACAGCCTCGGCGTGCAACCCTCGACGATCTGGCTCGCCGATCGCGGACCGGATTGGGAGCTCTACAGCAATGGCTTGCGCATCGAGACTGCCTACACGGTCGAGGGCGAGCCCCGCAGCTATCGCGTTCACGATCGCAACGGCGTCTTGCAGAAGTCGGTCTTCACGCGCCCGGTCGGCATTCTTTTTCATACCTCCGAAAGCGATCTGTGGCCGCTCGAAGCCGACTACGACAAGCAGATTCGCCGCAGCAGCGCCGGCCTGCTGAGATACGTGCGTAATACGCGCGCCTACAACTACGTGATCGACCGCTACGGGCGCGTCTATCGCATCGTCGATGACGAAACGCGCGCAAGTCACGCGGGTCACGGCGTATGGGCGCACGGCGATGAGGTTTATCTCGACCTCAACTCGGCATTCCTCGGCGTCTCGTTCGAATCACGCTGGGAGGGCGGGCGCACGCTGCCGATCACGCGCGCGCAGCTCATCGCGGGCCGCAATCTCACGAACTATCTGCGCCAACGCTTCGCGATCGCGCCGGAGATGTGCGTGACGCATGGGCTCACGAGCGTGAGTCCGCGCCAGCATCTGATCGGTTATCACCGCGATTGGGCGCGCGGATTTCCGTTCGAGGCGTTCGGGCTGCCCGATCTGTACGCGCAGCCGCCGCCGAGCGTGACGCTGTTCGGATTCGGCTACGACGATGAATACCTGCGTGCGGTCGGCCCATGGACCGGCCTGACCGCCGCGAACGAAGCCCTCGCACGCGAAGCGAAGGCGCGCTCCATCTCCGTCACTGCGCTGCGCGCCGAGCGGCGCGCGGCATATCAACTCTGGGTGAACCAATTGCGCGGCAAGAACGCCGGCGCGGTCGAGATCCCGGCTCAACAGGCAAACAAGCGAGGATAGTGCTATGGACGATCGCAATGACACGGGCGCAGAGAGCTCGAACGAAGCAGGCGCCGGCAGCTACAGCGGCAATGCTGCGACGACGCGCATCGGTTTGGACGTCGGCACGAGCAAGATCGTGACGGCGCGCGGCGATTCGAAGCGCTCGGAGTCGGCCTCTCAGCTCAACGCCTTCCTCGCCGTGCCCTACACCGCGCTCGCGCAGAGCACGCTGCAGCAGCAGGGCATCCCTTACTATCGCGAAGGCGACGAGCTGATCGTGTACGGCTCGGCTTCCGAAAAATTCGCGCACATGTTCAACGCCGAGTCGCGCCGGCCCATGGCGAAAGGCATTCTGAACTCGCGCGAGCCGTCGGCCGCGCATGTGCTGGAAGCGATCCTGAGCACGCTCGTGCCGCCCGCGCGTCAGTCGGGGGAGGTGATCGCGTTCTCCGTCCCGGCGGCATCGGCTGAAACCGGCGCGGATCTCACGTATCACGAAGAGACGCTGAAGCGGTATCTGAAGGGGAGGGGCTACACGCCGCTTGCGGTGAACGAAGGTCTGGCCGTCGTGCTCGCGGAGCTCGCGGACGAAAGCTTCACGGGGATCGGCATTTCGTGCGGCGGCGGCATGTGCAATGTCGCGATGTCGTATCTGTCGATTCCGTCGCTTGCGTTCAGCATCGCGCAGGGCGGCGACTTCATCGATGCCGCGGTCGGTTCCGTCGTGCACGAGTCGGCGACGCGCGTGAAAGCGATCAAGGAGGACGACCTCGATCTGACGCGCTCGACGGACGACAAGATCAGAAAGGCGTTGCACATCTATTACGACAAGCTGATCGAGTCGCTCGTCGACGAGCTGCATCGGGCGGTCGGGCGCAGCCAGAAGCTGCCGCGCACGGACAAGCCGCTGCCGATCGTCCTCGCCGGCGGCACGGCGATGCCGGTGGGTTTCCGCGATCGTTTCGAGCAGACGCTGCGCAAGCGCACGCTGCCGTTCGAAGTGGGCGATGTGCGGCTCGCGAAGGATCCGCTCACGGCGACGGCGCGAGGAGCGCTCGTGGCGGCATTGGCGGAGGGATAGCGGAGCACTCGGTTGCGCTCGTGAGTGCGGTTCGCCCATGGGGGTGGCGCGTCGGTTATGCGGTGAAGCTCCCGCGCGCGTTGCGCGCGGGAGCGGACCGTCGTGCGGACTCGGGAAGGCCAGATGTTGCGGGCACGTCCAGAGGAAGCTGAGATGAGCTTTCTGAGTGCAACCGCCAAGCCGTGATGGACAGGAGTCCGAATGCCGCGGGCGCAGGATGCGCAGGAGCGGCCTCGCGCCGGCCGCGCCGATTGCGGGCCCGGAGGGCGCGCAGTCACATTTCGCCAGCACTCACCGATAAGACAGATGGTGCCAATGGCGGTCCCGGCTTTCGCCGGGATGACGGGGACGCTGTTGCTGGCCCGTCACTTTCGCCCGGATGACGTTCTCTCGCGCCACGCCAATATTTGTCAGCCGCACCCCCGTACCCCGACCGAATCAGCTATATAGACCGCGGGCTCAGGGGGATCTGACCGCACACGACAACAGACTCCGCGCCGCCATCACCAGATGAGGTCCCGACTTGCGTCGGGACGACGGGCGTCGCGGGCGATCCCTCGTATCGAGAACGATCAGGGGGACCTCATGCAAGTTGAAGTTGTCCGTCGTCCGCCGCGCATCTTCGCCGTACTGCTGTTGCTCATCGCGCTCGCGTATCTCTACGGCGGCATCCAGCTCGTCGCCGTCGGCGGCTCCGCCTACTACGCGCTCGCCGGCATCACGATCGCCATCACGGCAGTGCTCTTGTGGATCCGCAATCGCTCCGCGCCGCGTCTTTACGGCGCGCTGCTGATCGCGACGCTGCTCTGGTCCTTCTACGAAGTCGGCGCGAATACCTGGGCGATGCTGCCGCGCCTCGTGTTTCCCGCCGTGATCGGCTTGTGGTTCCTCACGCCTTGGCTGCGACGCAGCTTGTATTCGCCCGCACCGCCGCCGCAGCTGTTCGGCAATCGCAAGCTCGCCGGCTCCGTCGCCGCCGCTTCGATCGCGCTCGTCGCGGTGCTTGCATGGTCTGCACGCACGCCCGTGCGCGCGACTCCACAACGCGCCGAGGTAACGGCCCCTGCGGCATCGGACCCATCCGTACCCGATGGCGAATGGCACCAGTACGGCCGCACGACGCACGGCACGCGCTACGCGCGGCTCGATCAGATCACGCCCGAGAACGTCGGCAAGCTCGAGATGATCTGGCACAAGCGCACCAATCGTCCGAACGTGTTCAAGGCCACGCCGATTCAGGTCGGCGACCTCCTGTACCTCTGCACCGCGTACAACTTCGTGCAGGCGCTCGATGCCGAAACGGGCGATCTCGTGTGGGAGTTCGATTCGAAGAGCACCGCGGCGAAGCGCGGCTATACGTATAACTGTCGCGGCGTGAGCTATTTCAAGACGTCGCCCGAGCACACGGGCGACTGCCCCGAGCGCATCATCATGGGCACGACCGACGCGCGCATCATCGCGCTCGATGCGAAGACCGGCGCGCGCTGCCAGAGCTTCGGCGACAACGGCGAGATCAGCCTGCTGCCGGGCATGGGCGAGGTGAAGCCGGCCTTCTATTTCGTGACTTCGCCGCTCACGATCGCGCGCGGATTGGCGATCGTCGGCGGCTGGGTGTTCGACAACATCGAAGTCAACGAGCCCTCGGGCGTGATCCGCGCCTTCGATGCGACGACGGGCAAGTTCGCCTGGGCGTGGGACATGGGCCGGCCGGGCATCAACACCGAGCCCGCGGAAGGCGAGACGTACACGCGCGGCACGCCGAACATGTGGAGCATGTCGAGCTACGACGACAAGCTCGGGCTCGTCTATGTGCCGCTCGGCAATGCGACGCCCGATTACTTCGGCGGTCATCGCACGCCCGAGATGGAGAAGTATTCGAGCTCGATCGTCGCGCTCGATATCACGAACGGCTCCGTGCGCTGGTCGTTCCAGACGGTGCATCACGACATCTGGGACTACGACGTCCCCTCGCAACCCGCGCTCGTCGACATCCCGCAGAGCGACGGCTCGGTGATTCCCGCGGTCGCACAGGCGACGAAGCGCGGCGAGATCTTTCTGCTCGACCGTCGTGACGGCACGCCGATCGCGGACGTGCAGGAGAAGCCGGTGCCGCAAGGCGCAGTACCCGGGGACTACACCTCGCCGACGCAGCCGTTCTCGGTCGGCATGCCGCATTTCCGCGACGACTGGAGCGAGGCGAAGATGTGGGGCCTCACGCCGTTCGATCAGATGTGGTGCCGCATCGAATTCAAGAAGCTGCGCTACGAGGGGCATTTCACGCCGCCCTCGACGCAAGGCACGCTGCAATTCCCCGGCAATACGGGCGGGTTCAACTGGGGCAGCGTCGCGATCGACGAAGACCGGCAGCTGCTCGTCGCGCATCCGCTCCTCATGGGCAATCGCCTGCAGCTGTATCCGCGCGATCAGATCAAGGAAGGCATGCGCGTGAGCTCGCAGACGGGTACGCCGTACGGCATGACGACGCAGCCCTTCCTTTCACCGCTCGGCGTGCCGTGCCAACAGCCTCCGTACAGCCGCCTCGCCGTCATCGATCTCAAAACGCATGAGACGTTGTGGGACCGGCCGATCGGCACGACGAACGAGATCGGGCCGTGGGGCACGCGCTTCCGCATTCCCCTGCCGATGGGCGTGCCGCTGCAGGCCGGCGCGGTCGTCACGAAGAGCGGGCTCATCTTCATCGGCGGCACGATGGATCGATACTTCCGCGCCTTCGACATGGCGACAGGCAAGGAGCTGTGGCGCGACTATCTGCCCGCGAGCTCGCATGCCACGCCGATGACGTATCTGTCGCCGAAGACGAAGCGCCAGATCGTCGTGATCACGGTACCGAACGAGCAGCGCACGTTCGCGCGGCGCACGCTGAACCCCGGCGCCGACGGGCCGGAGGATCCGCAAGGCGGGCACATCATCGCGTACGCGCTGCCTGCGCAGTAAGCACATCGTCATCCCGACGGAAGTCGGGATCGCTGCGGTGCTTGCGCAATGAGCTATCGTCATCCCGACGAAAGTCGGGATCTCATCTGGCACCGTGCCAACTGCGGTCCCGACTTCCGTCGGGACGGCGATGAGCGCGGAACGCGAAGGCGGTCCGCGCATTTAACGTCCAACACTTGCCGTGTCGAGACGTCGTGCCAGCGTTCGAGTACTCGTTCGGAATCGAAGAGGAATATTTCCTGGCCTTGCCCGCGACCGGACGGCTGGCGACTCGCGTGCCGAAGAAGCTGCTCGCGGCGGCAAGGGCGCGGCTCGGCGAATCGGTGACGGCCGAGCTGCTGCAGTCGCAGATCGAAATCTCATCGCCCATCTTTCATTCGACGCAGCAGGCGGCCGCCGCGATGGCGAAGATGCGCCGCGAGCTGGCCGACGTCGTGCGCACGCTCGGATATCAGCTGCTTGCGGCGAGCACGCATCCGCTCGGATCATGGCGCGAGCAGGTTGCAACCGAACGGCCGCGCTACGACCAGCTGATGTCCGATTTCCGCATCATCGGCCAGCGCAATCTCGTCTGTGGAATGCACGTGCACGTCGCGATTCCCGCAGGCGTCGATCGCGTCGCGCTCATGAACCGCGTCATGCCGTGGCTGCCGGTGTTTCTTGCGCTCAGCAGCTCATCGCCGTTCTGGAACTCGCACGTCACCGGCTTGCTGAGCTATCGGCAAGCCGTATACGACGAATGGCCGCGCAGCGGCATCCCGGATTTCTTCGCCGACGAGGCGGACTATGCGCGCTTCGTCGAACTCATGACGAAGGTCGATGCGATCAAGGACGCGAGCTATCTCTGGTGGGCGATTCGGCCCGCGCTGAAGTACCCGACGCTCGAGCTGCGCATCGCGGACGTGTGCACGCGCGTCGACGATGGAGTCGCGATCGCCGCGTTGTTTCGCGCGCTCGTCGCGACGCTCGTTGCCCGGCCCGAGCTGGGCGGCGAGCGCACGGCGCACACGCGGCGCCTGATCGACGAGAACCGTTGGCGCGCGAAACGCGATGGCACGAGCGCGCGCTTCATCGACGAGGCGCGGCAAACGGTTCGGCCGCTCGCCGAATGGCTCGATGATCTGTTCGAGCTCGTCGGCCCCGAAGCGCAGCGGCTTGGATGCGCTCCCGTATTCAAACGGCTCGAGACGATTCTGCGCGAGGGCACGAGTGCCCATGAACAATTGCGCATCTACAATGAGCGGCGCGCCGCGGGCGAGCCGCGGGTGAGGGCGCTGCGAGGCGTTGTCGACTGGCTCGCGGCCACGACTCGTAGTTGAATACGCGCTTGCCGACAGATCACCTATGACCGTCTCGAACAGAAAAGTCTCGATCGGGCTTTCGCCGCGCCTGTTGCGCTCGGCGCCCGCCGAGCTCGGCTTTCGCGGCAAGACGCTGCAGTATCTCGAGCAATCGATGGCGCATTGCGTGATGCGCGCCGGCGGGCTCGTCGTCATGATTCCGACGGTGGAGCAATCCGATCGCTTCGGCGTGTGGGAAGTGCGCACGAGCGACTATGTGTCGTTGCTCGACGGGCTCGTGCTTCAAGGCGGCGCCGACATCGACCCGAAGGTGTATGGCGATGAGCCCACCGACGTGGTCGGGCCGATCGATGCCGTGCGCGACCGCTTCGAGCTCGAGCTGCTGCGCGCGTTCGCGGATGCCGGCAAGCCCGTGCTCGGCGTCTGCCGCGGCATGCAGCTGATCAACGTCGCGTACGGCGGCACGCTGCATCAGGACTTGCGGCAGGCGAACGTCATCGAATACGAGCACCGCAAGCTCGAGCTGTACGACGAGCACAGCCACGCGATCGAGCTCACCGCGGGCGGCTGGCTCCATGGGCTCTACGAAGGAACCTCGTCCGCGCGGGTCAATTCGATTCATCATCAAGGCATCAAGCGTCTCGGCGAAGGCCTCGCCGTCGAGGCGGTGTCGACGGACGGCGTCATCGAAGCGATTCGCCGCCCGGATCTGCCGTACATGGTCGGCGTGCAATGGCATCCCGAGTTCCATGACTCGCGCTTTCCGGATCTGTTGCCGCCCGAGCCTTTGTTGAAGGCATTTCTGCAGGCCGCCGCCGAGCGCCGCGCGAAAGGCTGATCGCTTCGTGCGGCCTGCGTTCGCTATGCTGTGCGCTGCATGCGCGCCGCTTTACTGATCTCATGCCGCTGATTGCGCTCGCAGCCGTGCTGCTCGCGGCGCTGACGCATGCCATCTGGAATCTCGCCGCCAAGCGCGCCGCCGGGTCGCGGCATTTCGTGTGGCTGTATTCGATCGGTTCAGTGCTCGTCTATACGCCGGCCGTGGTGTGGGTTGTCGCGACGGAGCGGCCGCAGTTCGAAGCCGTGCATTGGCTTGCGCTCGGTGCCACGGCCATTTTGCATCTCGGTTACTCGCTCGTGCTGCAAGCGGGCTATCGCGCTTCGGATCTCTCGCTCGTCTATCCGCTCGCGCGCGGCTCGGGCCCGTTGTTGTCGTTCTTCGCCGCCGTCGTGTTGCTCGGCGAGCGCATGACGCCGTTGTCGATGCTCGGCGTCGTCCTGGTCGTTTCGGGCATCCTGCTGGTCGCCGGGCTCACGCGCGAGCCGCACAAGGCGCCGCGTGCGGGCATTGCCTATGGGCTCACGACCGGCGCGTTCATCGCGGCGTACACGATCAATGACGGTTGGGCGGTGAAGGTGTTGCTGATCTCACCGTTCATCGTCGACTACACGGGAAATCTGTTCCGCGTGATCGTGCTCACGCCGGCCGCGCTGCGCGATCGACACCGTGCCGCGACCGAAGCGCGCGAATACCTGAAGCCGGCAGCCGTCGTGAGCGTGCTCGGGCCGCTCGGCTACATTCTCGTGCTGTTCGCGATGCGGATTGCGCCCGTGAGCCACATCGCTCCAGCACGAGAGCTGGCGACGTTGATCGGTGCGTACTTCGGCGCGCGATTATTGAAGGAGAGAGCTGCGCCAGCTCGCATCGCTGGCGCCGGGTGCATCGTCGCCGGCGTGATCTCGCTTGCGTTTGCCGATGCCGGTTGAGGTCGCAAGGCGCAGAAGCGCGTTGCCCAAGCTGCAGGAGCAGCCGAAAGCGAGCGCCTGGGCGTTGGGGGGACGCCCAGGCGCTGCCTGGAGCTCAGAGCCCGAGCTCCTTCTCCAACTCGTCAGCCTGCTTCGCATTGTTCTTTGCGTTCGCCTGCTGCCGCGCCTGCATCGCCTGCTGCGCCGCGCGGGCTTGAGCCTGCATTTCCTGAACCTTTTGCGGATCGCTGAACGCCTTCTGCAGCTCCTCGGCCTGCTTGCGCATCGCATCGATCGAGGGCTGCATTTTCGCCATCGCCGCTTCGCGCTGCTGCTCGCGGGCGCGCTCGGCTTTCGCATCCAGGCGCGCGACGCCGTAATACTCGGCTGCCAATCCCAATCGCTGCTGTGACATCGCCTCATCGCCAAGCTGCGCCGCCTGGTTGCGGATCGCGGTCACGCGTGCTTGCTTTGCGTCGTCCTCGATGGGCACCGACATCTGGTAGTCGATCGCCGCATCGAGGAATTCCGGCGCGCGTTGGAACGAGCGCGTCAGCGTCAGGACGCGCTGTTCGAGGCGCTCGCGCCGCTTCGCCGCAAGCTTGTCGGCGAGCGAGCGATTGTTCGTGGCGGCGCTCCACGCGTGGGCGAGATCGAGCGCCGCGCGCGAAGCCGCGAGCGGATCGTTCGGCCAGCGCTGATGAAATGCCTGCAATTGCGCGCCGTAGCGCTGCACGGCTGCTTGATCCGTCGTGTCTTCCGGGCGGGTCTGGATCAGCTCGACGTACTCGCGCAGATATTGCTCGTTGAACGCCGCAGCCTCCGCTTTGAACGCTCGCTCCGCGGCAGCGCCCGGCAGCGCATCGATCTCGGCGAGAATGCTTGGCTCGATCGCATACGCTCCCGTCACGCCGAGCCGCACCTTGTTGTTGCTCTGGAACGCGGGCGAAGCGCGATATGCGAAGATTTCACGCGCCCGCGAGTACACGGAAGGATCGTCCTGCTTCGCGCGCACGAGGGCGATCAAGGCGCGATCGGACGCCGCGTAGTGGCCGCCGTCTTCATACAGCCGATACGCCGTGTCGAAGTCCTTCTGCCGCTCTGCCGTTTGCGCGAGCGGCAATGCGAGCGCGGCCGCTCGCTGTGCCGCAGGGAGCTCGACTGGATTCGCCTCGCACGTGTAGTCCTGAGCGGCGACGTACGCGGCCAGTGCTTCGCGCTGCTTGCCGGCACGCTCGAGCTCTTGAGCGCGCGTAAAGTGGCGCTTCGTCTCGGCGATCGTCGCATCTGCCGCACAGTCGGCGTTGGCGTCGAGCGTCCGGCCGAGCAGGCCGATCGCAAGGAAGGTGAGGAGAGCGAACAAGAGTCGGGATCGGGACATGGCGCGGGTCCTGCGCTTACGGCATCAGCCGGGTGCCGGCGCTGCCCATGCTCGGCATCGCGGTCAGTCCGCTCGGCAGCTCGAACAATTGCGCATCCTGCGGGCCGATCTTCAGATTCTTGAGCGTGATCGTCATGCGCGACTTTTCCGCGCCCTGTTTGCTCAGCATGTCCATCTTGACGGGGATGCCGTGCTCCGTGATCCAGATGAACCCGCCGGCCGAGCCGTCTTTCATGAGCATCTTGTATTTCTTGGCGCTGAAGCCTTCGATGGTTTCAGTGCCGACTTCCGTGATCTCGACCTGGTCGTCCGGCGCCGCGCCGGCTTGTGCCTGGGCTTTCGCGAAGTCGAGCGTCTGATACATGCGCTGCATCGGCATGATCATCCAGCCGAGCCGCTTGTCGCGGCGCAGGATCATCACGCTCTGCATGCCGCCCATGTTCGTTTCAGCGCGCTCCTTGTCCTTCGCGGCGAACACCTTGCCGGTGAACGTGCCGGCCGAGGTTTCCATGACGCGATCGGCCGAGTATTCGACGCTCGGGCTCGGCAGCGCGGCGGTTCGAGCCGCACCCGTCACCAGACAGCCGCAGAGCGCGGCGAACGCAAGCAAGCGCAAACGCATGAAGAGCTCCCGTAGTCGAAGGTGGGAAGCGTGGCGGCAAGGCCGCAGCTTCGATGGCGCGCAGTGTCCATGAGCGCGTCAACGACGGGATCCATCGGAGGAGCCATGGCTCACTCTCGCGAGGAGCCATGGCGGGGAAAGGCGGCGGTGAGCGGGTGCGCACCGCACGCGCAAGGACAGGAAAGGGCTGTTGGGCTCCGGCTGCTGGCCAGACGAGCCCGTCCCTCAAGCGACCTGCTTGTCGACGAGCGCCGCGAGCTCGGCTTTTCTCGCGAGCCCGACCTTCTGGCCGACGATGCTGCCCTTGTTGAACAGCATCACCGTCGGCACGCCGCGCACGCCCAGGCGATACGGCGTCTGGTTGTTCTGATCGATATCGAGCGTCGCGATCGTCAGGCGGTCGCCGTACTCGCTCGCAAGCTCCGCGATCGCGGGCTTCATCGCCTGGCACGGACCGCACCATTCGGCTTCGAATTTGAGCAGCACGGGCCGATCGGATTTGAGCACGCGCTCTTCGAACGTCGCATCGGTAACGGTGATGATGTTCTCGGGATTGGACATGGAAGCCTCCTCGGTAGGAAGACCATCATTGGGCCGTCATCCATGCGCCACAACATGGAGCTTTCGATGCGTGCGATCGAGGGCCTCGATTGCTCTTCTTACGACATTCCCTTAGGCGTTGCGCGCCGTTGTACGGGGCTGGACTAAGACATTCCCTAAATCGTGCGGCGCGGCCGGATTCGTCATTGCTGGGCGCCAAGGCATGTGATGTTCTCGCGCCAGCGACGGCGCTGAGCTTTTCTTGCCGGCATTTGAGGGATCAGACGTGAATGGACGTGTCGCCCTGATCAGGGATCTGTCGGCGCTCTTGGCCGCCGGCGCCATGATCTTCGCCATCGATCTCGCGAGCCCGCCGACGCTCATCGTGAGTCTCGCGTATGTCGGCGTCGCCTTGTTCATCGCACGTCCCGCGCGAGCCCGCACAGCCATCGCATTTGCCGCGCTCGCGAGCTTCCTGATCTGCATCGATCTGGGCCTCGAAGGCGAGTTGGCGCTCGCGCTGTCCGACGCGCTCGTGTCAGGCCTGCTTGCCATCACGCTGACCTGGATGGTCGTGCTGGTCGGGATCACTCGGGCGAGCACTGCGCCTCGAGCGATCCGTTTCCAGGAAACGTCAGCGCCGCCGACGGACGCGGACCTGCAATCACACGCGGACATCGTGAAGCTCACCGAGCTGCAGCGCACGCTGCTCGATCGCTTGAATCTCGCGACGCGCACGGCGGGGCTCGCGATCTGGGATCGTGATCTCGTCGCGGGCACGATCTACGTCGATGACGGCATCGCGAAGCTCTATGGCCTGCCGACGGCCCGCGGCCTCGAAGACGTGCGCGGCGTCATTCATCCCGAAGACTTCGAGCGGATGCAGAAGACCTTCGATGCGGCAGTATCCGATCCGAATGCGCCGCTGGTCGTCACCGATCGCTTTCGCATCGTGCGCAAGAACGATGGGGCGCTGCGCCATCTCCAGCTGCATCGACGCCTGTTCCGCGGCCGGGGCGGCAAGACGGAGCGCATCATCGGCGTGCTGTGGGACGTGACCGACGAGGTGACCGCGGCCCAGGCATTGATCGATGCCACCGAGGCGGCCCAGGCCGCGAATCGCGCGAAGAGCGCGCTGCTCGCGAACGTCAGCCACGAAATCCGCACGCCGATGAACGGCATCATGGGCATGATCGGTTTGCTGCTCGACTCGGAGTTGAGCGCCGCGCAGCGCGAATACGCCGAGACGATTCGCGGCAGCGCGAATTCACTGCTGCGGGTGATCGACGACATTCTGGATTTTTCGAAGATCGAAGCGGGGCGCATGGAAGTCGAGTCGGTGCCGACGGACCTGCGCCGCACCGTCGAGGATGTGCATGCGTTGATGTCATTCCAGGCCGCGCAGAAAGGCCTGGCGCTGACCGTGAACATCGAGCAGGACGTGCCCGCCCGTGTCTTGAGCGATCCGCAGCGCCTGCGTCAATGCCTCGTGAACCTGGTCGGCAATGCAATCAAGTTCACGCATGCCGGGAACGTGACGATCGACGTCAAGCTCGTGCCGCAAGCGTTCCCGCCGGCACTCACGCGTTTCGAAGTCCGAGATACGGGCATCGGTATCGAGCCGGAGGCGATCGCGCGGCTGTTCGAGCCGTTCGTGCAGGCCGATTCATCCACCACGCGCAATTTCGGCGGAACCGGGCTCGGCTTGTCGATCGTGAAGCGCTTCGTCGAAATGATGGACGGCCGCGTCGGCGTGTCGAGCGTCCTCGGCCAAGGCGCTGCGTTCTGGTTCGATCTGCCGCTCGTCGCGGTTGCCGGCACCGGGCACGACCCGGCTTCGCTCAGAGAGGCGAGTGCCGCCAGCGCGCCAGATCATGCGTTCGACACGCGCTTCGAAGGCCGCGTGCTCGTCGTCGAGGACAATCCCGTGAATCAGAAGGTCGCGCGCCGCATCCTCGAGCGATTCGGCTGCGAGGTCGAGATCGCGGAGCACGGCGCGGAGGCGATCGAGCGCTGCGAGCGATCCCAGTTCGCGCTCGTGCTGATGGACATGCAGATGCCCGTCATGGACGGCCTGACGGCTACGACTCTGATCCGTCAGCGCGAGCTCGGCAAGCGCCGCACGCCGATCGTCGCGCTCACGGCGAATGCCATGAATGGCGAATACGATCGCTGCATGGCCGTGGGCATGGACGGGTTTCTGACGAAGCCCCTGGATATCGAGCGCCTGCGCCAGCTTCTGATCGGGTTCGGATTACACGGCGCATCCGGCGCGAGCGCGCCGGACCGCGAAGCGGTGCTCGAGCCCGCACTGCTGACCGCGCTGACGCGAGCGGCCCCCGTCGAGCTGGCGAAGCTCGAAGAAATTACCGGCGCAGATGCGCAGTTCACGACCGAGCTGCTGGAAACGTTCTTCGGCAGCGCTAACGAAAGTCTCGAGCGGATGACGCAGACGCTCGGCACGGAGGATCGGGCGGAGCTTGCGCGGCTCGCCCATCGCTTGAAGGGCGCCGCGCTGAACATTCACGCGCTGGCCGTCGCGACCCTCGCGGCGCAGCTGGAACAGGATGCGAAGACGGCGCCGTTCGAAGCGCTCGCGCTGTCGCTCGATGAGCTGCGCGGACTCGTGGATGAGGTGGCTGAGTTCATGCGCGAAGCGCGCGCGTCGGCCATACGAGCCGCCTGACGCTCGCGGGCACTGCATCAGCGCGCGTTCGCCGCGCGCCGAGTTGCGATCTTCTGCTCCGCCAGCCAGCCATTCGACGGCTGCCAACCCGCGAGCTCCTGGCGGCGCTTCATCCAGGCCTGTTCCAGAGCACGCGATGCATCGGGTTCCGCAGTCTTGATGCGGCTCGAAAGCCGGACCACATTGTCTCTGCCGAATAAGAATTTCATGACTGTGCCTTCAGGTTGTGCGCTCACTTTACCCGGCTCCTGTTCACCGATCTGCGTGGATCGCGGCATGACACTCATTCCCAACCGTCAAGGACGGTTGCTTGGCGGCTTCAACACCAGCGCACTATCGCGAATCCGTCTGAACGAGCGCATCGGTCGGAGGAGCCAGGATTGCCATGAAGGAGCCATGGCGTGAGGCTGAATGCCCGAGGCTGTACACGGGCTTAACCGGATTGAAGGCCATCGATGTGCGATTGCCCACCTGTCTGGTTGCGACGACAATTTCGAGGTCGGTGAAACCGGACGCTGCGTTCGCGGCGTCTTTAATGAAGCCGAGCACGAGGAGATCGAGATGAACGAAGTCGCGACGAACCGTCCCGCCAGCACCGACACGGCAAGAATCATTTACATCCTGTATCTCGTCGGATTCGCCGCCGGCATCACCGCGGTCATCGGCCTCGTCATGGCGTACGTGAATCGGGACGATGCGCCGGAGTGGCTGCGCAGCCACTACGATTTTCAGATCCGAACGTTCTGGATCGGCCTTCTGTACTGTGTGATCGGCGGCATTCTGTCGGTCGTGCTCGTCGGCGTTCTCGTCCTATTGTTCGCGGCGGTGTGGCTCATCATCCGCGTCGTCAAAGGATTCAAGTTTCTCGAGCAGCGCCAGCCCGTGCCCGATGTGGGCACCTGGATGTTCTGAATCAGTAGACGTCGCGCCGATAGCGTCCCTGCATCGTGAGCGCTTCGACGACGTCGGCGCCGAGGGCATGCGTGAGCGCCGCGTGCACGCCCGGCGCCATCCCTTCGAGACTCCCGCACACGTAGACGCAGGCGCCGTCCTCGACCCAGCGCCGCAAGTCGTCGGCACGCTCTTCGAGACGATGCTGCACGTAGCGACGCTCCCGCTGGTCGCGCGAGAAGACGAGATCGAGCTTGTCGAGAAAGCCTGCGCTTTGCCAGGCGGCGAGATCCTGCGCGTAGAAGCGATCGCAGGCGGCGGTGCGCTCGCCGAAGATCAGCCAATTGCGCCGATGCCCGCGCGCGACGCGCGCTTTGAGCAGTGCGCGCAGGCCCGCGATGCCCGTGCCGTTGCCGATCAAGATCAACGGTGCGTCGCTGTCGGGTAGATGGAAATTCGGATTCGAGCGGATGCGCAGCCGCACCTCGCCTTCGATGGGTGCGCTTTGTGTGAGCCAGCCGCTGCCGAGCCCCAGCTCACCGCCAGGCCGGCGCATCTGGCGGACGAGAAGATGCACCGCGCCGTCTTCGGGTATCGAGGCGATCGAATACTCGCGATGCGGGTGATTCTCGGCAGCGCTCGCGTGTGAATTGAAGGGATCGATCTCCGCGATGTCGCCGGCCGTCCAGGCGAGCGAGGTTCCCGCGATCGGCCGCAGCTCGAGATGAAAGCACGGCCCGCCCGCGCTGCCTGGATTGACGAGGCGGCGCTCGGCGAGCGTCCAGCGCTCGTACGTCGGCGCTTCCCAATCCGGCAGATCCGGCGCCTCGAAAGCGAGCGCGAGATTGTGCTGCCAGTGCCGCAGCGCGCCGTCATCGCCGTTGTCGACCTCGACGACATCGAACATCGTGCGCGCGCCCTGCTGCTGCAGCCAGCGATCGAGACGATGTCCGAATGCGCAAAAGTTCTCGTACTCGCGATCGCCGAGCGCGAGCAGGCCGTAGCGCAGATTCGCAAGCGGCACTCGGTGATCGAGCACTTTGCGCACGAACGCCGCGGCGGGATCGGGCGCGTCGCCTTCGCCTGTCGTGCTGACGATGAACAGCGCGCGCTCGACGCTCGCGAGATCGTCCGCGGAAAGATTCGCGAGCGAGGCGATCTGGACCGCGCGGCCGGAGGATTGCAGCGACTGCGCGGTTTGAGTGGCGAGCTGGTGTGCAAAGCCGGTCTGGCTTGCGAAGGCGATGAGCGTCGTATCGCTCGCGATGCTCGCGCTTGGCCGGCGCCGCCACATCGGGCGCAGGCAATACGCCGTGAAAAGGAGATAGGCGAGAGCGATCGCGCAGGCGGCGATGAGGCGGGCGTCGGAGAGGCCGGAGAGGGCGCTCGACATGGCTTGGTTCGCGAGTGAAATTTCGGAGGCGCAGCGTTGCTGCGCCGGCCCTCACCCCGGCCCTCTCCCTTCGGGAGAGGAGGCGGAACTACTGTGGAAGGACTTCGAATGTCGCCACGTAGCTCACGCGGCGCTGCTTCGCTTGCGGCACCGAGGTCTTGTTGTCTTCGAGCGTTGCCTCGAGCCAGTACATGCCCGGATCAGGCCAGGTCACGCTGAAGCGGCCTTGCGCATCCGTCTTCACCTCGATTTCGCCTTGAGCGTCGCGATAGCGTGTGCCGCCGGCGATGATCGTCACCGGCAGATTCACCGCGGGTTTGCCATCGAGCATCAACGCAAACGTCGCTTCCTCGCCTGCGTAGAGATCGTTCGGATGCGTGACGGGCGCAAGCTCGAGGCCGACGTTCGTGAGCTTGAGAGCGTCCGCCGTGGGCTTGCCGGCGGTGACGAACGTTTCGACACGCCCTGCGTTCTCCGAAACGCGCAGCTTCGCCGCATTCGCGGGCACTTCCTTCGCGAACGCCGCGGCGGTGCCGCGCCAGCGCTTCATCTGGCCGTTCTCTTCGTAGTTCGCCATGAGCCCGCCGTTCGTCACGGCGATGCGATAAGTGCCATTCTTCTGCAGGTGAACGTCGAAGGTGCTGCGGTATTTGCCGGTGCCGACGTTCTCCGGCGTCACTTGCGAGCCGTCGGGCGCCGTGATCGACAACGCATCCGTGCGCAGCGGCACATGGTTGAAGTAGAAGAGGTCGTTCGAGACGGCGGCGTCGACGGTGATCCATTGATCGACGGTCGATACGGTCGCGGAAGGCAGCAGCCAGGCCTTGTGAGCATGGCTTGTCAGCGGCAGAACGGCAGCGAGCGTCAGGGTCGCGAGTTTCAACGTGCGCATAACGGGCCTCTTCGTGGAATTTTTGGTGCGGGATTACGGGATGATCTCGAGCGTGACGGTGCCGAGCTCGGCCTTGCCTGCGGCCGATGCCTGCTGCTTCTGAGCGGCGGGCCACTCGAACGGAATCTTCACGACTTCGCGTCCGCCGACTTCCCGTACGGCTTCGACGACGAGCGCGTATTTGCCGGGCGCGAGCTTTGCGAGCGGTGCGGCCGTGCCTTTCACCAGCACGCGATGCACGCCGACCGGGCGAGTCGCGCCGGTCACGCCGTCGACGGGCATCGAAAGCTCACGTCCGCCCCGGCGCCACCATTGGCGCAGGTCCTTGAGCCATTGCGTGCCGTCTTCTTTCTTCGGGTCGGTTTGATACCAGACGGCGAGATGCGAGTTGATGCTTTGGTCTGGATTCTCGATCCACACCGCGACGTACGGCCGGTGATACTCGGCGACGTCGATGCGCGGCACTTCGACCTTGATGTCGAGATCGGCAGCGAAGGAGGGTGCGCTCGCGAGCAGTCCGAGGCCGATCGCCGTTGTCAGCAAGGTTTTCATCACGCGCATTCCAGCCTCAGTGAATGAACAAGATCGCAATCAAGAGCGGCAGCACCAGCCCGAAACCGACCATCGGCCACGTTGCGGGTCGATGCGTCGAGTGCATCTTCAGCAGCAGCAAACCAGTGACCGCGAACACCAATGCGGCGAACGCGAACACATCGATGAACAAGCTCCACGCCGGCCCCGTGTTGCGGCCCTTGTGGAGATCGTTGAAGAACGAGATCCAGCCGCGATCGGTGAGCTCATGCGTGACCTCGCCGCTTGCGAGGTCGAGCGTCGCCCATGCATCTCCGCCCGGCCGCGGCAGCGACACGTAGATCTCATCCGCCGACCATTCGGCTTCGCGATCGGCCGTGCGTATCGAGAGCTCGTTCGCGAGCCAGTCGACGGCTTCGGCGGGCAAGGGCGCTTTCTGGCCGTCGCGTTCGGCCGCAAGCGTCTGCAAGCGGTGCTGAAGTGCCGGCGGCAGCTGCGCGGTCTGCGAGCTCACGGCGGGTTTCGCGCTCACCCAGCTGGCGTGGTTCAGCGTGAAGCCGGTGATGCTGAACAGGATCATCCCGATCAGACAGGCGGCCGCGCTGACCCAGTGCCACTGGTGTAAGTGCTTGAGCCAAAAGGCCCGAGCTCGTTGCTCGTGCGCAGTCGTGATGCGTGCCGCCTCAGCCATTCATTCACTTCAGGTGCCGGTGATCGGCGGGCATCATAGGTGAGAATGATTCGCATTGGCAAAGAGAGTCATCCCGTTAGTGACGAGCCAGCGCAGCACGTTCGTCATCCCGACGGAAGTCGGGATCGCCATTGGCAGCGCGCAAGATTGCGGTCCCGACTTGCGTGGGGACGACGAGACGGTTGATCGCGCCGTCACGTCGTAGAGCGAACGTCCACACGCCGCGTGTGTGCGTTGTTACATCGCGGCCGAGCTCGCGCACGCGGATGTCGAGGTTTGCGCCTGAATTTCGGAGTCTTTAACCTCATCGACCGCAAATCGGAAATGGATCGTTTTCGTAACGCCGCCGGGGACTCATGATGAACGTCAAACATGTCGGGCTGTGGCTGCTGTGCGCGGCATTCACGATGTCGGCGCACGCCGCAGACAACT
>Ga0164243_10003757_pt1 | contig 24166 bp, 28 predicted proteins | sample OricompcompostOP_FD_108781 | JGI IMG/M metagenome (GOLD analysis project Ga0164243, IMG submission 108781) | Organic Plus compost microbial communities from Emeryville, California, USA - Original compost - Organic plus compost (OP) | ecosystem: Engineered > Solid waste > Mixed feedstock >...
CAGCAGCAGGTCGGCATAAGCGCCCTCGGCGACCACGCCCAGCGCACCCGGATAGGGATTGCGCTTGCCCGACAGGCGCAGCAGCTCGGCATTGGTCGAGGTCGCCATGACCAGCACTTCGGGCGCGGTGTACCAGCGCAGCATGTCGACCAGGTAGTGCCCCTGCCGCGTCGCCAGCGCCGCGGAGAACAGGATGTCTGTGCCCCAGGCGGTCTTGATGTTGTACTTGCGCGCCAACGTGTAGAGATTGTTGGTGCCCTCGACGACCATGGCCAGCTTGGCCAGCTCGGCCGGGCCGAGCCCCGCGCCCGCGGTCATGTCCACGAAGGGCTGCGCGCTCAGCCAGACGCCGTTGTCGGCGATCATCCTCGCGGTGGCCTCGTCGAGCAAGTGGCCGTGCTCGATGCACCTGACCCCTGCCCGGATCGAGCGCTGAATAGACTCGGAGGTGTAGGAATGCGTGCAAACGTACGTGCCCCAATTCGCGGCCGCCTCGACCGCGGCGCGCAGTTCCTCTTCGGTGAAGGTCACCGCGTCGAGCGGGCTGAAGGGAGAGGCGACCCCGCCACCCGCGGTCAGCTTGATCTGCGAGGCACCCAGCATCAGCTGCTCGCGCACGCGCAGGCGCACCTCGTCGGGGCTGTCGGCGATAGCCGCACCGCCGAGCTCCTCGATGTGGCTGAGCACGCCGGGGCGCCGCGGCAGGTCGCTGAACTGGCGGAAGTCGCCATGGCCGCTGGTGACGCTGATCACTGCGCCCGAGGGATAGATGCGCGGCCCGGCCACCAGCCCTTCGTCGATCGCCCGCTTGAGCGCGAAGACCGGGCCGCCGAGGTCGCGCACGGTGGTGAAGCCGCGCATCAGCGTGTCGGTAGCTTCGGCAGCCGCGACGAAGTTGCTGTACGAGGGATCGTTGGTCATCAGCTGAGGGGGCGTCAGGCGCACGAGCGTCGCGTGCCAGTGGTTGTCGATCAGCCCAGGCATGAGCACGCGCCCGCCGCCCTCAATCACGCGCGTGCCGGCGTCGGGGGTGATCGCGCCGGTCGAGATCCGCTCAATCGTGTTGCCGCTGACCAAGACGTTGGCGGGTGGCGACACCGTGGTCGTGGCGCTCTTGCCGTCGAAGATGCGGACGTTCTGGAAAAGCGTTCTTGCGGGCGCCGGCTGAGATGCTTCTTGGGCAAGCGCGGGCCGCGCGAGGCCGATCAGAAGCGCGGCCGCCAGCACAACGAACAGCCAGCCGTCGATTTTCGCCAGCCGGACCTGCCCCGACAAATCGGGCAGCGCGACCCGTTCGAAACCGAAGGCCGGATCGCCTGTGTTGACGGAGGGCGGCGGCGCGAGCTGGATCATGACGGTTTCCCTTTGATTATGGCAAGGCACTAACGAAGCCTCTCCCACCGCTCAGCCGGAAAACCCGGCGCCTGGCACGAACAACACCTCTCGCCGCCATCGCGTAGCCAGGGCTGCAGCGAGCTGCGGCGACTGGCCTGCGGCTCAGCCTGCCAGCGCGCCTCCCGGCGCATAAGGACAGGTCGGCGGCATGGTCGTATCTGCGACGGGCCAGCTGAATTCGTAGACCACCCGGAACCCGTTGTGGTCCGACAGCACCGGCCCGCTCGGGCCGCCGTCGAACATCCCCTCGACGCGGATCGGGCGGACCTTCACCACCGAGCCCGACTGAAACAGGTGCAGGTTCTGCACGCGGAACCACTGGTCGTCGCTCCAGTCCTGACGCACATCGCAGGTGTCACGGTGCTCGCTGCAGTAGCGGTGCACGTTGCCAACCGGCGATGCCGGGCTGTTGTTGGACGCAGCGTCGGCGGTCACCCGATCGAACTTGGTGTGGCGGATATCCGAATTGCGCATGTTGAAGTCGCCGCCGATCAGGACCGGGTCGGTCAACGGGCTGCGGGCACGGATGAAGTCGGCGAGCTCAACCATCTGGCGCCGATGCGCTTCGGCGTGCCGGTCTTCGGCGACGCGAGAGGCACGCTGCGACTGCATGTGCGTGGTGAACACGTCGGTCACCCCCGGAACCCCGGGGATCGCGATCTCGGCGAACAGCACGCCCTTGTTCGACAGGCAATCGAACCCCGCGCAGCTTTGCCGGGCGTAGGGCATGTAGCCGACGCCCATGATCGGAAAGTCGGTGGCGATGGCGAGCCCGGCGGAGGTGAAGTTGGCGCCGATCTCGCCACGGAACACGTTCCGCCGGCCAGGCAACGCGCCTTGGGTGTTGGACGCTTGCTCCGAGCGCCGCCTCGGTCCGGTCACCACGCTGCGGTAGCCGGTATCGGTCACCGCCTGCGCAGCAGCCTGGCTGAATACTTCCTGGAAGGCGATGATGTCCGGCCCTTCGCCGCTCGCGCGGAATTCAGCGAGGCGCCGCGCGATTTCGCGCAATTGGGGCCCGCGGTTGTTGCGCGCGGGGAATGGCAACCCTTCAATGTTGTAGGTCAGGACGTCGATCTCGGTGATGACCGTGGCGCCATCGGGGGAATAGCGGATCGCGGGCCGAGTCGCTTCGATGCAGGCAACGTTGGTTTCCATGGGCAACGCCGTGCAGCCGGCCGCAAGCCCGAGGGCAGGGAAGAAGAGCAGACGGGTCGCCATGTGTCGCAGTATATGGGCCGCCTGTTGGTCCCCCATCGGGGTAAACCCTGACCAGCGGCGGGACCAAGCACGGAGACACGGGTGCGCGATTTCTAACGCACCCACTGCCACTGCTAGCCGAAGTGAAGCGGCGCGGCAGACGTCGCGCGAGCAGGCGCTCACCACTGCATTTCTGATCGGCGTTGGAGTGGCTTCGGGAGGCATCCTCCTATCGGCTTGGCAACGTTTCCGCAGCGTGAGCCTCCCACCCCGATCATGTACGCCGGTGTGGCACACATAATACTGCGTTGTGCGCCGATATGGCGTGCATAAATGGCGCTAGAAAGGAGTAAGTCATGTCGGCGTATCGAGACACGACCGGCGGGATCGATGAGCGTAGCTCCGAGCGCATGTCGTTTCGGACCAAGCCGCGAATCAAAGAAACCATTCAGAAAGCGGCGGCGCTTTCCCGGCGTGGATGATTCCGTCTTCACGATGAATGCGGCTTACAAGGCAGCCATGGAAACCATCTCGGCGCATGAGCATACGATGCTCGAGCCGGTCGATCATGAGGCCTTCTTCACGGCCCTTGACCGCCCGGCCGCGCCGACGGGAAAGCTTCGAGCTGCTTTCGCGCGTCACAAAGAGACGATCGACAGCAAGTGACCGATCATCAGGCGGATGCGAAACGCATCATTGAGCCGCTCGATCCATCCAGACATGATCGGACGGCTTTTTCCTGCGGTATCGAGCAGGTCGATAATTATTTCAGGAAGACCGCGAACAAGCTCACCCAGACCGGCAATGTCCGGGTTTTTGTCCTTACCGATCCGGACGGGACACTCATTGGATTCTACGCAACGAACGCGCACGCCATCCATTATAGTGAGTTGCCCGACAAGTTTCGTCGCGACCGGCCGGACCATGGCCACATCCCGGCAGCCCATATCTCCATGATCGGCATAGATCTGCGTTATCAGGGCAGATGATGCGCGGCTTGGAGCCGCATACGCAGCACGACTACATCCGCCACGTCCGGCGCTTCGCTGCGTTTCTGTGCCGGCCTCCTGATACGGCGACGAGTGAGGATATCCGGCGCTTCCAGGTTCACCGGCACGAGAACCGCTTGGGAGCCGCGACGATCAACGGGCTCAGTTCGCCGACGAGAACGGCAAATCGCTGGCGTCTCCGACCTTCTCCTCGCCTGCGAACAATCGGTCCAGACGCTTGCTGACATCACGCCGGTAGTCAGCAGGATTTATTGATCTGGGGGCATTCAGTCCAATCTCGTCGGTGACCACCGTCTTGACCCGCTCTATCGCCTCGTCATCGAGGACGCCTGCACGCTGGAGTTCCTTACATAGCTGAATAAATCCGGCCGCTGTTGCCTGTGCGCGAAGGCCGACGTTGGTAAGGTTAAAGTGCAGTTGCTTCGGGTCTGTGGCCATATTCCTCTCCATGCGCTTTGGGTCCAGGTAGAACGCTGGTTATCACAAATGCCCAGGAGAAGACGAATTTCTCGAAACCCGAATTTTCGTCAGGTTGAGTTGATCAGTGCGCCGGCCGTTCGGCGATCCGCTCGGCATTCCGATGCTTCGACAGGATCGTCCAGCACGACGGCACAGCAATCCGCGCCTTGTGATGGAAGCAGATCCAGACCGCGTGTGGGAGCTGCGTGGTCAGCCCATGATATTGCAGCGCGGACAGGAGCGCGATGACGCCGTGCGGCGCAAGCCGCGCGCCTTCGGCCAAGCTATGCGCCGCGTTAATGTCCTCGGCATCGGCGAGCTGATACAGCCCCCGCGCGAGCCGGACGTTGAAGACCGGGATAGGTTGCCGCAGATTGCAAGTGAGTATTTTTGAATCTGATGGAGCATGTCGAATGAACGGAATTGGCTATACGATGGTCGGCACGACCGACCTACCGCGCGCGTTGACGTTCTACGATCCGATCTTCGCGACAATGGGCTTAGACCAATGCTGGCGCGACGAGCGTTCCGCGTCGTGGGGCAAGGCCGACGATGAGAAGTCGCCTCGGTTTTTTACGGGCTATCCATACGACGGCTGTGAAGCCAACGTTGGAAATGGCACCATGACGGCATTCTTGTGTGCGCCGGAACTCATTGATCAACTTCATAGGCTGGCTCTCAAGAATGGGGGGCTGTGCGAAGGTGCTCCAGGACGCCGCCCACAGTATGGTGATGGCTTCTACGGCGCGTATGTCCGCGACCCAGATGGGAATAAGCTAGCTTTTGTCTCTTACGATGCCCCATAATGGTCATTGCTGAAGGTTCTGATACCTGCTGGTCGCTCAGCTACTTTCAGCTGGCAAACCTCCTGTCGCACAAGCTCAGCGGAACGTGGTCCGGCTTACCCGCCGCGCAGCAAGCGTTCCTCAAGCAGGGTGCGGAAGTCACGACGGCCATCGACTATGATCAGCACAGTGATGATACCTGCCGGTCGTTCATAATCGAACAGGGCCCGGTCGCGCAGGCGCTTGTGTTCGTCGAGATAGATGCAGATCGCCCAGATATCGCACGGCTCGAGAGAGCGCTTCGGCCCAACATTCTGCCCTGCATTCCAAGGGCGCCGATCATGTATGGCGGGGCATCGATTCCCGCATGAACGGCAGCGAAGTCCAAAAATCCATTCGCAGGGATAACATATTCGATGCATCCCGTACGCATCACAAGCTGATGGAGGATATCCTGGCAGCGCACCGTCGGCTGAACGAGGCCGGATGTAAGACGTGAATACCGCAACGCGACGCTTATTGAGCCCTGCCCTGGGATATACGTCCTCATTCTGTCCGGCCGGCACGTGCGAATCTATAGATAGATGAAGGAAATCAATGCCGAAACCTTTGAGATTTAGCGCGCCCCTGACAGTTCTTTGCATTCTTGCTGGCGTCCCGGTGCAAGCGCAGGAGCGTCAGGAGAGCATTGTTCTGTCTGTCTCACCCAAAGTCGTGCGGTGGGCTGACGTTTATAAGGTTCGGCCGGAACGGCCCGACGATCCTTATTATCACGTGCGCGTCATCGAGCGGCAAAAGGACTGGAAGGCCTGGCAGTTCAACGAGCTGGCCTTTCATATGGCGGTAACGCCGAAAGCACTGGAAGCGAGCCGCATCGGCAAGACGGCAAAAATCTATAGCTACAAAGACGTAGAGATTCGCAGCGCATACCGTCGCTGGCTCGACGATCCGCCAACACGGTCCGAAGTTCCCGTTTGCGATACGGACATTCTGAGCTGCGTCAGACAGCTCTAGAAGCCCGCTCACCCTTTGCGTTCAGCACGCCAGAAGGGGATGAGCGCAATACGAGCAACAGAAGTAATGGAACTCTCATTCCGTTACAGGTTGGACGCTTGTCGAGCTCGGCAGCAAAATCCTCCAGTCGAGCCCGGTCTCAAGGACTTCCCAGGATTGCGCGACGCTCCTGACGAATTCAGATGGATCAAGCCCGGCTTCTGACAGGGTGATCCAGAGCAGAAAGTGCCCGTCTCCGGTCCGTAATGCGGCATGATCTCCGCCGAACTGTGCATGGAACGATGGCAGCCAGTCGCCCTGCATCGGGAACAGGGCCTGTTCCAGCAACGGCAGTTCCCGACCGGTTCGAAACGGGCGCAGATACCAGGGCGGATTGTCCCTGAGAGGTGTGCTTACCAGTTTCAACGCACCAAGCCGGGAGAGATGCGCGATGACTTGCTGTAGCAAGTCTTCCGCGGCCCGATCCCACTCCTCGTCATTATCCCCGAACAGGGTGAACCCTGCTGCCTCGAAGCAGGCATCATGGTTCACGGGCGCTGGCCAGATCGCCAGCAACCGACATCCCGGTGGTGCTAGTTCCCCAGCATCACCGTGCGGCACGAGTGACCAGTGGATTTGAAATACGGATGGGTTGGCAAAAGTCATCGGGAAGGCTTCAGATATCAGGTTCCGCGATTCCGAAAGGAAAAGTTGAGCAACATTGTACCCGTCCTGACGATTGCTGCCGTTTCGTAAAATCGTGTCATGGCGCAAGAAGCACGGCTCGTCGCATCTTCCCCAATGCCAATTCTGCGCGGGCGCTTCTTTGCCATAGCTATGATTCCACAGAGAATTTTGCGCGAAATGAGGTGTGATGATCTACGGGAACAATGGCGTCGTGCCAGCACGAAGGGAGGCTTATGTATAGTCTGCTCGAGAGTTTTGTTTCGTCTGCGAGCAGTATCCTTTTCCTCATCCTGCTGCTGGCATGGCTCAAGACAATGCTACTCATCACACCGCAGCAACATGTGCGAGTGCTCGAAACCTTCGGTCGCTATAGCGGCTATCGTTCCGCCGGCCTCTCGATCAAGCAGCCTTGGCCATTTCAGACCGCACGCAGACCATTCTCCCTCCAGACCAAGCAGATCGCGCTTCAGCTGGGCGTCAAGTCGCGGGACAACGCTTTCGTGACCATGCCGATCAGCTTGCAATATCGCGTTATTCCAAATGCAGTGCAGGCAGCGTTCTATGAACTCCAGAATCCGGAGAAGCAGATCGAAGCCTATGTCGCGACCGAGGCTCGGGCTGTCGCGGCAGCAAGGAGCTTCGATCAGCTCTACACGGATCGAGACGAGTTTACGCAGACGGTGCGTGAATCCCTCGATGAGGCCATGAACGGTTATGGGTATGAAATCCGGGCCGTCCTGATCGACGATCCACGCCCAACAGAAGAAATGATCTCCGCCTTCAACGAAGTGCTGTCCTCGCAAAGGCGGCTTGAGGCGGCCGAGAATGACGGCGAAGCCGAAAAGATCAAACGAACCAAAAGCGCTGAAGCCTCGGCCGCGGCCATGACCATCACGGCCGGCGGGATCGCTGAAAGCCGGAGCATCATCGCTGAAGGCAACGCGAAGGCATTGGCAGCTTTTCGTGAGGACACGACTCTGACCGACATCGATGCGATGGCTTTCATGATGGAGATCAACCGCCTCGAAGCCTTGCGGGATGCGGCGACCCACGGTGGACGCACTGTTCTTGTCACGGGGGAGAGTGGCGGGGCCACGGCTTCAAAGGCGCTGCTTGGCACGCTCGCACCCGAGGCCGAGCCGCTGGCCAACCCGGCCAAGAAAGAGAAATGGGCGCTCGCATCCAGGCCGGCGCCGGTATCCGATCAATCCGACACGGAGCCCACGGCATAGGATGGAGCAGTTTCCTGCGGCTGTCATGACACGCGAGGAAGCCGCGAAGCGCGGAGGCCCATCCTCCGCGCTACGGCTGGTCGGCCCCGGCGAAGACCCGCGCATCCTTTCCACCAATCCCGACCACTTCTTTGGGAAATCGTGGGCGGGTGTGAACGCACTGGCGCTCTTCGCTTTGGTGGCGGTGTCCGTGCTGGCCGTGCGTTTCCTTACGATCGAGCTGTGGGACAGCGATATGCCGTGGGTCTGGAACCTGAGCTGGCTGATCGTGCCGTGGGTGGTTCTCGCTCCGCTGTGGGGCATGTGGAGTTGGTGGCGGCGGCGCTGCATCCGGGTAAGCAGGGGCCGCGAAGTGATTGCTGCTATGGTGCGCGGAACGCCCGCCGAGCGCGGGCAAGCCATATGGGTTTCGTACCCCGACGAGGGGTTCGTCTCCCGGCGAGGGCTCGACGTGCTGGTGGTCGCGGAATTTTCCGGCGAAGAGGCCGTCTTCGTCGATGCCCGTTCGAAAACAAGGCCCCGTAACCAAGGCGCGCTGTTTCTCAGCGGTGATCCGGTATGGCTTTGGCGCGGTGAAGACGGTTGGATTTTCGGCCAGATCGCATTGCATGGGCTGGACCCGACCTACTCGCCGGCCGACGAGCCGCAACCGCCGACATGGGAGGAAATGCACGGGGGACATAGCCCGGAATATTTCCGCGCCAACCTGTCTGCTCTTGCCGCGCAGTATCGCTCCGGCGCCCTGACCGGCGATGAGTATGAGGCGGCCAAGAACCGCCTTCTGGACATCGGATGAGAGCCGAGCCGCTCTGGTCCCGAGGAGGTCGTCATGCATCCCGCCGCTTCTGAGACGCTGTGGCCGGGCGATCCCTCGACGCTGTGGGAGCAGGCCTCAACCGCGCGGGTTCCGAAGCTGGTGCGCCCTCGCGAGGTGCCGCGGCCGGAATCGGTCGACGAGGTAGCGAAGTGGGACGATCCTGACGGCTTCGGCCGGACCGAACTCTACTATGCGCCGATCTTCTGGGTATTTCTTCCCGTCGTGGCGCTGGGTTTCCTGATCTACGGCGCGATCACGAACGCGGAAGGTATCGGATGGACCGCCAATATATTCGACGAGACCGTACAGGGCGGGCCGTGGAACTTCTGGCTCGTCTGGGTGGGTGTTCTCCTGTGGCTGTTGATCGCGGTCGGGGTTCTGATGCTTCGCGCAGGGCTCGTCGCACCGGAGGTACGCAAGGACAATGCGTGGATCTACGCGCATGGGATTACCTGCGATATCCACCGGTCCCCCTTTGGCTGGTCCGATGGAGAAGGCGGGTCCACGCCAACCTGGATCGCCATCGACCACCGGGTGCCGGACGAGCAAGCGGACAGGATTGTCTGTGCGTTCCAGGTCTGGCTGTCAGACGACGAAGTGCAGGGGAACCTGGAGTACGGGCCGTTGCGTGACCACGCTGTGATCGCCTCCTCCGAGCTATTTGGCGAAAAGGCCGCAGGTGGTTACTTCGTCGGCATGATTCCGGCCTTCGCGACGGCCGAGGAACTTGAGAAATATCGCTGGGTAATCGTCACCCGGCCACGCACCGACGAGAGCGGAAACATCATCACGAAGAATGGCTCCGTCGACGCTTGCACCGAATCCGAATGGCGACACGCGAGCGTCACCACAGTCCCTGCCCCGAAGGAACTTCGAAAGTTCCGTGATCAGCTGCGGCGTAAGGCCGCGCGAGGGCAGGCCCGATGAACTGGTTCGTCCGCATATTGATATGGATTGTGGTTGCGCACTACTGGACGCTGCCGGCCTTGCTCATTGGAGGCTGCCTTGCGCTTGTCATCGGCCTTTGGTGGCTGGTGACGCTGGGCTGGGGCGACGTGCTTTTCTGGGTTGCGATCGCTGCCGGAGTCATCACCGGTGGGTTGACGCTTTATATGGTCGTCGAAATGTTGATCCTGACGCGGCGGCCACTGCCCGCGCTGGATCGAACGGCGCGAACGGCCACGGTCGTGCTGAACGCCAGCGATGGAGAGAGCCGCACGCTTCTGCTCCATTATATCGGTGCGGACGGTGAAGCCTACAACGCGCAGCTTGCCGACTATATCGACGACAGTTGGGACGAAGCCTTCGCCCCCGGCAGCGAATGGCAGGTCTATGCCTTCCGCGACCCGGATCTTGCGGACACCGTCGTGTTCCTGACGGAGGCGCACGACGAGGTGTGCCGCAGCGGCTACGTGCTCGACGGCGTCCGGATCGGCGGCGAGTCCGGACCGGTGAAACGGGGGCCCGGATCGCCGTTCCTGCGCACGCCCAGCAAGTGGACGTTTGAGCCATGACGATGCGGCAGCACCCACCTGGCGAAAGCGTCGATGTATCGAACTATTCCAGTGCGGAACAGCGACGCACGGTCGAGCGTGGGCTGAACCGGTCCTTGGGGATCATTGTGGCCCTATTGCTGACCTGGCTGATCATCGGGGTCTTCCGCACCCCTCCGGCATCGTGGCAGGAGCGGGCAATCGTGGGGCTGTTCGCTGCCTGCTTTGCCGCGCCGATTATCCTCAGCTGGCCATATCGCAAGGCACTTCCCGCGCTCGACCGCAGGTCCCGGACAGCCATCGTCACCGGTCGCAAGACCTTCAATGCCGAGCCGGATCCCGATAGCGATATGCCGACCTACGACCTCGTCACCGTGACGGTCGACGTGGATGGCGTCGCCACCGATACGATGATCGCCGATATCGTATCGGTGGACGACCTCGACCGCTTCGCCATCGGTTCGGCCTGGAATGTCTATGTCTTCAGGGACCCGGCGGCTTTGAACAATGACCCGGACCGGACCCGCGTCATCCTCACCGAAGTGCATGACGACGTCGTCCGCGCCGGATACGACCTTGGGTTCTACACCCTGCACAATGAGCCGGGACCGGGATCGGACCTGCTGCTGCGCCGGTTCGCGAATGAACGCCCTCCATCTGGTTTTGGGGTCTGATCGCGAAAATCTGCTGTTCTATCAGACGATAGAACACACCTAGCAGGCTGAAATACCGTATCGGCCGGCCCTTGGTGAAGCGCTTCATTCGAGGGCCGTACGCTGCGGCCAATCTGGCAAGCGAATCCATACAGATAGCAGGGCTGCGGATGTCCTCATTCTCGACGAGTTCTCAACGGCGAACCTGGATGATCGTTTTCCCCTTAATCCTCTCTGTCGGATTGAAGGCGGCGACGGCATCGACGAGGGTCGTGACGGTGCCGATGTTCGTCCGCAATCGTCCGTCCCGTACCCGTTGAATGATCTCATCGAGTTGAGCGCGACGTGGCTCGACAACAAAGTCAACCGTTAGCCCGTCGGCCGGCCGTGCATCGGTCGGGCCGGCGATGGTCACCAGAGTTCCTCCAGCCCGGATCAAGCGCACGGAACGCGTCCCTATATCGCCACCGATGACATCGAACACCAGATCGACTCCACCGACGTCTTCGAGGGCGTCCTTCTCGAGGTCGACGAACTCCTGCGTGCCGAAGTCGAGCGCCATCTGACGGTCACCCGCTCGCCCCGTGCCGATGACGTAGGCCCCGGCCTCGCGCGCAAGCTGCACCACCATCGAACCGACTGCGCCGGCCGCGCCGTGCACGAGGACGCTCTGCCCCGCTTGTAGGCGGCCATGCTCGAACAGTCCCTGCCACGCAGTCAGGCCGGGGATCACGATGCTCGCGCCGACGGTGAAGTCGACGTCGCCCGGAAGCGGCGCGAGGTTGCGCGCCTCGACGGCAACGTATTCCGCCAACGTGCCGTCGCGCGTCCAGTCTGTAAGGCCGAACACCCGCTGTCCCACCGAGAGCCCCCTCGTGCCATAGCCGAGAGCGCTGACCACTCCGGCCAGCTCGTGTCCGGGAATTGATGGCGTCCGGTCACGGTCAAGGCGATCGCTCCAGGCCGAAGGCCACGTCAACTCACCAGAGGTGAACCCCGACGCATGAACCTCAACAACGACATCGTTGAGAGCTGCCTGCGGCTCGGGCCGCTCCACGAGCCTCATCCCGGCCGTTCCCGCATCCCGGTCTGTTACCACGATTGCCTTCATTGGATTTGCCTCCTTGGTCATTCATACGCGGGTGACGCCCGGGTGCTGACGATTCTCGTGACGTTGCTTCCCGCCTCAGCGGCCGGTAGCGTTTGTCGATGATTTCGGTTGTCGCAGCGTGGAGCGAATATTTCCAATAGCTGGTATGTATAGTTTCCATACGGGTCGGTAATCGCCGCCGTCGACATGCCTGCTGGCTCTGAAGGAACGCTGGAAAAAGCGGCGGGGAGAACAATGGAATTCAACCAGATTCGATATTTCCTGAACCTGGCAGACACCCTCAACTTCACCGAAGCCGCCATGCGGAGCGGAGTGTCCCAACCCACGCTCACCCGCGCGATACAACGACTCGAACAGGAGTTGGGCGGAACATTGGTGTATCGCGATGGGAAGGATAGTCGGCTCACCGCACTTGGCCGCGACATCCGATCCGAATTCGCGGCGATCGCGGACCGCGAGCAGCGGGTTCGGGCGATATCTCTTAATCGGGTTCGCGGCCGTCGCGAAACCTTGACGCTGGGCGTCGCAAGCACCATCGCTCCAGCCCTGGTTACCGGGTTTGTGGCACACGTGCTTCGACAGATGCCGATGCTCGAGCTGGTTCTCCAGCCGATCACGCGCAATCAGGGAATGGAGCAGCTCCTCAGCGGCCAGATCGACGGGTGCTTCTGCACAGATCCAATGGCCGGAAATACCAAGATCGCCACCGTCGAAATGTTCAACGAGCGACTGTTGCTGGCAATGGCACAAGAACACGCCTTGGCAAGCCAGACCTCGGTTTCGCTTTCGGATCTGTCGGAGCAACCGTACCTTGACCGGCTCCACTGCGAATTCCGCACGCGCGTTCAAAATCATCTGCATGAGCGTGCAATCATCATGATCCCACGACTCAGATCCGAACGGGAAGATTTGATTCAACAGGCCGTGGCAGAGGGTGCCGGTGTTTGCATGCTGCCTGAGCGTTCGGCAATCGTGAGCGGTCTGACGTTACGCCCGGTCGAAACGCTGGACTTGTCGCGCACGGTCGCATTCCAATCCATTTCCGGGTCAGGAACAGCAATTGCGCTTCGGCAGCTTCGCGTGCTGATCGAGCGCTATTTATGGTCGTCAATTCCGTGAAAAACCTGCCTTGATGCTGTGACCGCCAGCGCTCCCGTTGTATATGCTGCTGATAGCATGGAAACTATAGCCTCGGTGTATTGGACACCTTCGAATTGAGTATCCATTTTCGATGACGGGAACTCGAAGGGAGAAATCCATGGCTGCCTACAAAAAGACAGAAGCCGCGATTGCGAAGCTATCGCCAGAGGAATATCGGGTGACGCAGCAGAGCGGAACCGAACGTCCCGGCACTGGCGCCCTGCTCCACAACAAAGAACCTGGCATCTATGTCGATATCGTCTCGGGCGAGCCGCTCTTCGCTTCGTCGGACAAGTATGAATCGGGTTGCGGGTGGCCGAGCTTCACCAAGCCGATCGAACCCGCGAACGTGAATGAACAGCGTGACACCAGCCACGGCATGATCCGGATGGAAGTGCGTTCGACGCACGGCGATAGCCATCTCGGTCACGTTTTTCCGGACGGACCAAGCGATCGCGGCGGTCTACGTTACTGTATCAATTCGGCGTCGCTGCGCTTCGTCCCACGCGACGAGATGGTAGAGCAGGGTTACGGCGACTATCTCAATCAAGTGGAGGACATCTGATGACGACCGAACGTGCTGTTCTCGCCGGCGGTTGCTTCTGGGGCATGCAGGACCTCATCCGCAAGCTTCCCGGCGTGATCTCCACCCGGGTCGGGTATACAGGTGGGGACGTGCCGAATGCGACCTATCGCAATCACGGCACCCATGCCGAAGCGATCGAGATCAACTTCGACCCCTTGCAGACCACGTATCGCCGATTGCTGGAGTTCTTCTTCCAGATCCACGATCCGACGACGCTTAACCGCCAGGGGAACGATCGTGGCGCAAGTTACCGTTCAGCGATCTATTTCACCAGCGACCAGCAGAAGGCCATTGCGCTTGATACGATCGCAGACGTCGATGCATCAGGACTATGGCCTGGCAAGGTTGTTACCGAAGTTGGGCCAGCCGGTGATTTCTGGGAGGCCGAACCCGAGCACCAGGACTATCTCGAACGCACCCCGCACGGATATACCTGCCATTTTCCACGTCCGAACTGGGTGTTGCCGCATCGGAACGATGCAGCCGCCTAGCAAACCCGTAGCTTGCGGCGCAACGCCGCGAGCCCGGTGATGGAGCATTTCATGGAAACGGGAATTGTCGGCCTGCCTGCCCCTCGGCCGGAGAACGTCCGGTGGATCGATGAACATGGCGACGAGCGCAGTCCGTTGACCTTGGCCGAACTGGGACAGGGTTTCTGCGTATTGTACTTCTTTCAGGATTGGTGCGCGGGCTGTCATGCGCAGGGGTTTCCCACATTCGTGACACTTGCAAAGGAACTTCGCGATAAGGGCGTTGGCTTTGCTGCCATCCAGACCGTGTTCGAGGGTTCGGACGTCAACAGCTTCGATCGTCTGCGGGAAAATCAGCGGCGATACCGGCTGTGTGTTCCGTTTGGGCATGCTGCCGCCGAGCCGAACTCGACAGACACGGTGCCCGCGGTCATGAAGGCCTACCGCTCCGGCGGAACGCCATGGTTCGTGGTCATCGCACCCGATGGCCGCGTTGTGTACGATGGGTTTGAGCTCGATGCGGAGAGCTTCATCCAGAAACTTGAACCGCCAGGCGCCTGATCAAATCTGCGCTTCTGGATATGCAGCCTGCAGGCTCGCTATTTGCGTCTAGATATTCTCACCAGCGAGCGGGATTGGGCCGAGTAGAGGATGATGATTGCTGCGCTGTCTGCGCGTTCAACAGCTCACGCCGACCTAGATGGTGTATCGCGGCGGTTGCGATTTTGAACGGATGGAAGCGCAACCCCTTCACGTATGATGGCGGGATCGGGGTCCCCCCTGACCTCGCGCATCGAGAAGGAGTGAAAGCGATGGCACATTTCGTGGGTCTGGATGTCTCGTTGAAACGTGCCATGGGATCAGGAGGTTTTTGCCATCACGCCGCCAGCGGGTTTGATGATCGCCTGGTAACGCCAACGGATTTGATGTAGGCAAAATGCCGTTCCACGATCATCAAATGGTGTAGTTGTCGATAGACGATCATCGCCCAGGCCGAAGCTAACACCCAGAAGGCGCAGGCGATACAGGCGCTTCATCAGGACAAGCGGGATTGGGTGGTAGAGATCACCCATTCGCAATATGCCGTGCGCGCTCTCGACTGGATCTTCCAACGCCCGATCTTTCAGACGCCTGATTTTATAACTTCCGCTCAAGTTCCACCGGCAACGGCGCGCAAGATCGTCCGTGACCTACGCGACAATGGCCTTCTCCGCGAACTGGTGCCTGCATCTGGGCGGGCACCAGCAACTTTCGTTTTCTCTGAATTGCTGAACATTGCCGAGGGGCGGGAGGCGTTCTGATCGCTTCCGCCCGACAAAGCAGCCGTTTGAGTGATCAACGTACATCCTCGAAAGCTGCCGCCTGTTCACCTAGCGCCCAGCAGACACTCTCGGTGTAAACGAAATGCTCTACCAATCTCCCTCCGCCGACTGAAGGCGGTGATCGGGGACATGCGCGCTTGTCCGATGGTCCTGGCGCGGCGGCTATGTTATTTTCTCTCACAATGAGCGTTTCTCTAGTACCAGCGGCAACCGAGGGCCAAGGCGCCGGCCACGCAGACGTTGATTTTGTCGTGATCGATGTCGAGACGGCCTGCTCGCGGGTCAGCAGCATCTGTCAGATTGGCATCGTCGGGTTCCGGGATGGGACCGAAGTGTTCGCCTACGAAACACTTCTCGATCCATGCGATGAGTTCTCATCCTTCAATATCGGGATACACGGCATCGGCCCCGATCATGTGGTGGGCAAGCCTACATTTGCGCTCGTGCATTCGGCCGTGGATCAGCATTTGTCGGGCCGGCTCACAGTCGCCCATTCCCACTTTGACAAGGGGGCGCTTGCGGGAGCATGTCGCGTCCACGATCTGCGGCCGATCGAGACGACCTGGCTTGACAGCGTGCGCGTCGCCAAACGGGCATGGCCCGAGCTACCGAGCCACCGCCTCAACGCGCTGAGCCGTTTTCTCGGGCTTCGCCACAAGCACCACGACGCACTCAGCGACGCGCGCGCAGCGGGGATGGTGATCGTCAAAGCCATAGATCACACTGGCATCGCGCTTGCCGATTGGCTCAAGCCCGTCAACCCGCGGAGCGGAAAGGCGCCAGCGGCGGCTTTGGACGGACCGCTGAAGGGGCAGCGCGTGGCGATCCTGGGTGCGGCTCGTGACGGTGCCTTGGGCCGCTGGCTCGCATCGCTCGGCGCGCGGGTCGCCGCGTCGGTTGGCACGACGACCAGCATGCTCGTCGTCAGTAGCGATCAACCTTTCGGTCGTTATTTTCACGCGAGCCCTGCATACCGGCGCGCCCTTGAACTTCAGCAAGTCGGGAGCGCCATCGAGATCGTGGTAGAAGAGGAATTGAGGCAGCGCGTCGACGTGGCCCATTCGCCTGCCTCGAGCGCTGTAACCTGACGGGTAAAAACGGCGCTAAGCGCCAACAGAGCGGCCATTTCCAGCGCGTTTTAGCATCCCTAGAATCCCCTCAGCTTCGTAAGATCGGCGAACTGGAGCGGGGTGATCATTGGTACCTTTCGGCCAGCGAATCGTGCTACTTCTTTGGTGAGTACACGGCGCGGGGTGGGTACAGCGCAAGCTCTACGAACCAGATCATCGCCAATATCAAGAAGAAGCCTAGTTTGCGGCTGACCAGTCAATGGCCGCACAAGGTAGTGGGCATGGCGCGCGTCGCGCGAGCTATCGCCGGAGTCATGAAGCCCGAAGCGCTGCCTTCGGTCACGACCGTTCCTATTCCGCCGTCCAAGCAGCGCACGCATCCCGAATACGATCCGAGAATGGCGGACATCGCACGACAAATCTCTCCCGTTGCCGACGTCCGCGAACCGATCGAGACGGTCGCCGACCGATTTGCCGTGCACGAGAGCGAGCAAAGACTGAAACCGCACGAACTCATTGCGAAGCTCAGACTGCAGCAAGCGCTGCTCTTCGCTACAGATGCCGAACGATGAGCACATCTCAGTGCTGTTGCAGTGCCGGACACACGACTGCACAATGGTGAGGTGCTGCTCAACCGAACCGATCTCGCTGATTTCAGCTATTTTCTCGCAATCGCGCGGCATCGCAGCTTCCGGCGAGCGGGACTCGAGCTCGGCGTCAGCGCGTCGGCGCTGAGCCATTCGCTCAAAGGTCTGGAGGCCAGGCTTGGCGTGCGTCTCCTGAACCGCACCAGTCGCAGCGTTACGCTTACGGCCGCAGGCGAGGAACTACGCGCGGCGATCGCCGCACATTTTGAGGCGATTGGGTCGGCGGTCGATGTGCTGAACCGCTATCGCGAGGCCCCGGCAGGGCGCATCAGGATCAACGTCCTAGAGCACGCCGCTACAATGTTGCTTGCGCCGGCGCTACCTAGCTTCATCGAGCGCTATCCGCATATCGAAATCGATGTGGTCGTCAGCAACGACATGATCGATGTGGTCGAAGCTGGCGCTGATGCCGGCATTCGCTATGGCGGGACCGTCCCCGAGGACATGGTCGCGCAGCGCCTATCGCCGGACATGCGCTGGGTCACTACGAGTGCGCCGGCCTATTTCGAGCGGTTCGGCACACCCGATCACCCCAACGACCTGCTGTCGCATAACTGCTTGCGCTTCCGGCTCGGTGACGACAGCCGCTATGCCTGGGAGTTCGACCGCGGCGAGGAGAGCGTCGCTGTCGATGTGTCAGGCGCGTTCACCATCGACAACAGCACGTTGGCGCTTGATCTCGCGCGGCGCGGTACGGCGATCGCCTATGTGCCCGAACCGCTGGTCCTACCCCTCGTTGAGCGCGGCGAACTGCAGATCGTCCTTGAGGACTGGGCTTCCGATGGACCCGGTTTTTACATCTATTATCCCGGGCGGCGGCAGCTCCCAACGGCGCTGCGCTTGCTGATCGATCATATCCGGGCGAAGGACTGGTGGTGAGCGATCGTTGAGCTTGGCTCAATGGTTCATCAACGTCGCCCCGGCTAATCTCGTCGCATCGTCCGGTCTATATTCCGTTTGATCGCTGGTTCGGCAGCAGGATTTCATCAAACGAGGATTTTGGCGGTGGCTTCACGCGCTGCAGATAGTTGCGTTCCCGTTCTTGACGAGCCGGCTTCAATCGCCCCCAAGGCGAGCGCGAAGGGCTGGAGCGGAGTCATGGCGCTTTCCCTTTGCGTTGCGACGCTGATCGCCTCAGAATTTCTTCCCGTAAGCCTGCTCACCCCAATCGCGGGCGATCTGCACCTCAGTGAAGGCGCGGCAGGTCAGGCAATCTCGGTCTCAGGATTGTTTGCGGTGTTGACCAGCCTCGCGATCGCGTCGGCGACGCGCGGCATTGATCGCCGCCATCTGGTGCTAGGGCTGACCGTCGTGATGCTGGTTTCCGGCCTGCTCGTCGCCTTGGCGCCCAGCTATCCGGTTTTCCTACTCGGCCGGGCGCTGATTGGCGTGGTGATCGGCGGCTTCTGGTCGATGTCGACGGCGTTGGTCATGCGCCTTGTTCCGGCAGGGGAAGTTCCCCGCGCGCTGGCGCTGGTCAACGGGGGCAATGCGCTCGCGACCACCATCGCCGCGCCATTAGGCAGTTTCCTCGGCCAATATATCGGCTGGCGCGGCGCCTTCTTCATGGTGGTGCCGCTCGCTGCGCTGACCTTCGTTTGGCAGTGGCTGACGCTCCCATCGATGCCGTCTGAGCGTCGAGCACATGCTGCGGGAACAGTCGGGCTGCTCCGCCGTCAGCAGGTCCTTCGGGGCATGACCGCGGTCGCATTGCTGTTCATGGGCCAGTTCGCGCTGTTCACTTACCTGCGACCGTTCCTCGAGCAGGCGGTCGGTCTCGGCGTCACGCAGCTCTCACTCGTGCTGCTGATGATGGGCGGCGCCGGCCTGCTTGGCACCTGGGCGATCGGCCGCGTCGTCTCCCGCAGCCTCGCCGGCACGCTGCTCGGTGCGCCGCTTCTCATGGCCGCAATCGCGTTCTCGCTGGTACTATTCGGCTGCATTCCGTTCGCGGCGGTCGCCTTGCTGTTCTTCTGGGGCACGATCGGCACGGCGCTGCCGGTAGCTTGGTGGACCTGGATGAGTCGCGCGCTCCCCGACGACGCCGAGGCTGGCGGCGGCCTGATGGTCGCTGTGATCCAGCTAGCAATAACGCTCGGTGCGGGCGGCGGCGGCCTGCTGTTCGACCTTGGCGGTCATTCCGCCGCCTTCGGGGCTGCCGCGCTGCTGCTCATTGGCTCAGGGCTGGTCGCGGCACTCAGCGTCCACCCGACCCTCAAACCCCAGGAGCATACAGATGCCGCCTGAAGACTTCTCGATCAACCGCCGTACCCTGCTTCAGCGGACGGGTGCCGGTGCCGGCTTGCTCGGCCTTTCCGCTTTCCTTCCCATCCATCCCGCAAAGGCCCAGAACATGTCGAACGGCGCCAATAACTTTTATGTCAGCGACCTAGTAACGCGCACCGCTGCCAGCTTTCCTGACCAGTTCCGCATGCAGGTCGTCGCCAATCTTTTTGTGCCGAAGACACTCGACCGCTCGGCTGAGGCGCCAGCGATCGTGGTTGGCCATCCTATGGGCGCGGTGAAGGAACAGAGCGCCAATCTATACGCGACGAAGATGGCTGAGCGCGGCTTCGTCGCCATGGCGATCGACCTGCCCTTCTGGGGCGGTAGCGAGGGGCAGCCGCGCAACACCGTAGCCCCGGAGCTCTATGCCGAAGCGTTCAGCGCAGCGGTGGATTATCTTCGCGTGCAGACCTTTGTGAACCGCGAGCGGATTGGCGGAATCGGTGTGTGCGGGAGCGGCAGCTTCATAATCGCTGCCGCCAAGATTGATCCGCGCCTCAAGGCGATCGCCACCGTCAGCATGTACGATATGGGCGCCGCGGCGCGCAACGGACTCAGGAAGGGCGTCACCTTGGATCAGCGCAAGGAAATCATCGCGGCGGCTGCGGCCCAGCGCGATGTTGAGTTCGCCGGCGGCAAGACCGAATATACCGGCGGCACCACGCACCAGCTGACCGCCGAGACCGATCCGGTCCAGCGCGAGTTCTACGACTTCTACCGCACCTCGCGCGGCGAGTTCACGCCGCCCGGTTCTTCGCCCCAGCTGACGACGCATCCCACTCTCAGCAGCATGCCCAAGTTCATGAACTTCTACCCGTTCAACGACATCGAGACGATCGCGCCACGACCGTTGCTGTTCATTACCGGCAGCGCGGCGCATTCGCGAGAGTTCAGCGAGGATGCCCATGCTCGCGCGGCCGAGCCTAAAGAGCTGCTGGTCGTCCCGAATGCCGGCCATGTCGACCTGTATGACCGTGTCGATCTGATCCCGTTCGACCGGCTCGACCGTTTCTTCTCAGAGCATCTCGCATGAGCAGAATTGCATTCAGGTCGGGCGGGTTCACCGTGAGTTTATTGCTTGCCGCGGTCATCGCCCCAGCAAGCGCCGTCCAGGCACAGGAAGGAACGAGGACAATGGATATCACCCGCAAGTCGGACATGAAAACCGTCGCTGGCCCGACAGAGTTTTTCACCGGCAAGGCGACCATCACCGGTCAGTTCCAGCGGCCCGACCCGTCACGGGTCGGCGGCGCGATCGTGCATTTCGAGCCGGGCGCGCGCACCGCCTGGCATACGCATCCAGCGGGTCAAACACTGATCGTGACTGAGGGCGTGGGCTGGACCCAGATCGAAGGCGGGCCGAAGCTCGAGTTCCACGCCGGCGACATCCTTTGGTGCCCGGCCGAGCACAAGCATTGGCACGGCGCCACGCAGCATGAAGCCATGACCCATATCGCCATCCAGGAGTCGGTGAACGGAACGCCGGTCACCTGGATGGAGAAGGTGACGGAGGAGCAATATCTCTCGCCGCTCGGCGAGGCGCCGGGGAGCGGCTCCCACCAACGCGCGGACAAGGAGTGACATCATGATATTCGAAGAGTCATTCACGCTCGGCAATGGCGTCGCCGTTCCCAAGCTTGGTCTCGGCACCTGGCGGATCGACGATGACGCCGTCGTGCAGGTCGTGCGTGATGCGATCGGCATCGGCTACCGCCACATCGACACTGCCCAGGCCTATGGCAACGAGCGTGGCGTCGGCGAGGGCCTACGCGCCAGCGGTGTCGCGCGCGACAAGCTATTCGTCACCACCAAGCTCGTCGCCGAGTGCAAGAGCTTTGCCGAGGCGCGCGAACGGATCGACGGTTCCCTGGAGGTTCTCGGCCTCGATCATATCGACCTCATGCTGATTCACAGCCCGCAGCCCTGGTCTGAGTTTCGCGAGGGCGAGCATTTCTTTGAGGGCAATCTCGAGGCCTGGCGCGCGCTCGAGGAAGCCTATCAGGCCGGCAAGCTCCGCGCGATTGGGGCATCCAACTTCGAGGCGGCCGATCTCGACAATCTGCTCGAGCACGGCAGCGTCGCGCCGATGGTCAACCAGATTCTCGTCCATGTCGGCAACACGCCGTTCGACCTGATAGACTACAGCCGCAGCAAGGGGCTGCTCGTCGAGGCCTATTCACCCGTGGCGCATGGCGCGGCGCTGCAGAATGGGAATCTGATCGCGTTGGCGAACAAATACAGGGTCGGCGTCGCGCAGCTCTGCATCCGCTACTGCCTCCAGCTCGGCCTGCTACCGCTACCCAAGTCGACCAGCGCTGAGCATATCAGGGACAATGCCGCGATCGACTTCGTAATTTCCGACGAGGACATGGCGGCACTGCGCAATGCCGGTGACCACACCGATTATGGCGAAGCAAGCGCCTTTCCGGTGTTTGGAAAGAAGCGGAAAGTCGCGGCGAGCCGCTGACGATGATGCCGAGTCTCATCCGCGTTGGGTTGGCCATCGTGTTGCTCACCGCTGCGGCATGGGTCGCGCCGATCCGGGTGACACAGCGGCATCGGACGCAGGTTCCGCGTCGGGTGGCTCGATGGCAAAGACACCCAACATGACGAGGTCGCCAGCGCCCCGGACGGAGCATTGAATGATGCGCTTGAAATTGAGGTGGCAAAATGCTACCTTCTGACTTGGAGGTGATCCATGGCCCAGTCCATCAAGCTTGGTGACGACATCATGAAGATCGTGCGTCGCGAATCCGAGTTGCAGAGCCGCTCGATCGCCGGCCAGATAGCCCATTGGGTGCGCATCGGCCGCGCTATCGAGAAATCCGGCAATTTCGATCATGCCCGCATCACCGCTGCGCTCGCCGGCGACATTGAAACAACTGACCTCACCGATGAGGAGAAGGACGTCTGGCTCGACAGCTTTGTCGAGAAAATGGGGCAGCCCGGGTCTGACGAGAATGCTTTCTTTGCCCGGCGGCGGCAGCTTGGGCTGGGTGTTGGCCTCGATGCTGCCGGCAACCTCATGCGTGAGAAGGCCACCCGTAACGCATGAAGCCAACGATGATCGTGCTTGCCGGGCCGAACGGTGCCGGCAAGTCCACACTCTACGAGACCCGCATTGCGCCGAGCTTCGCGGGACCGTTCATCAATGCCGACATCATCCAGCGCGACGAACTATGCGATCCGTCACCGACTGCATCTTACAAAGCGGCCAACATCGCTTCTTCGCGCCGGGCCGACTATCTCGCTCGAGGTCGGGATTTCGTGACCGAGACCGTCTTCTCGCATCCCTCCAAGCTTGAACTCATCGACGAAGCGCGCACCAGAGGCTTCACAGTCATCGTGATGCATGTCGGCGTCGATACTCCAGACCTCTCTGTCGCGCGTGTCGGTGCACGGGTCGAGGAGGGCGGACATATTGTCCCCGAGGACAAGATCCGTACCCGCTATGCGCGCGGCGCACCTTTCATCCGTGCTGCGGTCCTCAAAGCGGATCGTGGCATGGTCTTCGACAATTCCAACCTCAACCGGCCGCCGAGCCATTGCCTGACATTCGCGAACGGGCGATTGGCCTTCGCGCTGCCGCGCCTGCCTGCTTGGATCAGATCGGTTTATAAAACAGACCTTGAGATCTAGGGTGAGATCTAGGGCCAGATGCAGATGATGGCAGGCTCCGCCGACAAAGGCGATGTTCAGGCGGTCGATGGAGTTCCTTAAGACCTACCGTCCGTTCAGACTTCGCTGCGACGGAAACAGTCGATGGCGTGATCGTTGACGATGCCGACTGCCTGCATCCAGGCATAGACGATCGTCGGCCCGACAAACTTGAAGCCGCGGCGTTTCATCTCCTTCGAGATTTTCTCCGACAGCGGCGAGTTGGTTATCCATTCCCGGCCGCTGCCCTGGATCTGCTTCCCATCGGTGAATGACCAGCAGAAGTCGGCAAAGCTCTTACCACCCGCGGCCATGTCGCAATAGATTTGCGCGCCGGCGATCGTGGCCCGGATCTTGGCCTGGGCGCGAACGATCCCCGGGTCGGTCATCAACCGCGCGACATCCTCTTCGCCAAAGCTGGCCACAACCGTCGGATCGAACCCGGCGAATGCCCTACGGAACGCTTCCCGCTTTCTGAGAACGATGATCCAGGCGAGGCCGGCCTGGAACCCTTCGAGCATCAACATTTCCCACAGCATGCGCGAGTCATGTTGGGGCACGCCCCATTCCTGGTCATGATAGGAGGCCATCAAGGCGTCGCCCTCGGCCCATGCACATCGCGGGTGCCCTTTGGCCATCTCGCAGTCCTCCATCAAATGGTCGGAATGGCACCGCCGTCGATCACATATTCAGCGCCGGTGATCGTGCCGGCCCGGTCAGACGCTAGAAACGCGATCAGGCCTGCCACCTCCTCCGGTTTCGACGGCCTGCCGATCGGGATGCCGCCGAGCGAGTCCATGATCATCTGCTTGCCTTCCTCGATATCGGCACCGTGCTCAGACGCCAACCGCTTCGCCAGGTCCACCGAAGCCTCCGTTTCGATCCAGCCGGGCGCGACGCTAACTACACGCACGCCCTTTGGCGCAACTTCCTTGGAGAGGCTCTTGCTGTAGGTCGACAGCGCCGCTTTGGCGGCGGCGTAAGCCGTCGTCGCCTCGGGCAGAGGCAACGCGCGCTGGATGGAGCTCACATGGATCACGACGCCGCTGCCACGCGCCACCATCTCAGGAACGAGCTCCCGATCGAGGCGTACCGCGGGCATCAGATTGAGATCGAGCTCCTGCTGCCATTGCGCGTCACTCAAGGCGGCATA
>Ga0164243_10003758_pt1 | contig 24163 bp, 20 predicted proteins | sample OricompcompostOP_FD_108781 | JGI IMG/M metagenome (GOLD analysis project Ga0164243, IMG submission 108781) | Organic Plus compost microbial communities from Emeryville, California, USA - Original compost - Organic plus compost (OP) | ecosystem: Engineered > Solid waste > Mixed feedstock >...
CGCCATTCGGCGGCTACAAGGCCTCCGGACTGGGGCGCGAGCTGGGCGCCTTCGGTCTCGAGGAGTACCTCGAGGTCAAGGCGGTACTGGGAACTTTCGAAGGAGAGGCGGGCTGATGCGCGCTGCAGTGATCTGGGAGGCCGGTTCGCCGTTCGAGGTGCGCTCCGACGCCACCCGCGACCCGGCCGGCCCAGGCCAGGTGGCGGTGCGGATCCGGGCCGCCGGGGTGTGCCAGACCGACATGTCGCTGGCCTCCGGTGCCTTCGGGCAGCCGATGCCGGTGGTGCTCGGCCACGAGGGCGCCGGTGAGGTGCTCGAGGTCGGCCCCGACGTGACCGGCGTCGCGGTCGGCGACCGGGTGCTGGTCACCTGGGTGCCGCCGTGCGGGCACTGCTACCACTGCGTGCGCCACGAGACCTATATCTGTGCCAACCGCAAGCGGTCCAGCGAGCAGGGCAACAGCTCGGGCCTGGCCGTCGGCGGCACTCCGGTTCAGGTGGGGCTGGGAACCGGGACCTTCGCCGAGGAGACGGTGGTCCCGGTCAGCGGCATCATCCCGCTGCCGGCCGACATCCCCTTCGAGCTCGCGGCCCTGCTCGGCTGTGCGGTCCCCACCGGCTTCGGTGCCGCGGTCAACTCGGCCAAGGTGGTCCCGGGCGACTCGGTGCTGGTGATCGGTTGCGGCGCAGTCGGTCTCAGTTCCCTGCAGGGAGCCCGCATCGCCGGTGCGGCCGAGCTGGTCGCGGTCGATCCGCAGCCGGGCCGTCAGGATCTGGCGCGGCGCTTCGGCGCCACCCACGCCTACGGACCGGACGACGATCCGCGCCAGGCGCTGACCGATTCGCCCGGCTTCGACGTGGTGATCGACGCGGTCGCGCATTCCTCGACCATCACCGCCGCCTGGCGGGCCGCGCGCCGCGGCGGGCGGGTGGTGATCGTCGGGGCCGGCCGGCCCGAGGACGTGGTGGAGCTGACCGCCCAGGAGCTGTTCCACGACGAGAAGCAGCTCATCGGCTCCTACTACGGCTCCTCCGACATGCAGCGTGAGCTGCCGCGCTTGGTCGCGCTGTGGCGGACCGGCCGGTTGAACCTCGACGGCATGGTCGACGAGGTCGTCGACCTCGAGGCCATCAACGAGGTGGCCGCCGGCCAGCGCGAAGGCCGCACCCTGCGCACCATGCTCCGACTCTGACCTCCGGGTCGAACCGACAAAGGACCAGCCCTCATGAGTGACCATCCGACCCCTCGCCGGCGGCCGACGCACGACGCCATGGCCAGCCTGCTCCGGCCGCAGCGCATCGCGCTGGTCGGCGCCAGCGACAAGAATCTGTTCTCCCGCCGGGCCTTCGCCCAGCACAGCCGGCTCACCGGTGCCCGCCCGATCACCCTGGTCAATCCCCGGACCCCCGTGGTTCACGGGGAGTCGACGGTGACCTCGTGTCAGGAGATCGAGGGCGGCATCGACTGCGCCTTTCTGCTGACTCCGCAGGCCGCCACCGTCGACGCACTGCGCGATGCCGCGGCCGGCGGTGCCCGGGCCGCGGCAGTGCTCAGCCAGGGCTGGGCCGAGGACGGCGAGACCGGCCGGGCCGCACAGGCCGAGCTGGTGGCGGTGGCCGAAGAGCTCGGCGTGGTCCTGCTCGGTCCCAACCACCTCGGCTTCGCCAACCTGTGGGACCGGATCGCGATGTGCGCGCTGGGCCTGGACATGCCGATCGAGCCCGGCCCCTTCGCGCTGATCACCCAGAGCGGCGCAGTGGGCTCCTCGCTGGTCGGCTACGCCGCCCGCAACGACGCCCGGTTCAGCTATGTGGTGACCACCGGCAACGAGTCGATGGTCACCGTCGCCGACGTGCTCGACTTCGTCGTCGACGACGAGAACACCAAGGCCATCGGCATCTTCGCCGAGACCATTCGGGACCCGGAGCTGTTCCGGACCGCCGCGCGCCGGGCCGCCGACCGCGGCAAGGCGATCGTGATGCTCAAGGTCGGTGCCTCCGAGCTCGCCGCCGAGACCGCCAAGGCCCACACCGGTGCCCTGGTGGGCGACGACCGGGTGATCGACGCCGTGTTGCGCCAGGAGGGCGTCATCCGGGTCACCTCGGTGGAGGACCTGATCAACACCGGCATGCTGTGCGCCCACACCGGCCCGCTGCGCCGGCCGGGCATCGCGGTCATGTCGGTCTCCGGCGGCGCCTGCGACCTCATCGCCGATCAGGGCTCGGCGGCCGGGCTGCCCTTGTCGGCCATCTCGGCGGAGACCGCGGCCAAGCTCGAAGCCGTGCTGCCGCCGTCGGCGCATCCGCAGAACCCGCTCGACGTGACCGGTGCCGCGGCCACCCGCCCCGAGGTCTGGCGCGGCGCCTTCGAGGCGCTGGCCGGCGAGCCCGAAGTGGGTCTGATCGGAGCGGTCACCTCGTTGCCCACCGACGGCGAGCCGCAGCGGGTGGACACCTTCCGCGCGGTCGCAGAGGCGATCGCGGCCACCGGGGTGCCCGGCGCACTCCTGCCGCAGATCGATCAGCCGCAGTCCGAGGCGGTGCGGCAGGCCAAGGCCGACACCGGCATCGCGATCGTGATGCCGGGCGTGGAGCGCTTCGTACGGGCCGCTGCCGGGTTGTCCCGCTGGTCGTCCTGGCTGCAGGAGCGCGCCGCGACTGCTTCTCGCCCGAGCGACCACAGCAGTAGTCGCGTCGCCGAGAACCGGTCGCTAGACCTGGCGCTCACCGGGTCCGGACCGGTCAGTGAAGCCGCGGCGCGAGGGCTGCTCACCGGGGCGGGAGTGGACTTCGTCCCGGCGACGCTGGTCAGCTCGCGCGAAGACGCTCTCGCCGCGGCGGCCGGCTTCGGCGGCCCGGTGGTGCTCAAGATGTCCTCCCCGCAGGTGGCGCACAAGACCGAGATCGGCGGGGTGGTCCTGAACCTCGACGGCGCCGAGGCGGTGGGGGCGGCCTACGACCAGCTCGTCGCCCGCGCCGAGGCGGCCGGAGTGACGCTCGACGGCGTCTTGGTGAGCCCGATGCGTACCGGCGGAGTGGAGCTGCTGGTGGGCGTCACCCGCGACGACGACTGGGGGCAGGTGCTGGCGGTCGCGCTGGGCGGGGCGATGGTCGAACTGCTCGACGACAGCGCGCTGCGGGTGCTGCCGGTCTCGCGCAACGACGTGGCCACCGCGATCACCGAACTGCGCGGCTACCCGCTGCTCACCGGTTTTCGCGGCAGCAAACCGGCCGACCTCGACCGGGTCGTCGACACGGTGCTGCGGGTGGCCGAGGTGGCCCAAGCGCTCGGCGACGCGGTCGAGGCCGTGGAGATCAATCCGCTGCTGGTCGACGGCGACCGGGTCGAGGCCCTCGACGCTCTGATCACCCGGGCCGAGCCGTGACGATGAAAGGCGACACCGTGACCTCGATTCCCGCCGATCCGGCGACGCTCGAGCAGCTCGAGGCAGCCCTGCACGCCGGCGGCTCGGCCCTCGGCGCGCGCCTGGCCGGTGCCGAACTGACCCCGGTGGGTTCCGGGGCCATGGCCGACACCTTCAAGGTACGATTGACCTGGGACGTAGCCCGGACCGGCCCGACCGGACTGATCGTCAAACAGCCCGCCGGCGACAGCACCGCCGCGACCACCGCCGCCTCGCTCGGCGCCTACGAACGCGAGGCGCGATTCTACAGCGAACTGGCCCCACGCACCCAGGTGCGGGCACCCCGGCTGTACGGCGTGATCGATCGTGCCGGGACGGGGGCTCCGGACACGGTCCTGCTCGAAGACCTCACCGCACGACATCGCCCCGGCGACCAGCTCCGGGAGATGCCCATCGAAGAGCTCGACCGGGCGCGGCATCAACTCGCGCTGCTGCAGGCACCGTTCTGGGAGAACTCCGCCACCGCGGAACTTCCCTGGCTGCACCGCCGACTGGGGGTGCCGATCCCGAGCATCCTGGAACGGATGGAGCGTTCCTGGCACTCGGTGACCGACACCATAGCGGCCGATCTGCCCGCCGACGAACGCAAGTGCATCGACCGGTTCGTCGGATCGGCGGCCGACTGGGCGCAGCTCAACCCAGGGCCGCAGACCCTGGTCCACCACGACCTGCGAGCAGACAATCTGCTCTTCGGGGAGGGCGAGATCGTCCTTATCGACTGGCAGACCATCGGCTGGGGATCGGCGATGTTCGACTACGCCTACCTCATCGGTACCTCGCTGGAGGTCGAGACCCGGCGCCGGCACGAAGCCGAACTGCTCCGGCGGCACGTCGCCGACCTGCAGGAACTCGGCGTCGACTGGACCGAGTCCGAAGCGCAGGACATCTACCGGTGGGCAGCGTGTGCGGTGCTGATGATGCTGGTGCCGCCCATCAGCTCGGTGAAGTCCAATCCTCGGATGGTGACGATGTTCCGCCGGATGCTGAGCCTCGGCGCCCGCCAGGCGCTCGATGCTGGCTCCCTCGACCTGCTCGACTCGCGCTTATGACCCGCCCACTGACTTTCCGCACCTGATGAAGAACGTTCGTGCCCAGACCCCTCAGCCATCACTTTGACAAGGAGAATCCCATGACCACCCGCGAACCCGTCGTCGCCGATTCCTCTACCTTCGAAACCGTCGGCAAGGGGCTCACCGTCTACGAGAGCGACGACCTTGTCGTCGGTCGCGCCAAGTGGCTCGAAACCCCCGAAGACGTCATCTCTTTCGTCGAGAGTGGTGAGGACGTCAGCGACGTCATCGTCATCGCCCGTGGCGGCACCACCACCTTCCTGGCGATGGCGCTCAACGCCGGCGTACGCGGTGTCATCACCCTGCAGGGCGCGCCGGAGAGCCACCTCGGCATACTCAGCCGTGAATACGGCATCCCCTGCATCATGTCGGTGGTCTTCGAACGCGGCGTACGCACCAGCCGCGGCGAGACCATCCCGGCCGACGGAGTGCAGTTGAAGCTGGACATCTCGTCCCGGCCGGACGGCATCGTCTCAGTAGAACCCGGTGCTCCCGTGGATGATTCACCTGAGAATACCGATTCCAGCGGTGGTATGACCCCGGAACAGATGGCGCAGATCCAGGCACTCTTGGCCAAGTTCCAGGGCGAGGTGCCGCCGGGCCTGGAGGGCGACGCGATGATGCGTCAACGTCTCCGGTCCAACGTGCTCGACCTCGATGACCCGGAGTATAACCGGGAACTGAGCATCGACGAGACCAACGACGTGCTGCGCTACCTCGCCTGGAACGAATGGGACGCGCTGGCCGCCCGCGCCACCGAGGGCGAGTCCGGCCTGATCCCGCGCCAGGAGTACGAGGCGATGGGCATCATGGACAGCTGGTTCCACCATCCTTTGTGGCTCAATGCGATTCAGGATCGCGTGGGCCCCGAGGGCATGACCGAGATCGCAGCGCGGGCCAAGAACGAGATCGGCACCAAGATCAACCTGCTGCACATCTGGGCCTGTGCCAGCGCGTCGAGCTTCGGCAGGGGAATCGCCCTGGAACTCAAGCTGCACGACTTCGACTACCGGACCAGCGTGCTGCCCGAGGCGATGTCGACGGTGCGCCGGATGTACAAGGGCATCTGGGGCTCGGGTCCGATGTTCTCCTCGATGCGGGACTACCGGGCGCCGATCCTGGACTCCGCCTGGATCGACCGTTTTTCATCTGATCGGATCGAGATCACCGGGGACGCCGAACGCTCCACCTTTCAGCGGTTCAACGGTGCGCTGGAGTTGCTCGGCTTCCTCGTCCACTTCGACAACCGACTCGGTCTCGGCGACAGTGGCCCGTACCCGACCGAGGACGGTGGTTTCGTCTTGGTCCGCGACCTGTTCATCAATGAACCGGCCTATGAATGGTCCTCGACCACCGAAGGTCTGCCGCACGCGGTGACCATCGCGATGTTCTTCGACGCCGACTCCGGCCTCAAGGTACGGGTGCAGGACCTGTCGACGATGTTCAGCGACCCGGCCAACTACCTGCCCCACGTCAAGGGCGTGGCGGTGTACGCCCGAGACAGGTGGGACACCCCGATGAGCGAGTTGAAGACCCTGTCGCTGTCCGACATGGACGACATGCGAGCCCGCGGCGAGGCCAGCTCGGAGGCACTGTACAAGCACATCGCCTCGATGAGCCAGGAGGAGAAGGTGATGGCCGGCGCGGTCGTCTACGCGTCCGGCTTCGTACTGCCCTTCGCACGGGCGGCCGGCATGGTCGACGAGCTGATCGCCGAACACGGCTTCATGAGCGTGCACCCGGTGCCCACCGCCAGCTACGAGACCATCGTCAGCGGGGTGGCCGGCGAGATGATCCCTCGCCTGTTCCTCACCGGGACCTGGGCAAACGAGGTGCCGCCGAGCAGCGGTGACACCGTGGCCAGTGCCGACGGCGAGTTCGAGGTGCTGCACGCCACCCGGGTGCGCGGTTTCGCCACCGCCGAGCAGATCGCGGCCAGCACCGGCCTGGCGGTCTCGCTGATCGAGCAGCGGCTCGGCGAGGCGGCCGAGTCCGGCTTCGTCAAGCAGCTCACCGGCCGCATCGCCGGTGCCCGGCTCACCCCGGCCGGCCGTGCGCGGCTGCTGCTCCTCACCGAGAAAGAGGTCGGTGAAGCAGAACGGGCGGGTTTGGCCAGGGCGTACGACGCCTTCCTGGCGCCCAACCGCGAGTTCAAGGCGCTCACTACCCAGTGGCAGTCTGACAAGGATCTCGATAGGGTTCTGGCCGGTCTCGACCGGATCCACGGGGAGGTGGAGCGGATTCTCGGCGATGCCTCGGCGTCGTCGGCGCGGTTCGGCAACTACCAGAGACGTTTCGACGACGCTTTGGCCCGGTTCCGGGGCGGCGACGAGAGCGCGCTGGCGAGGCCTATGTCAGAGTCGTATCACGACGTGTGGATGGAACTGCACGAGGATCTGCTGGCCACCCTCGGCCGTCAGCGCGGCGACCATGACGAGTAACGATGTGACGACGGGCAGCGGCGTGATCACCACGCCGCTGCCCGGCACCACCAACACCCGCGACCTCGGCGGCCTGCCGACAACCGACGGACGGATCGTCGCCCGAGGCACGCTGTTCCGGGGCGACGTGCTGGGCCCGCCGGGATCGGGTGCGGAATGTTGCTGGTCCGACGAGTTCGCCCAGACCTACCGGGCGCTCGGCCTGCAGCTCGTGGTGGATCTTCGATCCGCGCCTGAGGTCGAGCTGGTTCCTTCGGCATGGGCGCCGGAAACCGGAGCTCGCTTGCTGCACGCACCGATCCCCGAAGGCGTCGAAGGCACAGAAACCGATTTCATGGGGATGCTGCGCAACGGCGCGATCACCCGCTTCGGACCGGCCGACCTCGGGGTCTGGTACAGCCAGGTCTACGACCGCCGGGCCGAGATCTTCGGCCAGGTGATCGCCGAGATCGCCGATCCGCACGGACGCCCGACCCTGATCCACTGCCATGCCGGCAAGGACCGCACCGGGCTGCTCGTCGCCCTCATCCTCGAGGTGCTCGGGGTGCCGCGCGAGGCGATCCTCGAGGACTACACGGTCACCGGGGTCAACCGGCGCCATGTCGCTGAGCAAGCCGCACCGCTGATCGCCGAGCTCGGGCTGGTGATGGACGAGGTCCGGACCTTCTTCGAGGCGCCGCCGCTGGCGATGTCGAGCGCGCTGGAGTACCTCGACCGCGAGTACGGCGGCGTGCCCGGCTACCTGCAGCAGGCCGGCGGGGTGGAACCGGAGCGGCTTGAGGCCCTGCGGGAGGGGCTCACCGCGGATCGATAAGTGAGGTCAGACCTTTAAAAAAGGTTGACTATAAATCGGGCACCGCCTAGGATTGAGATGTACCTCACATCCGGTACTCGACAGCCAGACCGGCCCGTCGGCGAATCCCCATCTCTTCCTCGCCTCGGTCTGACGGAACTGCCGTCACGGGCCGGTCTTGGCTCACCCGATCCTTCCTGCGCTGTGCCGCAATCGATTCCAGGAGATGAGTCGTGACTGCAGAAGCTCCCACCACCGTCGGCGAAGGCTACGAGCCGGTCGGCGAAGGCCTGACCGTCTTCGAGAGCGCCGAGCCGGTCTTCGGCCGGGCCAAGTGGCTCGACAGCCCCGACGACGTGATCGCCTTCGTCGAGAGTGGCGAGGACGTCAGCGAGGTCATCGTGATCGCGCGCGGTGGAACGACCACCTTCCTGTCGATGGCGCTGAACGCCGGCGTGCGCGGCATCATCACCCTGCAGGGCGCGCCGGAGAGTCACCTGGGCATCCTCAGTCGGGAGTACGGCATCCCCTGCATCCTGTCGGTGGCCTTTCAGCGCGGCATGCGCACCGCGCGCGGCGAGGTGGTGCCGGCCGACGGGGCGCGCCTGCGGATGGACATCTCCGCCCGGCCCGCCGGATACGTGCACATGGAATCCGGTGCGCCGGTCGATGATTCGCCGGTCGAGCAGGATGTTCCGGCCCTGACCGCAGAGGAGCAGGCGCAGATCCAGAAACTGCTGACCGACTTCCGCGGCGAGATCCCGCACGGTGCGGCAGGCGATGCCCAGATGCAACAGAGCCTCTCCTCCAACGTGCTCGATCTCAGCGACCCGGAGTACGACCGCGAACTCACCGCCGGTGAGACCACCGACATCCTGCGCTACCTGGCGTGGTGCGTCTGGGATGCGCTGGCCGCCCGAGCGATCGAAGGCGAGTCCGGGCTGATTCCGCGGCAGGAGTACGAGGCGCTGGGCTTCATGGATTCCTGGTTCCGCCATCCGGGGTGGCTGCAGGCGATCCGGGAGCGCGTCGGCGACGCCGGCATGGTGGAGATCGGTGCTCGCGCCCGCAGCGAGATCGGCACCAAGATCAACCTGCTGCACGCGTGGGCGGCCGGCACCGCGCTGAGTGAGGGTCGTGCCGTCGCCCTCGAACTCGAACTGCACGAATTCGAGTACCGGGCAGCGACGATCCCGGCGGCGATGACCGCGACCCGGCAGCTGTATCAGGGGATTTGGGGATCCGGGCCGATGTTCGCCTCGATGTGCGAGTACCGGGCACCGGTCCTGGACCGCAGCTGGATCGACCGGTTCCAGAGCGACCGGATCGGCCTGGGCAGCGATGCAGACCGGACCACTTTCCAGCGGTTCAACGGTGCGCTGGAACTGCTGGGCTTCCTGGTCCACTTCGACAATCGCCTCGGCCTGGGCGACAGCGGTCCGTATCCGACCGAGGACGGCGGCTTCGTGATCGTCTGCGACCGGTTTATCAACGAGCCGGCCTACGAGTGGTCCTCGGCCGCCGCGGGCCTGCCCTATGCGGTCACCATCGCGATGTTCTCCGACGGGGACACGGACCTGCAGACCAAGGTTCAGGACCGCTCGACGATGTTCACCGAGCCGGCCAACTACCTGCCCTACGTCACCGGCGTGGCGGTCTATGCCCGCGAGCAGTTCGATACACCGATGAGCGAGCTGCGGACCCTCACCCTGGCCGACATGGACCAGATGCGGGCCCACGGCGAGGCGAGTTCCGCGGCGCTGTACAAGCACATCGCCTCGATGAGCCACGACGGAGAAGGTGATGGCCGGTGCCGTCGTGTACGCCTCCGGTTTCCTGTTGCCGTTCGTCCGCGCGGCGGGCATGTACGACGAACTGGTGGCCGGGCACGGCTTCATGTCGCTGGATCCAGTCGCGGTGGCCAGCTACGAGACGATCATCGACGGCGTGGCCGGCGAGATGATCCCCCGGTTCTTCCTGACCGGCACCTGGGCCAACGAGGTGCCGCCGAGCAGCCGGGACACCACCGCCGCCGAGCCCGGCGAGCTCGAGGTGCTGCATGCCCTCGGTGTGCGCGGGCTGGCCACCACGGAGCAGCTCGAGGTGAGCACCGGCCTGCCGACCGAGACCGTCGAGGCGGTCCTGGCCGCCGCGGTGGCGGCGGGCTGGGTCAAGCAGCGCACCGGCCGGATCGCCGGTTCCCGGCTCACGCCGGTCGGGCGGTCGCGGTTGCTGCTGCGCCGACAGGCCAGCCCGCCGACCCGGCACTCGAGCAGGCCTACCAGCAGTTCCTGGCGCCCAACCGGGAGTTCAAGCAGCTGACCTCGCAGTGGCAGGCCGATCGGGACCTCGACGCGGTGCTGGCCGGACTGGACCGGATCGACGGCGAGGTGAGTCGGATTCTCGGTGACGCCGCGGCCGCCTCGGCGCGGTTCGAGCGCTATCGCAGCCGATTCGGTGAGGCGTTGGCCCGGTTCCGCGGCGGTGACGAGAGCGCGCTGGCCAAGCCGATGGCGGCGTCCTACCACGACATCTGGATGGAACTGCACGAAGACCTGCTGGTCACCCTCGGCAAGGAGCGCAGTGCCGATGACGAATAAGGCATGCCGACAACGACTTTCGACCCAAGTGAAGGGGCAGCCGTGACGACTCAGGTGCCGGCCGGGACCACCGACGAGCTCGCCGCGGTGCTGCGCGAGCAGTTGCCGCAGACCGCCGGGGTGACCGCGGTGACGGCCACCCCGTGCGGGGCCGGGCAGCTCGCCGACAGCTTCCGGCTGGGGCTGGAGTACCGGGCGGGCAGCTCCGGTCCGGCGAGTGTCTTCGTGAAGCTGCCGCCGACCGACGCCGCCTCGGCGAGCACCGCGCAGCGGATCAACGCCTTCGAGCGCGAGAGATACTTCTACACCGACCTGCTGCCGCATCTGCAGATCACCACGCCGCAGCTGCTGGGCCTGGTCGAGTTCGGTGACGCCGGAGTCGGCATCGTGCTGGAGGACCTCTCGGCGGTCACCCGGCCGCTGGATCAGCTTCGCGACGGCGAGCCGGCGCAGGCGGCCTCGGTGATGGATCAGCTGGCCGGCCTGCAGGCGCCGTTCTGGGACGATGTGGCGGCGGCCGGTGGCGACGAGCGGTTCTACAACCGCACCCAGGAACACATCGAAGGGCTCGCCGAGCGGTATCTGCAGTCGTGGCACCGGCACGGTGAGACCGTCGGCGCGGGCCTCGACGCGGCGCAGCGGCACCTGGTGGAACGCTTCGGGCAGCGCTCCCGGGAATGGGCGGCCGGGATCACCGGTCCGCGCACCCTGGTGCACCAGGACCTGCGGCTGGACAACCTGCTCTGGAGTGACGCCTCGGGCGCGGTGCTGATCGACTGGCAGACCCTGGCGTTCACCTCGCCGGCCTGGGATCCCGCCTTCTTCCTCGGCACGGCACTGCCGGCCGAGCAGCGCCGGTCGGCCGAGCACACGCTGATCAGCCGACACGTCGACGCCCTGGCCGCACGGGGCATCACCGGCTGGGATCGCGAGCGGGCCTGGACCGAGCACCGGCGGCTGTCCGGCTCGGTGCTGCTGGCGATGATCGCGGCGATGGGGTTCGTGGTGCCCACCGAGCGCGGCTTCGCGATGTTCGCCTCGCTGATCGACCGCGGTACCCGGCAGGCGCTCGACCTCGACCTGCTCGAATTCCTCGACTGAAGAAGGAGACCAATGCTCAGCAAATGGGACGACTACCCGATTCATCAGGCGCCGCTGCCGGCGACCACCACCATCGGCGCCGACGCCGGGCGGTACAACCGCCACTGGATGGCGATGCACGATAAGGACCTGACCACCCAGGTCGGCTTCGGGCTCAGCGTGCACCCCAACCGCGGGATCGTCGACGCCTCGTTCAGCGTGTCCCGGGACGGGAAGCAGAAGTCGGTCTTCGGCTCGGCGCCGCTCACCGTCGACTTCGACATGGAGGCTCCGCCGCTGCACCTCGAGGTGGTGGAACCGGGCCGCGTGCTGCGCGTGGTGGTGGACGAATACGACGGTGTGGCAGCGGATCTCACGTTCACCGCGGTCACCAAGCATGTGGAGGACAGCCGGATGCGGCGCGACTCCGGCCACACCCTGATCTCCGAACGGCTGCGCACCGTGCAGTTCGGCGAATGGTCGGGCTGGTTCGAGGTCGACGGCGTGCGCACCGAGTGCAGCCGGGATCAGTGGTGGGGTTTCCGCGACCGGTCCTGGGGCTCGCGGACCACCGGAACCGTCAGCGAGGGCAAGGACTCTAAGCACAAGAGCGCGATCTACTTCGCCTGGACTCTGCTGCGTTTCGAAGACGAGTGCCTGCTGGTGGCGGTCAACGAGAACAGCCAGGGAGTCAGTGAGGCCCGCACCGGAGTGGTGCTGCCCTTCCTGGCCGAGGGGGAGAAGGCCTACGGCGACGACGAGAACCTATTGCGCAGCGACGTATTCCACTTCGACATCGACTACGTGCCGGGGACCCGGCGGGCCCGTGAGGTCGACCTCACCGTCGGGCCCCGCGGCGCGATCTCCCGGCAAATAAAAATCGAACCCAAGGTCGAATTCCTGATGCAGGGCCTGGGCTACTACCACCCGAAGTGGAAGCACGGCACCGATCACGGTGGCGCGGTGGCCGGCTCGGACACCTGGAACGTCGCCGAGGCCGACCCGGCCCGGATCGAGAACGTCCACGCCCAGCAGATCTGCCGCGCGGTGCGCTCAGACGGTGCGGTGGGGCTCGGCCTGTTCGAACACGTGGCGATCGGGCCGCACCTACCGACCGGTTTCGGCGAGGGCACCACCAGCTAGCGAGGAGACCGCGTTGTCCTACGAAAGCGTATTCAAGCCAGGTCTTCTTGAGGGTTAAACGGTCATCGTGACCGGCGGCGGCAGTGGGATCGGACGCTGCACCGCCCACGAACTCGCAGATCTCGGCGCCAATGTGGCGATCATCGGTCGCAAGCAGGAGCGGCTGGACAACGTCACCGCGGAGATCCGAGACGATGGCGGCACCGTGGCGTCGTTCAATTGCGACATCCGCGACGAGGAGAGGGTGAAGGAGGTCGTGGCGGAGGTCGTCGAACGGTTCGGCGGCATCCACGGCCTGGTGAACAACGCCGGCGGACAGTACAAGTCACCGCTGGAGGAGATCTCCACCAAGGGATTCGAGGCCGTGGTGCGCAACAATCTCACCGGCGGCTTTATCTTCATGCGTGAGGTCTTCAACGGCTACATGAAGGAGCACGGCGGCTCGATCGTCAACATCATCGCCGACATCTGGCACGGCTGGCCCGGCTTCGCCCACTCCGGAGCCGTCCGCGGCGGCATGCTCACGCTGTCCGAATCAGCAGCCGGCGAGTGGGCGGAGTACGGCATCCGGGTCAACGCGTTGGCTCCGGGATCGATCGCCTCGAGCGGTCTGGACACCTATCCGGAGCATCAGCGCAGCTATATCCGCAACTCGGTGATCCCGCGACAGCCGCTGCGCCGCTTCGGTACGGAGTCGGAGATCTCGGCCGGCATCGTCTTCCTACTCTCACCTGCCGCGGCCTTCGTCACCGGTACCTGTCTGCGGATCGACGGGGCGGCGCCGAACGGCCGGCGGTGGGTGCTCAACGGCTCGAACAACAACGAGGCCTACAACGGTTTTCGTCGGGCGCAGCGTCCGAAGATCCTGGAGGGAACAGACTGATCCACTGGCGGTCCGTGGCCGCGTAGGGCGGGCGGGACGATCCGTATCGGCTGGCTGGCTGCGCTATCGTTGTTGTCATGGTGCACCTCTGTGGAGGCATGACCCGGGTGGCTGCACCGACGGTAAGGCGAGGCAGGGGTTGATAGGCGGGAACAAAGTGGCGCACTCAGCAGAATCGATCAGGCTCGGTGCGGTGTCGGTGCCGCGACCGGCCGATGTCCTCGCCGAGACACTGCGTCGTCAGATCCTCGACGGCGAGTTTCCGGTCGGGTCGATGCTGCCCGCCGAACGGCAGCTCGTCGAGGACAGCGGCCTGACCCGATCCTCGGTGCGCGAGGCGCTGGCGCAGTTGCAGCGCGAAGGTCTAATCATGGTGAAGACCGGTCGCCGGGGCGGGTCGGTGGTCACCAGGCCCACCGCTACCGAGGTCCTGCGGTCGGTGCGGCTGAACATCGAGGGCTGGGCGCCGGACGCCGAGATGCTGCTGGAGTCGCGGGTGGCGATCGAGCCCTGGTGTGCCTACTTCGCCGCGGAGCGTCGCACCGAGGAGGATCTCGCCGATTTGCGGAAGATCAACGAGCGCACCGCCCGGGCGCTCGAAGGTCACGGAGATTTCGTCGAATGCAAGGTCGCCTGGCACAGTGCGGTGTCGCGGGCCGGTCGCAACGAGGTTCTGTTCACGCTGGTCGAAGCCGTCTCACGTGCTGCATACCGGCAGTTCGATCGGACCACACTGCAGGGTGAGGACGCCGATTCCCGTCTCCGGTCGCTGCAGGTGCACGAGGCGGTCACCGACGCGATCGCCCGGCAGAAGCCGAGGCTGGCCTTCAAGCTGATGGGCAACCATCTCAATGCTCCGTCGATCGTCGACGAGTTCCCGGACGGCCCTGTGACCGACTGAGCGGACATGGGTCGGCTATTGCCCCTGGGCCCTCGCTTCCGCTACTGTATGGTCATACCATTTAGTTGTTGGGGAGGTGGCGGTCATGGCCAGAAGTGCGACGGTGGGGCACGCCGACGAGTTGATCCGGTTCGCCCGCGCCTGGGCGCCGTTCGGTGGTCCGGGTGACGACGAGGTGTTCGTGACTTTCGGTGTCGGTCAAGCGGAGTTCTACCAGCGGGTGATGTCTGCGCTCGCCACGAATTCCGGCGGTCTGCCGGTTTGTGAGGCAGCGGATCTGCAGCGGCACTGCCGTCGGCAGCTCGCGCTTCTGCGCGCCGGGGCTCGGCCGAGTCGTTGACCGGTTCCGATAAAGGTCGTACCATTCAGCCATTATTCGACTGTGGAGGTGTGCCGTGGCAGGTGTGTGGTTCGACGAGTTGACGGTTGGGCAGATGTTCGAGCATCCGATCCGCCGCACGGTCACCGAGACCGACAATGTGCTGTTCACCGCGATGACCCACAACCCCGCGCTGCTTCATCTCGACGAGGAGTACATGAAGGGCACCGAGTTCGGGCAGCGGGTGGTCAACAGTGCATTCACTTTGGGCCTGATGGTGGGGATCTCGGTCGGTGACACGACGCTGGGCACCGCGGTTGCCAATCTCGGCTGGGACGAGGTTCGTTTTCCCAAGCCACTGTTCCACGGTGACACCATCAACGTCACCACCGAGGTCATCGAATTACGTGAGTCCAAGTCTCGGCCGGATCAGGGGATCGTGGTCTTCCTGCACAAGGCCTTCAACCAGCACGGCGACGTTGTGGCCTCCTGCAAACGTGCCGGGCTGCAGCGGAAGAAGCCGCAGTGAAACCGCTGCGGTCGTTCCTGTTCGTCCCCGGCGACAGTGAGAAGAAGCTGGGCAAGATCGACGGGTCCCCGGCCGACGCGATCATCCTGGATCTCGAGGATTCGGTGAGTCCGTCCCGCAAGGCCGACGCGCGACGGTTGGTCGCCGATTATCTCCGTGAGGCCACCGGGAAACGGGAACTGCCCGAGCTCTGGGTTCGGATCAATCCGCTGGACTCCGGCCAAGCGCTGGCCGATCTGGCCGCGGTGATCGCCGTCGGTCCGGCCGGGATCATGATCCCCAAGATCGACGGACCGGCCCATGTCCAGCAGGTGTCGCACTACGTCGACGCGCTCGAAGCCTCACATCGTTTGTCTGCTGGGCGTATCCGGTTGCTTCCGGTGGCCACCGAGACCGCCGTCGCGCCGTTCCGTCTCGGAGACTTCGCCGCGGCGCAGATCGAACGTCTTTACGGATTGACCTGGGGGGCTGAAGATCTCAGCGCCGCACTGGGCGCCTCGACGAATGTCGGGCCGGACGGGGGCTGGGCGGTTACCTATCAATTGGTGCGGTCGATGACGCTGATGGGTGCCCGGGCTGCCGGCGTCGAAGCGGTGGAGACGCTGTATGTCGACATCCGCGATCCCGAGGGGCTGGCGGAGTCGTCACGCCGTGCGCGCGCCGAGGGCTTCAGTGGCCGCATCGCGATTCATCCGGCGCAGGTCGAGGTCATCAACGAGGCGTTCACCCCGACCGAGGCGGAAGTCGACTTCGCGCGCCGCGTCGTGGCCGCCTTCGAGGGGGAGGTCGGTACCGTCGCGCTCGACGGCAAGATGCTCGACCTTCCGCATCTCAAGCAGGCGCAGCGGGTGCTTGCGCTGGTCGGCTGAGCTCGGTGGCCGACGCCGATCCGAAGGTCGCATTCCTTGCGCAGATTCCCGAGGCGATCTTCGGCGTCGTCGACATCGTCGGCACCAGTTCGGCGGTGACCAGGAAGATGCGCTCCGGGTCGTGGTTGCGGACCGACGACGGTCGGCCCGCTCCGGGCGGGATCGGCGTGATGGTGGACGCGGCGGTCGGTGGGGCCGCAGTCGCGCACCGGCCGGCAGGTGGCTGGGCGGTCACCACCGATCTGTCCATCGTGTTCTGCGGGGACATCCCGGATGTCGCCCCGGACCTGTCGGTGTGCGGGCAGACGGTGCAGCACGATGCGGTTGCCGGAGTCTCCACCGGCACAGTCCATTCCGGTGACCGTCTGGTGGCGACAGTGATCGAGCGGATCGCGTTCATCGACGTGGCGCCGCGGCCGGCAGTCATGGCCGGCAGTGTCGGCGATCTCGAGGGGTCGACGCTGGGATGTCTCGGCGGGGTGATGACCGAAGCCGGGGTGCAGGTTCGGGTGGGAGAGAACGCGACCAATCCCGGGGGCGCGTTACACGGCGGGGTGTCGGTGTACCTTACCGAACTCGCCGCGTCGCACTTCGTCCACGAACAGAACCCCGATCTGGTTCCGGCGACCCTGCACATCTCCTACGCCAGGCCCGGAAGATTCGGCGAGACAATCGAGTTCGTAGCGGAGTCACATCACCTGGGCCGCAACTCCGCGACCATCGACGTGGCTGCGTCCGATACGTCCGGCCGGGTCGTCACACGCGCCCGTCTCACCTATCACCGCCGCTCAGCGGCGGTGATAGGTGAGGTGAGGTGTGGGCGATCAGGCCTGAGGTGACAGCACTATCCGCAGCGCCTGGCCGCTCTGCTGGGCGTCGACGGCATCGTTGATCTTGCTGAGATCGGCGGTCTCGGTGATGAGCCGCTCGACGGGTAGCCGGCCGGTCCGCCACAGGCCCACCAGCAGGGGCAGGTCCCGATGCATGCTGATGCCGCCGTGGAAGCTGCCGGTCAACTTCTTGTCGTCGTGGAACAGTTCGTAGGCGTTGATCTCGACCACCTGATCCGGACGCCCCGCGCCGACCACGGTGACGGTGCCGCCGCGGCGCACGGCGCGCCAGGCCGCGGTGACCGTGGCCGGCGCGCCCACCGCGTCGATCACCACGTCGAGGTCGCGCAATTGGTCGAGCTGGTCGGGTTCGGCGCCTTCGGTGGCACCCACGGTGGTCGCAAGGGCACGCCGTTCCGGCATCGGGTCGATGGCTATCACTCGCGCGGCGCCCGCCACCACTGCGCCCATCACGGCGTTGAGACCGACTGCTCCGCAACCGATCACCGCGACATTGTCGCCGGGCTGGACTCGGGCGCTGCGCAGCGCGGCGCCGGCTCCGGTCGGCACCGCGCAGCCCATCATCGCTGCGACCGGGAAGGGGACGTCGTCGTCGATGCGGACCACCGCGTTGGCCGGTACCACGGTCTGCGCGGCGAAGGTCGACGTCGCCATGCCCTGATGGATCGACGCGCCGTTCAGGCTGAGCGGCGACTGCCGCGCCGGTCCCTTGCCGGCGCGCTGATCGGCCGACGACCTTCGATTGGCGCACAGGTAGTCGTCGCCGCGGCGGCAGGGCACGCAATGACCACACGGCGGGACCCAGACCATGACCACGTGATCGCCTGGCGCGACCGAGGTGACGCCCTCGCCCACCGAGGTCACGATGCCCGCGCCCTCGTGTCCCAGCACCACCGGCGTCGGCTGGCCGAACGAGGTGGTCAGTGACAGGTCGGAGGCGCACACGCCGCAACTGTGCAGCTCGACGGAGACCTCCCCGGGGGCCGGGGGAGCGATATCGATCTCCCGGATGTCGAAGGGCTCGCCGGGGGCCCACATGACTGCTGCGCGCATCAGATCTCCTCGGGTGTTCAGGACTGATAGTGGATGGAGGTGTACTGCAGATAGGCTGACAGGCCCTCGGCGCCGAACTCGGTGCCCAGGCCGCTGTCCTTGTGGCCGCCGAACGGTGCCGCAGCGTTCGAGCCGTAGTGGTTGATGCCGACGTTGCCGGTTGCCAGGCGCTGCGCGACGGTCGTCGCCAGGTCTTCGTCCTCGCTGAAAACTGTTGCTGCCAAGCCGAAATCAGAGTCGTTGGCAATCTTTACGGCGTCGTCGAGATCGCGGTAGGGGATGACGGAGAGGACCGGGCCGAAGATCTCCTCCCGGGCGATCGTCATGTCCGGGCTCACCTGTGAGAACACGGTCGGCTCGACGTAGAAGCCGCGCGGGAAGCGCGTGGCGACGTCGCCGCCCGTCACGGCCTTGGCGCCCTGGGCGTGGCCGGACTCGAGGTAGCCGGCCACTCGGTCGCGTTGCCGTGCCGACACCAGCGGACCGAACACGACCTGCGGGTCCGTCGGGTCGCCGATCGGTGCGCCGGCGACGACATCGGCTGCCAGCGCGGCGATCTCGTCGTGTCGGTGGGCCGGTACCAACAGGCGGGTGCATGCCTTGCATGTTTGCCCGGTGTTCCGCATGGTGACCTTGAGCAGGTTGCGGGCCAGCACGTCGGGTTCGAAGTCGTCGAGCACGATCGCCGGTGACTTGCCGCCGAGTTCCAGTGTCACCGGCCGCAACCGCTCACCACAGCTACGCCCGATCTGCCGGCCCACCGCAGTGGAACCGGTGAAGGAGATCTTGTCGACGCCGGGATGCTCGACCAGGGCGTTGCCGGCCCGGGTGCCGCCGGTCACCAGGTTCACCACACCGTCGGGGAATCCCGCGGCAGCCACCGCGTCCATCAGCAGCCGGGTTGCCATCGGGGTCTCCGGTGCCGGTTTGATCACCACGGTGCAACCGGCCAGGAGCGCCGGCCCCAGCTTGATGATCACCAGGCCGAGCGGGAAGTTCCAGGGAGTGATCAGGCCGGCGACCCCGACGGGAACCCGACGCACCACTGTGTGGCCGGGGCCCATCGGATTGGGCCGATCGTCCGGAGCGGTCAGAACGTCGGCGAGTTCAGCGGTCAGCCGTAGATGTGCTGCGGCATGGACCGGCGCCGCGCCGCTCTCCGCGATCGGTGTGCCGTTCTCGGCGGTGATGATGCGACTCAGTTCTGCTGCGCGCGAGGTTATCTCGTCGGCGAGTCGGTCGAGGAGCTCGGCGCGCCGGGCGGGATCGGTCTGAGCCCAGGCGGGCCACGCGCCGCGCGCCGCCCGTACTGCGGTGTCGATGTCGCGCTCGTTGCCGTCGGGGACCTGCGCCCAGACGGCCTCGGTCGCCGGATTGATCACCGGGGTGCGTTCCGCGGAATCGGCGGTGACCCAGTGGCCACCGATGAACAAGTCATCGTGTTGTTGCATGAGGATTCGCTTTCTGGCCGTCGCGGCTCACGCCGAGATGGCGTTGCGCTTGGCGGCGAAGGCCAGTGCGGCCTCCCACGTGCCGCGCCGCGAGATCTGGACTCGGTACTTCATGATGTCGCCGCGGCGGTTGACGGCGAGAGCTCCGATGAGTCGGTCGCCGTCGCGGTACAGGGCGACGAGGTTGTCGGTGTCCCAGCTGCCGCTGACCACCTCGGGCTCGCCGATCGGCAGGCCGGCGAACTGGATTCGCTGGCCGTACCAGTCGGACCAGAAATAGGGGACGTGCGAATACGGCGCCGCGGCGGCGGGATCCAGGAGATTCTCCATCGCGTGAACGGCCTGCTCTCCGGCGTTGGTCCAATGTTCCAGCCGCATCGCGGTGTCGAAGAGTGGGTTGGTCCATCGTGCGACATCGCCTGCAGCCCAGACATTCTCGGCGGCACGGAGTGACGGATCGCAGACGATTCCGTTGTCCACCGTCAGGCCTGATCCGCTGAGCCAACCGGTTGCGGGATCGGCGCCGATGCCGACCACCACCAGGTCGGCGGGAATCTCGCTGCCGTCGGCCAGCCGAACCCCGCTGACACGGTCGTCGCCGAGTACTTCGGCAACCGCCACTCCGCAGCGCAGGTCCACGCCGTGGCGGGCGTGCATGCGGCTCAGGCCCTGGCCGCCGGATTCGCCGACGGCGCGGACCAGCGGGGTGGGGGCGGCTTCGAGCACGATCGGCTCGAGGCCACGTGCCACGGCGGCCGAGGCCACTTCGGCGCCGATGAAACCTGCGCCGATCACGACGACGCGGGCGCGTGCGTCGAGGGCCCCGCGGATGGCCTGGGCGTCGTCGAGTCGGCGAAGCACGTGCACGCCGGACAGGTGGTCGGTACCGGGCAGGGTCCGGGCGGTGACGCCGGTGGCGATCAACAGCCGGTCGTAGCCGGTGGTGCCGGCGGTGGTGGTGAGCTGCCGCTCCGCGACGTCGAGGCCGGTGGCCCGCACGCCGAGCTGCAGGTCGACACCGAGTTCGCTGCCCAGGGAATCGACGTCGGGGAACTGGTGGTTGTCCGTCAGCGGTCCCTCGGCCAGGTACTCCTTGGACAGTGGCGGACGGTCATAGGGAAGGTGAACTTCTTCGCCGACGAGCGTCAGCTTGCCCTGGAATCCGGCCTCGCGAGCGGTCTGTACCGCCCGCAGGCCGGCGAGCGAGGCACCGACCACCACCACATGGTCTGGCGAGCCGCTCATGCCGGGGTCACTTCCGGACGCTGCGCCCACTCGTCGAGCCGCAGCAGGTGAGGCAACCGCCGCGCGACCGCATCGGCGGCTTCCGCGTCGGAACCGGTCACCTCGCCGATCCAGACGCAGCCCGACGTGCCGTCGATGGTGATGAGGTCACCGGCCTTGACCCGCGCACCGTCCGCGGAGCGGACCCCCGCGTCGTCGACGGTGAGGGTCTCGGCGCCGACCACCGCGGGGATGCCCCAGCCGCGGGCGACGACGGCGGCATGACTGACCAGTCCGCCGCGGGTGGTCAGGATGCCCACCGAAGCCGACATGCCGGCCACGTCCTCCGGACTGGTGGTGGGGCGGACCAGGATCACGTCGCCGTCGGCATCCATCGCCTCGTCCGCGCTGAGCACCACCCGCCCGCTGACCCGGCCCGGCGAAGCGCCCAGCCCGGAGCCGAGCAGTTGGGTGCCGACGCCCGGATCGTGTGCCGCAGCGGCAACCTCGGCGCGGGCGCGGGCGCGAATCGTCTCGGGAACCCGGACCAGGACCTCCGCGGGGGACAGCGCGATATCGGGATCGTCGGCCATCTCGACCGCGATCCGGACCGCCGCCACGGCGCCGCGCTTGCCGATGCGGGTCTGCAGCAGCCAGAGCTTGCCGTTCTCGACGGTGAACTCGACGTCGCAGATGTCGCGGTAGTGCAGTTCGAGCCGACGCAAAGTGGTGAGCAGATCCTGGTAGGCGGTGGGCTGATGATCGGCGAGGTAGCCGATTGGTCGGGTGGAGGAGTTGCCGGAGACCACGTCCTCACCTTGCGCGCAGGGCAGGTAATCGCCGAACGGCACGGCTTCGCCGGTCGACGGATCGCGGGTGAAGACCACACCGGTGCCGGAGTCCTCGCCCCGATTGCCGAAGACCATCACCTGTACGTTGCATGCGGTCGCTAGATCCTCTTCGATTCCCTCGTGGGCGCGGTAGGCGCGGGCCCGGTCCGATCCCCAGGAACGGAAGACGGCCTCGATCGCCTGCCTCAGTTGCTCGAACGGAACCTGCGGCACCTCGCGTCCGGTGACTTCGGCGATGCGCCGCTTGAGCTCGGCGACATGAGTCCGGAGTTCGTCGGCGCCCGCGTGATCCGGTGCCGTGGGCAGCAGGTCCTCGCCGGCTCCCATCACGGTCGTGGCGAACATGGTGAGGAAGCGGCGGTAACTGTCCCAGGCGAATCGGTCGTCACCGGCCGCGCGGGCGAGACCTTCCACGGTCTCGTCGTTCAAGCCCAGGTTGAGCACGGTGTCCAGCATCCCCGGCATCGATACGGGGGCGCCGCTGCGAACCGCGACGAGCAGCGGGTCCTGATGGTCGCCGAGGCGCCGGCCCATCCGGCCCCGCAGTCGCTCGATGTGTGTGCGTAGTTCGTCGTCGAGGCCCTCTGGCCAACCATTCTCGAGATAGTCGCGGCACACCGGAACCGAGATGGTGAAACCGGGTGGGACGTTGAGTCCGAGTGCCGTGGTCATCTCTGCGAGGCCGGCACCCTTGCCGCCGAGCAGGTGCCCGAGCTCGCGGGCCGGCACACCGTGATCGTGGTCGAAGGAGTAGACACCGGTCATGATTGCCTCCGTCATTTTTTGGTCAGACCGTTCGATGGTTCGATGCTAGCCCGAGACAGGTGTCACCGAAACCCTCCGGAGTGACCGAACGCACACTTCACCCTTTCGGGGGAGGGGTTGGCGGAAGTCGGCCTGTGCGAATCCGGTGTCAGGCCGCACCGGCGGCGTGGAACATCGCTCCCGCCTGGGATCTGGTCCGCACGCCCATCTTCCGCATCAGTCGCTTCACATGGGACTTCGTGGTCTCGGGGCTCACGTAGAGGCGCGCGCTGATCTCGGCATTGGTCAGCCCTTCGGCGACCAGTCGGAGCACCTCGCGCTCGCGTTCGGTCAGCGTGCCCAGCCACTCCGCCTCACTCGGTGTCGTCTGCGCCTGGCCGATCTCTTCAGCGGTCAGCAGCCGGTCGAGGGCCACTCCGACGCTCTCGCAGAACAGTCCGAGCAGATCCCGGTCGAACTCGTCGGTCAAGCCGGTCTCGAGATTGCGGTCCACGTGCACCATTCCGGCGACGCGTCCGCGAGCGACGACCGGCCCCGCGGTGTAGGTCACCGATCGGGTCACCGGCAGGATCGTCGGATGCACTCGCGGGTTATCGGCCACTCCGAGAACCAGGATGGATTTACGTTCGCGCACGACCCGCACCTCGTTGAGGTAGCGGATCTCCTGATAGGGCGGCCCGCCGGCGGCGACCATCGCCCGGGCCTCGTGTGGGTCCCCGAGGCTGTGCCCGGAGCGGGGGATCCACCGCTCGTCGCGCACCCAGGAGAACAGTGCACGCTCGTAGCCGAGGCCGGCCGCCTCGATGGGGATCGCGTCGGCGAGGTCGTCGACGGTTCGTGCCGCCCGGAGCCGCGTGAGCTGTTCGCGCAGGACCGACAGTTTGGAGCGCTGCCGCGCCACCTCTGCGGCCAGGATCTCGGCCTGGCTCGCCCGCAGGTCCAGCGTCGCCTGCTCCAGTTCCGGATCGGTGGGTAGTCCGGACAGGACCCGCTGCACCGCGGCGATCATCTCCAAGGCGGTCTGGCCGTCCACCACCCCACGGGTGGTGGACTGTGTCGAGGTGTCGAGGCCGGCAGCGGCCCTACTCAGTGCACGGACTGCCGCCTCGACGGTCGGCTCCGACTCCTCGACGTTCACGGTTGTCTCCTCCTGGCCGGGTCGGTTCTGTGGCTCCCCCGAATTGGGGAAAAAGCCCTGTGACGACCGAAACCGGTTGACGTCATTGTGACACGGCACACATCATCGTAGCAATTGGTCTAACAATTCTGACCAGTCCCCGAATCTGGAGGAAAAACCCCATGACCAGCAATGAAGTAGTTGCCGACGCGGTGATCGGCACCGGTATCAAGGCGTTCACGTCATCCAAGACCGCCACCGGGACCATCCGGTTCCTGGACTCCCCCGAAGAGGTCCTCGACTTCATCGACGGTCCCGACGTCGAGACCTCGATCGTCATCTCCCGTGGCGGAACCACCACCTTCATGTCGCCGGCACTGATGGCCGGAGTGGCCGGTCTGATCACGCTGCAGGGCGCTCCGGAGAGCCACCTGGGCATCCTCTCCCGGGAGTTCGGCATCCCCTGCGTGATGTCCACCGAGTTCACCGAGGGCATCCAGACCTCCCGCGGCGAGACCATCCCGGCCGACGGCGCCACCGTCCGGCTCGACACCTCCGGTGACAACGGACTGGTCTACCTCGTCGCCGGCGACGCATAACCGAAAGGCACACGAACATGTCGACTACCGACTCCACCACCGAAGCCGCCTTCGATCCGACCCCCTTCCTGCAGGCCTTCAAGGCCGAGGTGCCGCAGGGCGTCGAGGGCAACCGCCAGATGCGCGAGCGGCTGGCAGTGCCGTTCCTGGACACCACCGCTGAAGACATCCGGCTGGAATCCCTCGCCGACGAGCAGGTC
>Ga0164243_10003759_pt1 | contig 24163 bp, 22 predicted proteins | sample OricompcompostOP_FD_108781 | JGI IMG/M metagenome (GOLD analysis project Ga0164243, IMG submission 108781) | Organic Plus compost microbial communities from Emeryville, California, USA - Original compost - Organic plus compost (OP) | ecosystem: Engineered > Solid waste > Mixed feedstock >...
ACCGACGATCGCAATGGCGATATGGCGCATCTGCCGCTCGATTATCTGTTCAACAAGGCGGTCGTCGTCGATATCTCCAAGCACATGCATGATTGGGCGGTGATCACGCCCGAAATCATCGAAAGCGCCGGCGCCGATATCCGCGAAGGCGATATCCTCATCCTGCATACCGGCTGGCACAAGCATTACGAAGGGCAGTCGCAGCAGGATCTCGTGAAGTATTTCTGCTACCACCCCGGTCCAAATCTCGACACGCTCCACTGGATGCTGAAGAAAAAGATCAAGTGGTGGGGCATGGATACCGGTTCATGCGATCACGCGATGAACACCTCGATCCGCCGCATGCGGCCCGATCTGGCGGACGAATTCACCAGGAAGCATGGCAAAACGCCGGCGGAATTCTTCGGAATCTTCGAATATACGCACAGGAAATCCGGCCGAAAAGTGCAGCAGGACATGTTTCCGTTCCATAGCTGGGCGTTTCAGGAAGGTCTGCTGCATGCGGAGAATCTCGGCGGCGATATCGAGCTGGTGCTCAACCAGCGCTGCCTGATCGGGGCGTTCCCTTGGCGTTATGAAGGCCTCGAAGGCTGCCCCTGCCGCATCGTCGCTTTCCTCGATACGGGCGACGCGTCGGTGGAAGCGCTCGGCAATGCGGCAAAAGCGATCCTGACCTAAGCAGGGCAATACGCGCGGCTCCTCTCGCCATCGACACGTCCGGTTCAAAGTGAGTGCTTTTGGAAGGAAAGAGCATGTTTGCGAAACCGCGTTGCCCTGTCATCGCGATCGAAGAGCATTACTGGGACCCGGAGCTTGCGTCTCACTTCACCGGAAGCGAGGCCGGCAAGGGCGACAAGATCCAGAAGCGTCTCGAGGATTTCGGCGGCGAGCGCATCCGCGATATGGATGACGCCGGCATCGATATCCAGGTGCTGTCGCATGGTGCCCCCGCCGGGCAGAAGCTTGATCCGCAAACCGCCATTCCGTTGATGAAGCGCGTCAACGACCGTCTGGCCGCATTGGTGAAAGAAAAGCCGGACCGTTTCGCCGGCTTTGCGTCGTTGCCGACCAATGCGCCGGAAGCCGCTGCCGACGAACTCGAACGCTGCGTCGGACTTGGTTTCAAGGGCGCCATCATCAACGGTCTGTCCAACGGCGAATTTCTCGATTTGCCGAAATACTGGCCGATCTTCGCACGCGCCGAAAAACTGGATGTACCGATCTATCTGCATCCCGCAGTCCCGCACGATGCAGTGCGGGGCGCCTATTTTCAGGATTATGAGAAGCAATTTCCGAGCTTCGCGCGGCCGGCCTGGGGCTACACCATCGAGAACGGCACGCAGGCGATCCGCCTGATCCTGTCGGGTATTTTTGAGCATCATCCCAATCTCAAGATCATCGTCGGCCATTTCGGCGAAACGCTGCCATTTCTGGTCTGGCGCATCGATCAGGCGCTGTCGCGGCCGGGCCAGAAGTCGATGAGCTTCCGCGATATTTTCTGCCGCAACTTCTGGGTCACGACGAGCGGCTTTTTTTCCAATCCCGCTTTGCTATGCTGCGTCATGGAAATGGGCATCGACCGCATTCTGTTCGCGGTTGATTGGCCGTTCGTGGCCGACAGCAAGCCGGCGACGGAGTGGATGAAAGGCGTACCGCTCTGCGACGAGGACAAGGTCAAGATTCTCAGCGGCAATGCAAAACGCCTTCTGAAAATGTGAGTCAGGTCGCTGCGCTGCAGCAGTCATGTCGATCCGGCCATCCGCCGAGGAATGCGCCGGTCATCAGCTATGATTGATGATCGAAGAAGCAGCGTGCCGCAATCGGTGGCGTTTTTCCAGTTTGGAGCGCGCCAAAACACGCATTGACGCTGGCCGGGAGATTGTTAGCATACAAGCAATCTGCTGGTGAGCAGCCTGGTGCGAGACCGATCCGATGAAGCCCGCGGCCTTTACCTACCACGCGCCAAAAACAGTCGAGGATGCCATCACCATCCTCAATGAGGTCGCCCCCGACGACGGTCGGGTGCTGGCAGGAGGGCAAAGCCTCGTGCCGACCATGGCCTTCCGTATGGCGCGGCCCGCGCATCTCGTCGATATCAACGGCATCGCCGCATTGGAGAAGCTGACGGTTGAGGACGGCCGCCTGGTGATCGGCGCCTGCACGCGGCACGCAGCCTTTCAGCGGCCGGTGGTCGATGGCCCGCTTGGTTCGCTACTCTCCTTTGTCATGCGGCACATCGCTCATTATCCGATCCGCACGCGCGGCACTTTCTGCGGCAGTCTCGCGCATGCCGATCCCGCGTCGGAATGGTGTCTTGTCGCCGCAACACTCGGCGCAACCATCACTGCGCGCAGTGCGAACGGCACGCGCCAGCTTGCCGCCGATGACTTTTTCGATTGGGCGATGACAACCAATCTCGCCGAGAACGAACTGTTGGCGGAAGTCAGTCTACCGTTGCTGCCACCGGATACACGGTTCGGCTTCTATGAGTTCAGCCGCCGTGCCGGTGATTATGCCATCGCGATGGCGCTCGTCACGTATCGCCTCCAAGACGGCCGCATGGTCGAGCCGCGTATCGGCATCGGCGGTGCCGAAGGGCGTCCGCGCCGCATCAGCGAAGCTGAAACTGTGCTGGATGGCAAGGCGCCGGGTGCGGATGTATTCGCGCAAGCTGGTGAAGCGGCGTCGGCGGCAGTCGATCCGATGGAAGATCTGCAGGCGAATGCGAAATTCCGACGCGATCTCGTGCGCACGGTCACGCGGCGGGCGCTGGAACGCGCGGCGGCATGAGCGCGCATCATCACGACATCAAGAGCTGGGTCGGTCGCTCCATCCGGCGCGTCGAAGATCCGGCTCTGATCACGGGCCGTGGCCGTTTCACGGGCGATCTCGCTGCACAGCGCTGGGTGAGTTTCGTGCGCAGTCCTGTTGCGTCCGGACGTATCAAGCGCATCGCGCCGCCGCCCGGCGCCACTGTGATGACGGCGTCGGATCTGAACGGCGTGAAGCCGATCAGGCCGATGCTGCATAAGTTTAATTACATCCCGATCTGTCATCCGATCCTCGCCGATGGTGTCGTGCGGTTCATGGGCGAGCCTGTCGCCGTCGTGATCGCGGATACCGAGGAGGAAGCGGAGGATATTGCCGAGAAGGTCGAACTCGAGATCGAGGAGACGCCGCCGTTGATCGATGCGAGAGCTGCGATTGGTGATGGTGCTCCGATCGTGCATCACGAGGCGCCGGCCAATGTCATCGTCGAAGGCCGTGTGAAGACGCCGGGCTTTGATGAGGTGTGGGCCGGTGCGGCCCATATCGTCAGCGTCGATATTCGCTCGCGCCGCCAGAACGCGCTGCCGCTGGAGCCGCGCGGTGCGCACGCTGCGTTCGATCCCATGTCCGAACGGGTCACGCTGACCTGTTCGACGCAGATGCCGCATCTGATGCGCACAGCCATCGCCGATCTCGTCGGCATCCCGGAATCGGATTTGCGGGTCATCGCTCCTGATGTCGGCGGCGGTTTCGGTCAGAAGATGTCGCTCACACCGGAATATGTCGCGCTGGTCTGGCTTGCAAAGCAATTGCGGATGTCGGTGGCGTGGACGGAGGACCGGCGTGAGAATCTGATCGCGTGTTTCCACAGCCGCGACCAATATGTCACGCTGCAGGGCGCATTCTCGGCCGACGGCAAGCTCATGGCCTTGTCCGCGGACGTGCTCGCCAATATCGGCGCCTATTCCTGTTTTCCGACCACCTGCGCGGTTGAGCCGCTGATGGCGATGGCGGAAATGCCGGGGCCCTATGATGTGCGCGCCTATGCCTGTCATGCGCGCGGCGTTGTCACCAACACCTGCCCGATTGCCCCCTATCGTGGTGTCTCGCGCCCGGTCATCACATTCGCGCTCGAAACGTTGATGGACAAGGCGGCGAAAACGCTGTCGATCGACCCCGTCGACCTTCGCCGGCACAATCTCATCACGACATTTCCCTACACCTCGGCAACCGGTCTGGTCTTCGACGATGCATCCTATCGCGAGACCATGGAGCTTGCGGTCGCTGCGCTCGACATTCCGGGCTTCCGCCACCGGCAGGGCGAGGCGCGCAAATCCGGCCGTTATCTGGGTCTCGGTATTGCAACCTTCTCCGAGCGCACCGGTTACGGCACGCCGGCTTTCGCAGCCCGCGGCATGGAGATCACGCCGGGTTGGGAGGTTGTCGATCTCAGCATGGACCCGTCCGGCCGCGTTGAAGCGCGCATTGGCGCGTCGCCGCATGGGCAGGGCTTAAGGACGACGCTCGCGCAAATCGTCGCCGACCAGATTGGCATCGATCCATCGAAGATCAGCGTGGTGCATGGCGACACGGACCGTACACCGTATGGCTTCGGCACATTCGCCAGCCGATCGGCTGTCATCGCCGGTGGTGCAACGCTGCTCGCAGCACGCAAGGTCCGCGGCAAGCTTGTGCAGATCGCGGCGCGCCTGCTGGAGGCCGATGCCGCTGAGATCGAGCTGGAGGATGGTGCGGCGAAAGTGAAGGGCACCAATCGCTTCCTGCCGATCGAGCAGGTCGCACGCGCGGCCTATCACAAGGCGCATCTGTTCACCGATCTCGGACCGGGACTGAGCGAAACGGCAAGTTACGATCCGGCCGGCACTTTCTCCAATGCCTGTCATGCCGTCATCGTCGAGGTCGATGTCGGCACCGGCGGCGTGAAGATCGAACGCTATATCGTTGCCGAAGACGCGGGGCGTCTCATTAATCCCATGATCGCTGAAGGGCAGATCCACGGTGGCGTTGCGCAAGGCATTGCCAACGCGCTCTATGAAGAGATCGTCTATGACGACACCGGCAATATTCTCACCACAACGCTGGCCGATTATTTGCCGCCCACGTCACACGAAATTCCGGCGATTGAAATCCATCATCTCGAGACGCTGACCGGCGACACGCTCACGCAAGCCAAAGGGCTGGGTGAGGGCGGGGCCATCGGAGCGCCGGCTGCGATCATCAACGCCATCAACGATGCGTTGTCACCGTTCGAAATATCCATGAGTGAAATCCCGGCAACGCCGCAACGCATTCACGCGGCATTGCAACAGTCAGGGAAATGGTCGTGACAAAGAAAGTCGATGTCACCCTGATCATCAACGGTCAGACACACAATATCTCTGTGGAACCGCGCCGTACGCTGGCCGATGCGATCCGTGAGGATTGCGGACAGACCGGTACGCATATCGGTTGCGAGCATGGTGTCTGCGGCGCCTGCACGGTTCTCATCGATGGTGCGCCTGCACGGTCGTGTCTGATGTTTGCTGTGCAGGCCGACGGCAAGGCGATCCGCACGGTGGAGGGGCTGGCCGAAGGCGGAAAGCTTCATCCGCTTCAACAGGCTTTTATGGATTGCCACGGCCTGCAGTGCGGCTTCTGTACGCCCGGCTTTCTGATGCTGGCGACCGGCGTTCTGGAACGTGAGCCGGACATCAGCGACGAAGATCTGATCGATGTCCTGTCGTCGAATTTGTGCCGCTGCACCGGCTACCAGAACATCATCAAGGCCGTCCGGATGGCGGCGGAGCAGATGCGGTCGAATTAATGTCTCTGATCGGACGATCGGTCCGCCGCAAGGAGGATCCTCCTCTCGTCACCGGGAGGGGAATGTTTGCCGCAGACGTTTCGTTTCCGCGGCAATTGCATATGCGGATCGTGCGTTCGCCCTTCGCTCACGGCCTGATCAAAAGCATCGATACGCAGGCAGCATTGTCCTTGCCGGGCGTCGTCGCGATATGGACCGGCGATGATGTGATCGATATTCCGCCCATCGATTTCCGTCTCACACGGGTCGAAGGGCTCGAGGGTTACCGCCAGCGCATCCTGGCAACCGGGAAGGTGCGTTATGTCGGCGATCCGGTCGCGGCGGTGTTCGCGACGGATGCCTATATCGCCGAAGATGCTGCTGACCTCGTCGAACTCGACATCGAGGAATTGCCGGCCACACTCGACGCAAGCGATGCTCCGAGCGAATTCGAGCCCGGGCGCCTGACCGAGCCCGCCATCATCCGCAAGGGCTATGGCGACGTCGAAGGTGCTTTCCGCGAAGCACACGCCATCGTCGAACTCGATCTGTCGATCGGGCGGCATTCCGGCGTGCCGATGGAGACGCGCGGGGCGATCGGCCGTTACGATGCGGCGCGCGACATTCTGGAAATGTATGGCGCGGCCAAGGTCCCCCATTGGAACAGGGATCAGCTTGCCCGCATGCTCGGCCGCGACCGGACCGCGATGCATCTGCATGAAGGGCATGTCGGTGGCGGATTTGGCATTCGCGGTGAGCTTTATCCGGAGGACGTGCTGGTCTGCGCTGCGGCGCTGCGTCTGGAGCGGCCGGTAAAATGGATCGAAGACAGGCGCGAGCATTTGATCGCCGCCAATCACTCACGCCAGCAACGCCATCGCGTCAGGGCAGCCGTCGATAAAGAGGGCCGCATCCTCGGCGTCGAGAATGAGTTCTTCCACGATCAGGGTGCGTATGTTCGCACGCATGCGGCGACGGTGCCTGATCTGGCCGCGGCCATGCTGCTCGGGCCCTACCGCATTCCGAATTACCGCGCGACGGGCCATATCCGGCTGACCAACAAGACGCCGGCCGGCACCTACCGCGCGCCCGGCCGCTTCGAAAGCACCTTCGTGCGCGAGCGGCTGATGGATGCGATTGCAGCCAGGGTCGGCATCACGCCGGTTGAAGCACGCCGACGCAATCTGATCGCTTCGTCGGAAATGCCTTACGCCCGTCCCATCGATACGCTCGGCACCGAGGTCGTGCTCGATTCCGGTGAATATGCCGGGCTGCTCGACAAGGCGCTGGAGCGGGTTGGCTGGACGACGCTGCAGAACGAATTGAAGTCACGCCGCGAGAAGGGCGAACTGGTCGGCGCTGGCGTCGGCATTTTCGTCGAGAAGAGCGGCCTTGGACCGTTCGATAATGTGAAGATCACCGTCGATCCCGGCGGCGCGGTCGAGATCGTCACCGGCGCAGCATCGGTGGGGCAGGGTGTCGAGACGGTCATTGCGCAAATCTGCGCGGATACGCTCGGCGTCGATTTCGATCGCATCCGTGTCATTCACGGCCAGACCGACCGGATCGACGAAGGGCTTGGTGCCTTCGCCTCGCGCGCCACGGTGATGACCGGCGAGGCCACACGGCTTGGCGCGCTCAATGTCCGGCAGAAGGCGACCGACATGGCCGCCGAACTTCTGCAATGCGCGGCGGACGAACTCGACATCGTCGATGGCGAGATCAGGAAGAGAGCGCAGCCGTCCGGTCCCTCGATTTCGCTCGCCGAGATTGCCAAGCATCTGCTGCCGACATCGAAGACACGCGGCGGCCGTGAGCCGGGCCTCACGGGTGAAGGGTGGTTCTTCACCCACCACATGAACTACCCTTACGGCGTACATGTCGCGGTGGTGAGCGTCGATCGCGACACAGGCCATGTCGCGGTCGAACGCTATCTCGTCGCCTATGACATCGGCCGCGCGGTCAACCCGATGCTGGTGGAGGGGCAGATCGTCGGCGGCTTTGCGCAGGGACTGGGCGGCGCGCTGTTCGAGGAATTCACCTACGACGAACGTGGCGAGCCGATGAATGTCACCTTCGCCGATTACCTGATGCCGACGGCGCGCGAGGTGCCGGAGATCGACGTGCTGATCTGCGAGGATGCGCCAAGCCCGCTCAATCCGCTGGGTCTCAAGGGTGCCGGCGAGGGCGGCACCAACGCCGTGGGAGCGGCCGTTGCATCCGCGATCGACGATGCGTTGGGCACGTCCGGCGCCGTGACGCAATTGCCGGTCACGCCGCAGCGGATGCGCGACATCCTCGATCGCGCCTTGCCGGCGAAGCCTTCACGTTAGCTTCTTCAAAAGCCGGACAATCGTTTCCTGCTCGTCCGGCGACAAGGGCGCCAGGGTTGCCGCGGTAATCTCGGCAGCGTGTTCGATCACGGTTTTTGCGACCGCCCGGCCTTTGTCTGTCAGCGTGATGGCGCGCCGTCTGCGGTCATTGGGATCGTCCTGCGTTGTAATGAAACGGCGCAGCTTCAGGCGATCCACCACACCCTTGATCGTCGCGGCATCGAGATAGACCAGCCGGCCGAGATGGTTCTGCGAGCAGGGGCCGACTTCCAAGAGCTTGGCGAGTACCGCGAATTGCGTCTGCGTCAGCTTGTCGGTCATCTTCGACATGAAGATCGCGGTATGGCGCTGCATCGCCACGCGCATCAGAAAGCCGACCTGTTCGTCAACAACATAAGGCGGCTTGGTGGCCGATCTTCGGGAAGGAGATTTCGGGCGAGCCTGGTTGAGCATCAAACAGCTTTCCTGCCGCTCGAGTGGAGCGATTCGGCGGATGGCATAACGTGCTTTGCACCATCCGACCATCGGTTTGTCTCCGTGCCGGTCAGACCGTCAGAAAGCTTCGCTGCACATCCACGTCGCTGACAAGGTCCTGCATGCTGCCCTGCCAGCGGATCTGCCCCTTCTCCAGAACATAGGCCCGGTCGGAGACCAGTTCGGCAAAATGGATATTCTGCTCGGACAGGAGAATGGAAAGGCCCTGTTTTTTCAGCTCCAGTATGGTGTTCACCATTTGCTCGACGATCACCGGCGCGACGCCTTCGGACGGTTCATCGAGCAGCACCAGAAGCGGATTGCCCATCAGCGTGCGGGCCACCGTCAACATCTGCTGTTCGCCGCCGCTCATGTGACTGCCCTGCCGGTTCGGCATGCGGCCGAGGTTTGGAAACAGTGTAAAGAGTGTCTCCGCTGTCCAGGCCGGTGCTGGCGAGCCGTTCATCAGCTTGCGCGGCGGCTGACGGCCGATGTCGAGATTTTCCATCACCGTCAGGTCGGAAAAGATGCGGCGATCCTCCGGCACGAAGCCAAGGCCGAGCCGTGCGATCTCGAACGGCTTCAGCCGTGAGATATCGCGGCCGCAGAATTCGACATGGCCCGCACGCTTGCCGAGCAGGCCCATGATGGCCTTCATCGTTGTCGATTTGCCGGCGCCGTTGCGGCCCATGAGGGCGACGACCTCCCCGGGTGCGACGTCGAGTGTTATGTCATAGAGAATGCGGGCGCCGCCATACCATGCGCTCAGGCTCTGGACTGTGAGCATTGTATTGACAGTCATGTTGCCGCAGCGCCCCTGCGTTCGAACGTCTTGCCGGTTCCGAAATAAACTTCCTGCACCTGCGGGTTCTTGCGGATGGCATCAGCATCGCCGTCGGCAATAAGCTTGCCGCGCGCCAGCACAATGATGCGGTCGGCGAAGGCGAAGACGACATCCATCGAATGTTCGGTGAACAGCACCGACATCCGCCGCTTCACCACCAGTTCCTTGACCAGCGCGATCAGCTTGTTGCGCTCGCCCGGCGCCATGCCGGCGGTAGGCTCGTCCATCAGCAGAAGACGCGGTTCGTTGGCGAGCGCAATGGCAAGCTCGACACGCTTGACGTCGCCATAGGCGAGTTCATGGCAGGGCCGGTCAGCCGCATCGGCCATACCCACCTGTGTGAGCAACTCCAACGCGCGTTCGCGATAATACGACGCGGCGGGACGCCACAGCGCGAAGATCTGCCCGGCATGGGAGAGCAGTGCCATCTGCACATTCTCGACAACAGTCATCGAGCCGAAGGTGGCCGCGATCTGGAATGTCCGCCCAACGCCGCGCCGCCAGATCTGCCGCGGAGACAGCCCGGTGACATTCTGTCCTTCGAGCAGGATCTTGCCGCTGTCCGACCGCAATTGTCCGTTGATCATGTTGAAACAGGTCGATTTGCCGGCGCCGTTCGGACCGATCAGGGCCAGAAACTCGCTCTCGCCCACAGCAAAGCTGACATGATCGACGGCGTGAACGCCGCCGAACGACTTGCATAATGTATCGACGACAAGGACGCTCATGCGCGTTGCCTTCTGTCGTTGATCAGTTTGGTCAGGCCGCCGACAAGCCCGCCGGGGAAGACCAGCACCAGCAGGAGGATGATGCCGCCGAGCAGGGCACGCCAGTATTCCGCCTGCCGCATAATCGTATCCTGCAGCAGCGTCAGCGCTGTGGCGCCGACAATGGGACCGGTGAGGGTCTGGATGCCACCGAGCAGCACCATGACAAGACCGTCAATCGAGCGGCCGACGGCGATCGTTTCCGGCGAGATCGAGCCCTTGGCGAAGGCAAACAGTCCGCCGGCGATGCCGCAGACCGCGCCGGCAATGCCGAAGCCGAGCCAGTGAACGCGTTTCACATCGATGCCGATGCTCTCCGCCCGCAGCGGCGAGTCACGCCCGGCCCGCATCGCATAGCCGAACGGTGCGAACAGGAAGCGGCGCAGGAGCAGCACACTCAGAACGGCAAAGCACAGCGCCAAGAGATAATAGGTGCTGTAGGTGTTGAACGGCGCCGAAGGCCAAATGCCGACAATGCCGTTCGAGCCGCCGGTGACGTTCTCCCACTGGAACACGATTGACCAGACGATCTGCGCGAAGGCGAGCGTCAGCATGGCGAGATAGACGCCGGAGAGGCGCACCGCGAACCAGCCGAACAGCAATGCGCCGGCCAGCGCGACCAGCGGCGCAAGCGCGATGGCGCCGAGCATCGGCATGGCGGCGAACTTCACCAGCAGCGCTGCGCCATAAGCCCCAAGCCCGAAATAAGCCGCATGACCGAAGGAGTGCATGCCGCCTGGCCCCATGATGAAATGCAGGCTGGTGGCAAAGATGATGGCGATCAGCACATCGGTGCCGAGCACGATACTGTAGGGCGAGGTCTTGGCGAAAAGGGGCAGGGCAGCAAGCAGCACCAGGGCCACGATACCGAGGACCTTGACCGCATTCGACGCCGGACGGGTTGGCGCTTCGACTTCGGCGGTGCTGCGCACGGCGCCCTGCGGACGGCCGAGCAGGCCGTGCGGCCGGATGATCAAGACGATCGCCATGACGATGAATTCGGCCACCAATGTCAGCTTGGAGAAATTGATGGTGAAATCGCCGATATGGACGACGCCAATACCGATGCAGATCGCCTTGATCTCGGCAATGAGAACAGCGGCGAGATAGGCGCCAGTGATCGAACCCATGCCGCCGACCACGACGACGACGAAGGCATCGCCGATCACGCTGAGATCCATCAGCAGGTTGGCCGGCTCGCGCGCCACTTGCAAGGCGCCGCCAAGGCCGGCCAGGAATGAGCCCAGCGCAAACACGGCCGTGAACAGGATCGCCTGATTGATGCCGAGCGCACCAACCATCTCGCGATCCTGCGTCGCCGCCCGCACCAGCCGGCCAAACCGCGTCTTGGCCAGCGCAATATGCAGGAGAATAAGAACCGCCGGTCCCATCGCGATCAGGAACAGGTCGTAGCTTGGGAAACGGCGGCCGAAAATCTCGATAGCGCCACGCATGCCGGGGGCACGCGGGCCGAGCAGATCTTCCGGTCCCCAGATCCACAGCGTCAGGTCATTGATGACGAGGACCAGCGCAAAGGTCGCGAGCAGCTGAAACAATTCTGGCGCGCGATAGATCCGGCGCAGCAGCAGGATCTCGATCAGCGCACCGATAAAGGCGACAATGATCGCCGCGGCAACGATGCCGCCCCAAAAGCCCAAGCCTCCGCCGATCTTGGTCGCGAAGGTGTAGGCGAGATAAATGCCGAGCATGTAGAGGGAGCCATGCGCGATATTGATGATGCGCGTGACGCCGAAGATGAGCGACAGGCCGGCGGCAATGAAAAACAGTCCCGACGCCGAGGCCAGACCGTTCAGCGCCCAAACAAATACAACATCCAGTGACATGAGCGATCTTTTGAACGGTACATCAGAGGCTTCGGGTGAGCGAATAAGCCTCCCGGTCTTACGGACCGGGAGGCTTCAAGGTCACATCACGGAGCGGCCGGACGCAGCTTCTTCACCTCTTCCGGCCCAGGCAGGACATCCTTGCCGTCGACATATTTGAAGTCGGACATAGTGCCGGCGCCGTTCTTCAAAGCAATCTTGCCGACATAGGCTCCCATCGTGGCCTGGTGATCGCTGGGGCGATATTCAAACGGCCCGAAGGGGCTGTTGACCTTCAAGCCGCGGAAGGCGGCAATCATCTTTTCGGTGTCGGTCGAGCCTGCTTTCTTGATGCCTTCGGCCAGCGAATGCATCGTCGCATAGCCGACGATCGAGCCGAGGCGCGGATAATCTTTCCAGCGCTTCGTGTAGGCGTCGACGAACGCCTTGTGTTCCGGCGTGGTGATCTCGCTCCAGGGATAGCCGGTCACGACCCAGCCAACCGGCGCTTCATCCTTCAGGGGATCGAGATATTCCGGCTCGCCCGAGAGCAGGCTCACCACCAGGCGGTTCTTGAACACGTTGCGTGTGTTGCCTTCGCGAACGAGCTTGGCAAGGTCCGGGCCGAACAGCACATTGAAGATGGCATCGGGCTTGGCATCATCGATCGCCTGCACGACGGCGCCGGCATCGACCTTGCCCAGTGGCGGGGCCTGTTCGGTGACGAACTCGACATCAGGCTGCGCTTTCTTCAACATCTCCTTGAACGAGGCTGCTGCCGCTTGGCCATATTCAAAGTTGGGATAGACCAGAGCCCAGCGCTTTTTCTTTGCCGCAATGGCGTCCGGCATCAGCATCGCGACCTGCATGTAAGTGGAAGAGCGCAGGCGGAAGGTATAGCGGTTGCCGTTCGACCAGGTGATCTTGTCGGTCAGCGGTTCGGCTGCGAGGAAGAAGACCTGCTTCTTGCCGGCAAATTCCGTCACGGCGAGACCAATATGCGACAGGAAGGTGCCGGTGATGATGTTGACGCCTTCGCGGGTGATCAGCTCTTCGGCCACACGCACGGCATCGCCGGGGTTGGCGCCGTCGTCGCGAGAAACGACTTCGAGCTTTTTGCCGAGCAGGCCGCCTTTGGCGTTGATCTCTTCCACCGCGAGCTCCCATCCCTTCTTGTAAGGGTCGAGGAAGGCGGGTTGCGATTTGTAACTATTCAGTTCACCGATCTTGATCGTGTTCTGCGCCAGAGCGGGGCTGGCAAGGCCGATGGCCAGTGAGGTGGTGAGGGCAGCATAAAAAGAAGAGCGTCTCGACATGATCAGACTCCTTGATCCACGAAGATAGTCGCCGAGCGATACTGAAGGCCACGAAAAAAATGGCCCGGGAATATTGAAGGTTCGACCGGCTGGCTCCGGTGACGTATTCTGGTGGCGCCGAAATTTTGATGATGGCGCAGGCTTCGCGAGGCGTTGCAGCATGCCATAAACGCTCACGGCAATATGTGCCTTTCAGTGCGAAATTATTTGCGCACAAATAATCCGGCGACCTATTTGCCTTGTCAAGGCAAAGCTGGCGGATGCGGCGGTTGATCGCGTTCAGTTTGCGATGCCGTAAAAGTCAGCACGCATGATGAAGTTTGTATCATGGCGAGGGCGCGATCCGTTGGTCGGACATGAATAAAAAATGCGGTGAAAGGGGAAACCCTTTCACCGCAACATGATCTCACGAAGGACGCGATACAAGCGTGCCGACTTGCATCGCTCATCCTCGCCATCACCGCTTGTCGCGCAGGCGATCCATCAATGCCTTTTCCTGGCCGCCGTCGATCTCGATCATGGTGCCATTGACCATGTGCATCAGCGGCGAAGCGAGCATCACCACGAGATTGGCGACTTCCTCGACCTCGGCAATGCGGCCCATCGGGATGGACGAGGGTGCGAGCTGGTCGGCTTCCTCGTAGGAGAGGTTCATGTCACGCGACATCGCTTTGACAAGGCCTGCCCAGCGCTCCGTACGCACAGGACCGGGATTGACCGCACAGAAGCTGATGCCGTGCTTACCATATTGTCCGGCGAGCGACAGCGTCAGGTTCTGACCTGCCGCGTTCGCAGCGCCCGGGCAGATTTCCCAGTAGGACGGTTTCACGCCATCATTGCCGATCAGGTTCACGACGCGGCCGCCGCCCTGCTTGACCATGATCGGAAGCGCGTAGCGAAGGCAGCGGACATAGCCCATGAACTTGAGCTGCAGGCCTTTTTCCCAGTCGTCCTCGGTCAGATGCTCGATCACGCCGCCAGCCGCAGAGCCGGCATTATTGATCATGATGTCGATGCGGCCGAGCGCCTTGTGCGCCTGCTCGATGAAGTTCTTGGCGTCGTCGTTGTTGCGCAGGTCCGCAGGGATTGGAACGATCTTGCGGCCGGTTTCGCCGGCGATTTCTTTGGCCGCAGCTTCGAGCGGCTCCTTGCGGCGAGCACAGATGGCCACATCCACGCCTTCCTTGGCGAGGGCGAGTGCAATGCCCTTGCCGATGCCCTCGCTGCCGCCTGTGACCAGCGCGGTTTTTCCGGACAGTTTCAGTTCCATTCTGTAACTCCTCTTTCTAATCGCATGGTTCAATGTCGGCAGTGAAAGTTAAGGCCTCAGGTGCCGGTGAATCGTGGTGGGCGCTTTTCCGCAAAGGCGGCGCGGCCTTCGGCATAGTCGTTGCTCGCATCGGCCTGCGCATACAAACGCTCGGCTTCATTCATCAGCAAAGGATCATTGGATATCCAGGCACGGATCGAGGCCTTGATCGCCTTCAGCGTCAGCGGCGCGTTGTCGGCGATCGTGCGGGCGAAGGTGCCTGCAAGTGCTTCGACTTCGTCGTTCTCGGCCAATGCATGGACGCCGCCGACGTCGTACAGACGCGGCGCCGGGATGCGCTGCGCGGTATAGAGAATCTGGGCGGTGAGTGGACCGAACACACGGAGCATGCGCTTGATGCCGCGGGGATCATAACCAAGGCCGAGACGCCCGGCAGGGACTGCAAAGAAGGCGCCTTGCGCGGCGATGCGCAGATCGCAGGAGGCAGCGAGCGATGCGCCCGCGCCCATGCAGGCGCCCTTGATCATGGCGATCGTTGGCTGCGGCATCGCCTCAATGGCGCGGCAGGTCTCCTCGACGAGATCGTCGTAACCCTTCGCATTCGCGGCACCCGAACGCGATTGATTGAAACCGACAATGTCTGCGCCTGCGGAAAAGGCGAGATCGCCGTCGCCACGGACGATAACGGCGCGGACGTCGTGGCGCGATGTGGCCGCATGCGCAAAGTCGGCGATGGCTTGCCACATCGCGGCGGACACGGCGTTGCGCCGTTCCGGATTGCGCACGCGCAAGGTTGCGATGTTGTCTTCGACGGTGATTGCGATATCGCCAGCCATCGATACCTCGCGATTGGCTTAAGGCGCAGCCCGGTGCGACATCCAGCGGCTACTTTCGACGGCTGCGAACAGATCGGCAAGCGCGGCGTTGAAGATCGCCGGCTCTTCGCTGGTGATGGTGTGGCCGGAGCGTGGAACGACGAGCAGGGCCGCGGTCGGCACGGTACGCTTCAGGAACAGGCTGCCATCGAGACAGGGGAAGTCCTCGTCGCCGACAACGACCAGCAGCGGAACGGAGAAGCTTTTCAGCCGCTCTTCCATCTCCCACAAGGTTGGCCGCTTGAGTTGCAGATTGTACATCGTGAGACCATGTCCGAGCGGCGAATGCTCGGCCAGCATGCGCGCAAATTCGGCCCAGCCGCGCGGGTCTTTATTCTTGTGCGTCTGGCGCATCGGCGCATCGGCATATTTCGCCGCCGACGATTCCATGGTCTCTTCCAGAAACATCTTGCCGGTTTCGGCGGCCATCGCCTTCATCGCGTCGCGCTGCGCTGGATCGGGTGTCGATCCCCAGCCGCATCCCGCTGCCGTGACGGAAAGGCACCGCCCCGGCTGGTTCATGCCGACGTGCAGTGCGGTATAGGCGCCCATCGAATGGCCAACGACATGCGCCTTGTCGATCTTCAGCGCATCCATCACGCCGAGAACATCGTCTCGCGCGATATCCTGCGAATACATCTCGGGTTTTTCGGGAATATCGGATGGCGGATAGCCGCGCTGGCTGAAAGTGATGCAGCGATGCGAGCGGGAGAAGAAGCGGAGCTGCGGCTCCCAGGTGCGATAGTCCGCCGCAAATTCGTGCACGAAGACAATCGGTGTGCCGCGTCCGGTCTCTTCATAATAGAGCCTGACACCATCGGCCATGGTCAAATGCGGCATGTTGCCTCCCCCGATCGCACGCGATGCCACTCATTTGCGCAGCGCCCTGCGCAAATGATTTTCATTTGTGTACAAACAACATCGTAACGGGATTTTCGGCGACCGCAAGCCTTGCTTGGAGGCAAGAGAGGAAAGTCCCTCCAGCACTGACGCGGCTGACATTTTTTGCTGGGCAATTGGTGCAGTGCACTTGGACCTCTTAGCCGGAGGCAGACATGCTCACCACGCCCTGGGCTGCACCACGCGTTACTGATTGTTCAATCTGATCTTGCCGATGATGTCGAAATCGGTCCCTTTCGATTGGACACGAAGAACTCGCCCATCGGCACCGTGCCCTGGGGCACCAAGTCAGCGATGTTGAGATCATGAGGAATCATGATCAGGCCGCGAAGGGCGTGCTCCCCTTGTTTTGGATCTAACGGGGTGCATCCCCTCGCTCAGCCACCGCTGCCGTAAGGCCGCGTGATCACTTCGAGATAGTGACCGTCCGGATCGCGAAAATAGACGCCGCGTCCGCCATCGTTGTTGTTGATCTCGGCGGGCCGGTTGCCCCTCGGATCGGCCCAGTAGTCGAGGCCGCGATCCTTGATGCGGTCCAGGACGGCGTCGAAGTCCGCTTCGCCAATCAGGAAGGCGTAGTGCTGCGGCCGGATCGGGCCCTCGGCATCAGCGAAGTCGAGCGAGACGCCATTGTCCAGTTCGACGACGTCGAAGTGGCCGAAGCGGGTCGGTGCCGGTCGCCCCAGCATCTCGGCTAGGAACTGGGCTGAGGCTCTCTGGTTCGAGGACCAGACGATGGTGTGATTGAGTTGAGCGGCCATCATGGGGGCCCCTCCAGCTGCCAACCAGAGTGATCTGGGTGCGGAGGTGATCCGTTTCAATGGCACGTTCGTGCTTATCCGCTACGGCACGACCAACACCGGCACGCTTCCGTTCACCAGGACCTCCGATGTTTGACTCCCCAATAATAGCTTCTTGAGGCCGCGACGCCCGTGAGAGGCCATGACGATCAAGTCGCAGCCTCTGGACTTTGCTGTTTCGATAATCGCAGTGGCTGGGTGCGCATTCGGAACATGCAAGAGGTCTACGGATATTCCGATCTGCTCCGCCATAGCTCGAACTTCATCCAGGATCTCGCTCACACGTTCCTTGCTGGCGGCTTCAAGGCTATCAAACATTTCCTGCGGGGGAATCCATCCCGCGTGCCCGCGCCCAAGGTCGACCGGTTCCGTCACCGTGATGACTGTCACTTTGGCATTCAAGGCCTTTGCCAAGGCAATCCCATGCTCAACGCCCTTTCTCGCAACATCCGATCCATCCGTGCTCAAGAGAATATTGGCGTACATTTGGGTGCTCCCTTGCTCGTCGAACATTTTCCCTGAAAAAATGATCCTGACTTACATGGTCCGATCGCTTACGGGCCAATCTCAAAATTCATTCGCGGACCAACGTGCGTCGGGTGATGGCCCAAAGCGGGTACGCGTCTCAGTCGATGTGGCGAGGCAGTGTGCGGGGCACCTCGCCAAAGTTTGGCGTGATGTTACTTCTTGATGAATGTCTTGCCGGACGGGCCAATACCGGTAATTTGAATAATGACCTCGCCGTCCTTTGCCCAAGTGAAGTGCGGCGCCTTTGGTGGCTCGGAATAGAACGTACCGGCAGGATAGGCCCTGAACTTCGTTTCATCCCAAGTGTCGCCTGTACCGAAATACAGCGTTCCAGAAAGCACGGCGACTGTTCGCTCGGAATCCGGATGCCAGTGGGGCGCATCCTTCCAGCCCGAAGAGAAGCGCACACGCGACACAAACAAGCCGGGCTTGCTCGGGTTCCCGTACAGAACGACAGTTTGTGGGGGGCCATCGAGTGGTCCCTTGAATACGATGTCCGACGGAAGCCTAATAATGGCATCGTCCTGCGCGAAGGCTTGCGTTCCGATGGTGCACAAAATCAGAGTCATGGCAGCGGAAAGCAACAGTGTTCTGCTGAACCTGAGCATGCCTTGTTCCTCCTTTGCAGCGTGCCTGCCGATGGCAGGTTGCGAAAAAGCTACAGAGGTTGGCGAAGACATGGAAGGACGATGCTAATGCTTTGTTGCAGCGCACGATTCCGCTCGTGGCCCAAAGCGGGCAGCCTCAACGTCAGTTTCCCAAAATGACATTGGCACTAGGCCTCTTTCTCACGTGGGCGGAGTGTCTTCGCGGTCTTCCGAACGAAGTTCACGTCGTTGCGAACAACGGGCGAAGTGTCCTCTCGCCGTAAGCCGAGCATTAGCAACGGCCTTTGGTTGAATTGCACTTTTAAGCCTGCGGTACACCGTTCATCGCCATGTTCTGCGGGCACGCGGGCACAAGCGAAGCACCGAGGCCTACTGCGACCAGGCTGAGGCTCCGAAGTAATGGCATAAAGTTTGCTTATGCGCGATTCGACATCTCTGTATCGCGGTAATTGTCCGGCAACCACAATCAGCGGCCTCCGGCGATGACATGATATATTGGGATATTCTACCATCGCCAAAAGTGAAAGCGCTGCGGGCGTGCTGAGTGATCATGCCCTTCAGAATGGTCGCAATCCAACATGCGCTCGATTGCTGGCCAAGCGAACTTCGGAAATGAGATGCCACTGTCAAAGCAGCGGCCATAGAACTTATTTCGGCGGAGCAATTTAAAGCTGGCTTGCTTAGGCAGACGCTTCCATCCACTATTTGATAGATTGCAGTTTTCGGGAGGAGAATGATGTTCATCCAAAGAGCGTGTCTGGCGTGTCTGCTGAGCCTTGCTGTGGTGGCATCTGTCACGGCCCCTGCCTTTGCGACCCAGGTGTCAACGGAGCAAGGCAAGAACATATGCAAGGGCAAGGCTAAGGCCGGCAGGAGCGGTTGCGCATGGTGTGGCAAGCGCAACTGCACCACGGTGGCCTGTGACGAGCGCGCGTGCGATGTGGTCATAGTTCCGGCCCGGCCACCGTCACGTGCTACCACGGATGTCAAGACCGACCAGAAGCTGCAGTTGCGCGACAAGGCCCTCCGTAACTGATCGCGGACCGGTGCTATGCAATTTGCGACCTACGCCAAATCCGCTTTTGCGCGGCTGGTGAGGGACAGGCGGGCGTCAAGCGCGCCTCATCCAGGCACCCATGATCCATGCGTGCACAGTCTTGTTCACGCCGGGACAAGGCGGAAGTGTTCCCATTCTGTGGGCGTGCGCTTGAGTGCCGCTGGCCAGCCGCCTTCAGTGTTGCCAAGGCCGGGTTCGATACGGCGGCCGGCATAAGCGAACTCCGAATTGTCGCTCGCAAAGGGGAAGGGCGACAGCGCATAGACGCCCGTTCCGACCGGGCGGATGGTGACGGACACGTCTTCGTTTGCGTTCACCGGCACATTCTCGAACACCTGCTCGACCCGTTCGGACGGATGGATGCGGTTGAAATAGAGCGCCAGCGTATCGATGAACTGAAGCTGCTTGTAGTTCTGGAACAGCTTTCGATTGTCGAGCCAGGCGGCTGTGCTTGGATCCTTTTCAAGCTCGCTTTTCAAACGGGCCTGCCGATCAAGTTCGGCATTGAGCATCTTGTCGGCCAGCGGGCGGTCCTGTTCGGCGATCTTGTCGAGCAGCACCATTTTTGAAAGCCCATAGCGACCATTGTAGAGGCCCCAGCTATGCATGCTGGAGATCAGGCCGGTGTAGGGATGGTGACGCTGATTGAAGTCGGGCGAGAGGCGGCTGGTAACGGTGATGTATTCCGGCGGTGTCTCGACAAGATTATAGGGCAGGCCGGTATTGGCATCGATCGCCGGATTGCGGTCGAAGTCGAGCCAGCCGGCATCGTGATGGGAGATGACATAGATCATCAGGTCCAGCGGTGTGAGGGACTCGAATTGCGCGTTGCCAAACACCTGCGCGAACTGCTGGCACAATGCGGTGTGCTGGCTCATCGTGATGGCAAGGCGCTTTTGACCGGCCGGCGCTGTCTGGATGATCATTGCGAGACTTTTCCTGCTTCCCTGGCGCACTTTTCTTGAGGCGATAACGGCACATTGGCGATCAGGATAACAGATCAGATCGCGGCATGTCTGCCGCGAGAGCCGCAGTTCAGTGATGCGTTAGCGCCGCGCAATCACGGCTACAGGTCCGCCGCCATCGGGGCCCTGATGTTCCGCGCCGCCCGACACATAGATCTCGGCATGGCCGACAAGACCGGCGAGAGCACCGCAGACGAAGGCACGAGCATGCCGTGTCGGCGAGATGTCGGAATCGTCGAGCATGGTGTGGCGAAAGCCGCGCAGCGTCGCACTCTGGCTCGGCTCCGCTTTCGCCAGTAACGCGACCAGATTGCCGCGCTCGGCGGGCGACAATTGACCGTTGGCGGCAAAGCCGAGGCGCTGCATGGCGGCGCGCACCGGCTCAATGTCGATGGCGTCCGTCATCACCGCATGATCGATGGTGAGCGGGCCGCTCCAGTCCTGCGACAGGCCGAGCACGACAATCTCATGGCCGAGCAATTCGATGCCGGCGGAGCAACTCGCGCGGCCAGAGTATAATGACCAATTGTCGCCGATATCGGCTTGCGTGATCGCATCGGCTTGTAGTTCCTCGAGCGCGACGGCAACGCCGAGTGCGCTGGCCGCGCGCGACAGGCCCATCGATTTCAGCGTGCTGGTGGTGGCGACGGTGGCCCCGCGCGATGTCGCTGCGCCGATCCGTTGCGCCGTCAGCAGCGGGCATTTGATCTGCACGAAATGCACGTCGTCGGCACTGGCGATGGCGGCATCTTTCATCGCGGCGCGCACGCCCTTCGCCACCATCTCGATCTGCCCGGCGCGGCCGAGATCTTCGGCGGGCAGGGCGGGCGTATGCGCGCGGCCGATGGCGAGCGCTGGCCCTGATGCGCCGTTGCCGTCCGCGCGTTCGAAGATCGTCCAGTGCGGCGCCATCGCACCTTCCGTGCCGCCGGACATGACGAAACAGATCTTGGCGGCATCTTCTGCCGGAATATAGCGGCTGAAGAATTGCGTCAGCGTCGCGGTCGCGAAGCCGCGGCTGAAATCGTTGACGCAACCATTGCCCTCGGTCTTGCCGAACACTGCCATCACGCCGCGCGGATCGATGTCGCCGCGCTCGATCGCATCGGCGATGCCTGAGGCGTCGTCGGGAGAATAGGCCGAAATACGGTGGACCTTGGCGAGAGGCACAGTCAGCTCCGTTCAGCAGCAGGGGGTATCGCCGTGGAAATGCGTGGCGATGACGTTGTCGAGATGAGGCAGCGCCGCAGCGAGTGCGGTGTTGCCGCTCATGCCGGCGCGGAAACGGCCGAGCAATTCCTCGCGCAGCGCCGGATAATCGATGCCGAGCACCTTGCCGGCACGAACGATGGTCTTGCCGGCGACGATCATTTCCTCGATGTGATGCGCATGCACCCGCGCGAAGAGGAGATCGCGCGGATCGAGATCGTCTTTCAGCCGGTCGTCGTCGACACGCGACCAGTCAAGCAGCAGCATATCGGCCGGCGCACCGGGCTCGATCATGCCGCCGTCCTCGCGGCCGAGCACCGAGAAGCGGCCGTTGCGGCAGACCATCGCCAGTACATCGTCGCGGCTGACATCGATCTCGAAGCCCTTGCCGCCGTGGAGGAGATGCACCAGCCGCATCTCGCGCAGGATGTCGTCGTCCTCGTCGAGGGCCAGCCCGTCGATGCCGCAGGCGACGCGGCAGCCGCGCCTGATCATCTGCGTCACTGGCGCAATGCCGGAGCGGATGCCGAGATTGGATGAAGTGTTGACCGAAATCGTCACGCCGCGCTCGGCCAGCAAGTCCAGTTCATCCGGCCGCGCGTGCGTGCAATGCGCCAGCGTCAAGCGCGGCGACAGAAAACCGATCTCGTCAAGGAAACGGATCATGCCGCCGGGATATTCCCTGTCGGCCCAGTCGCGCTGATAACGCGTCTCAAGGCAATGCATATGCACACGGCGGCCCGTGCGTGCTGAGGCTTCCGCCACCGCCTCCAGTATTTCGTTCGTGCACCACTGCACCGCCGCCGGGCCATATTGCACGTTGAAGTCCGGCGCATCGCAGGCGTCCGCCACCGCTTCGACCAGCGCGATCTGCTCCTTCACCGGCAGTGGCGTGCGCACAAAGCGCCTGCGGATCTCCGCAGCGGCATCGGCCGGCAGCGCATCGAGGATCGGTTCGGACGGTCCATAGACCAGCGGATTGCGGTCGCGCACCGACACCGCAAAGCCGATCCGCACGCCGACATCGCGCGCGGCCTTGGCCACCGCCTTCGCCTCGGTGAGATAATCGGTCAGGCCCTGCACCCGCGTGTAATGCACCATCACGACGCCGGCGCCGCCGAGAGCGGACCGTGCCAGCGACACGGCGGAGGCGAGATAGGCATCGACCGCGGGAAACATCTGCAGGTAATGCAGCCATGTCTCCAGCGGCTTGCCGCCGGCGCCGATCGAACTCGAACGCGCCACCCGTGCGTGATCGTGCGCATTGGCCAGCACCGGCATCGCTGTCAGCGAAGGCCCGTTGCGCCCGAGTGCCGTCACGCTCGCGACACTGCCGCCGTCGATCGCAATCGAGAACGCGCGCAACGGCTCCGCACCCGGCCCCGGAATGACATGCTCACATTCGATCACGCGCGGCACGCAAGCCTCCAACCCTTCATCGCAATGGCATCAGCCGATCGCGAATTCATCCTTGCGATGCGCCCAGCCGGTGATCCGCATCTCGATCAGCGAGAAGATCACGTAGAGCGACACACCCATGATGGCGAGGATGAAAAGGCCCGCGAACACCAGCGGTACGTCGAACGAGGATGACGCAATCATCATCACGTTACCGATGCCGCGGTTGGAGGCCACCGTTTCCGACAGCACCACGCCGACGAAAGCCAGCGTTACCGCGACTTTCAGCGAGGCGAAGAAATAGGGCATTGCGCGCGGCAGGCCGACATTCCAGAGAATGTCGAGCTTGCTGGCCCGCAATGTCTTCATCACGTCTTCCAGCTCAGGCTCGGTGGTGGCAAGGCCGGTCGCGACATTCACCACGATCGGGAACATCGACATGATCATCGCGGTGAGCACAGCCGGTACGGCGCCGGCGCCGAACCACAACACGAAGATCGGCACGACAGCGACCTTCGGAATCGAGGCAAAGCCGATCAGCAGCGGATAGGCGACGTCATAGGCGAGCTTCGAGGAGCCGACCAGGATGCCGAGCGAAACGCCGATCAGGATGCCGAAGCCGAAGCCCAGCAGTGTCGTATAAAGCGTCTGCAAGGTATGCGGCCACAGGGCCGGAAAGCGTTCGATCAGCGTGACGATGATCTGGCTCGGCTTCGGCAGCACGATGTCGCTGATGTGGAAGGCGCGGCACAGGATTTCCCACAACAGGAAGAAGCAGACGATGAGGGCAGCCGAGGCAATGCGGCGGCGAAGCTGCGGATTCATTATGCGGCTTCCTTGTTCGGGCGATTGGCAATGATCAGTTCGCGCAGGCGCTGCGTCATGGTGACGAATTCCGGCGTATAGGCCATGTCGATGTTGCGTGGCCGCGCAAAGTCGACGACGGAGTCGTCGATGATGCGGCCGGGACGCGCCTGCATCACGCAGATGCGGTTGGCGAGAAAGCCGGCTTCCTTCAGGTCGTGCGTGACCAGTAGGACGGTTGGCTTTCGCGTCATCCAGAGGTCCTGCATGATCGCCCACAATTCCTCGCGCGTGAATTGATCGAGCGCACCGAACGGCTCGTCCAGCATCAGGAGTTGCGGATCGTGGATTAACGCGCGGCACAGCGAGGCGCGCTGCATCATGCCGCCGGACAATTGCCACGGATATTTGTCGCCGAACCCGGCAAGGCCGACTTGTTTCAGCAGGGCTTCGACGCGGTCGCGAAATTCGGTCTTGCGCTTCTGCCGGAATTCCTGCCGGAACGGCGGCACGATTTTCAGTGGCAGCATCACGTTGTCGCGGATCGTCTTCCACGGCAGCAATGTCGGATTCTGGAAGGCCATGCCGACGCGCATCGGCTCGGCGCCGACCTCGCGGCC